>OLHV01000374.1_pt1 | contig 13290 bp, 10 predicted proteins | sample 1609391 | NCBI WGS metagenome assembly OLHV01 (sample SAMN05416805, study PRJEB24817) | seawater metagenome | isolation source: Sea water | place: Canada:Atlantic | collected 2013-07 | reverse complement strand
CAGCTGACCCCCTACCTCACCGGCCTGCTGGTGATGCTGGGCCTGCTGGGTACCTTCGTGGGCATGATCGTCACCCTGCAGGGCGCCGCCACCGCCCTGGATGGCAGCAGCGAGCTGACAGCCATCCGCAGCGCCCTGGCCGCGCCCATCGCCGGGCTCAGCCTGGCCTTCGGCACCTCCATTGCCGGTGTCGCCGCGTCCGCCATGCTGGGGCTCAGCGCCGCCCTCTGTCGCCGCGACCGCATGGCCGTGTCACGCAAGCTGGACGACCGGGTGGACCTGGAACTGCATGCCTTCTCCCTGGACCATCAGCGTCAGTCCGCCTACACCGCCCTGCAGGATCAATCCCGCATTTTCCCGGAGCTGGTCGGCGCCCTGCAGGGGCTCACCGGGCGCATGGAACAAATGGGCGAACAGCTCAGCGAGTCCCTGACCCGCAACCAGCAGGATTTCCACCACACCCTCACCGACCAGTACCGCACCCTGGCGGATTCCGTCAGCCAGTCGCTGAAGGAAACCCTGGCGGACAGCAGCCGCCTGGCGGTGGAGAACATCCAGCCGATCATGGAGCAGTCCCTGGCCGGGCTCAGCCAGCAGGTGCAGGGCACCCATGAAAAGCTCAACGCCATCACCGAAAAGCAGCTCGCCACTCTTACCGAACGGTTCCGCGAGACCACCGAGTCCGCCGCCCAACACTGGCAGCAGGGGCTGGAACAGCACCAGCAGACCAGCGCCCGGCTGGTCAGCGATATCAGCACCTCCCTGGCCGCCCACCACGACCAGTTCCGCGACAACAGCAGCCAGCTGCTGGAGCAGGTGCGCCGCACCCAGGCAGAGCTGGGCAACGCCAGCGAACAGCAACTAGCGGCCATCGCCGAGCAATTCCGCAGCGCCAGTGAGCAGGCTCTGCAACAGTGGCAACAGGGCCTGGCCGAACAGAAGGACACCGGCCACAGTCTGCTGCAGGAAGTGCGCGATACCCAGCAGCAGCTGGCCCGCACCAGCGAAGAGCAGCTCACCGCCGTCACCGGCCAGTTCCGTGAAGTCAGCGATCAGGCCGCCGCCCAGTGGCGCGACGGCATCGACGCACAACAGGCGTCCGGCACCACCCTGATCAGCGAACTGCGCAGCGCCTTGGACGAACACAACAGCCAGTTCCAGGACAGCGCCACCGGCCTGCTGGACGGCCAGAAAACCGGCCTGGACACTCTGGTAGCCACCGTACGCGAAGAGCTGATTGCCCTGCGTGACGCGGAAGCGGGCCGCAGCGAGGCTGCCAGCGAGCGCCTGGCGCAACTGGAAGGCACCGTCAGCGAACACCTGGGCCGCCTGGGCACCGCCCTGGAAGCACCCATGACCCGCCTGATCGAGACCGCCTCGGAAACCCCGAAAGCGGCGGCGGAAGTGATCAGCCGCCTGCGCGAAGAAATGACCCGCAGCAGCGAACGGGACAACGAGCTGCTGGAAGAACGCCGTCGCATCATGGCCGAGCTGGACACCTTGCTCAGTGGTCAGCGCGATGCCGCCGGCGCCCAGCGCGAGGCCATCGAAACCCTGATCACCGCCGCCAGCGAGACCCTCACCCAGGTCAGCGACACCTTCGCCCAACAGGTCAGCGCCCAGAGCGAGCAGCTCGACCAGGTGGCCGGCGATGTGTCCGGCAGCGCCGCCGAAGTGGCCAGCCTGAGCGATGCCTTCGCCACCGCCGTGCAGGTCTTCAGCGACGCCAACGACAAGCTGCTGGACAACCTGCAGCAAGTGGAAAGCCGCCTGGAGCAATCCTCCGCCCGCGCCGACGAACAGCTCAACTACTATGTGGAGCAGGCTCGCGAGGTAATCGAACTGAGCATGGCCTCGCAGAAAGAAGTGATCGACGCCCTCGGCACGCTCAATAGCGCCAGTAGCGGCGCCCACAGCGAAGAACGCCCGACCAGCGAGGTCAACTGATGGACGATCTTCACGACAGCGACAGCTCATCCGTATGGGCCATCTTCTCCGACCTGATGGCCGCCCTGGTGGGCATTCTGGTGCTGGTGCTGGTGTGGGTCATCGGCATCCAGCTGGAGCTGAGCCAGTCGCTGGAAGAGGAGAAGGCCCGGCGGGTGGCCGAAGAGCAGCGCCGCCAGGCCCTGGAAGAGGCGCTGGCCGATCCCCTGGCCAGTGGCAGGGTGACCTTCCGCGACGGCCGCATCGGCATCAGCGGCAGCGTGTTGTTCCAGCTCAACTCGGACCAGCTACAGCCGGAGGGCGAGGAACTGCTGCGCGATCTGGCCAAGCCGCTGCAGGTGTTTCTCGACCAGCACGACGAGCTGCTGATGGTCAGCGGCTTCACCGATGACCTGCCGATCCAGCGGGGTAACCGCCGCTATCAGGACAACTGGGGCCTGTCCGCCCAGCGGGCGCTCACCGTGACGCGCACCCTGATCCAGCAAGGCATGCCCGCCGACCAGGTCTTCGCCGCTGCCTTCGGCCCCCACCAGCCGGTGGTGCCCAACGACAGCGACACCACCCGAGCTCAGAACCGCCGGGTAGAACTGACCACCGTGCCCCGCCAGGGCGCCAAGGTCAGTACCGCGCAGCATGCCAGCCAGGCAGAAGGAGCCGACGGCAATGGCTGATGCGCCTACTCCCAGCACTCCCTCGCTGAGCGCCATGGCCGAACAGCTCGCGAGCCTGCGCGACCAGGGCGCAGCCCGCTTTGCCCCGGCCCGCTTTCGCTACCTGGAAGCCCAGGCCGAGCGTCTTGGCACCCTGACACGGGTCAGCCCCACGCCGCTGACACGGCTGGCCACAGCGCTGGAGCATTTTCAGGAAGGGTTTCAGGCCGAGATTGCCCGGGTGGATGCGCAACTGGCCGAGGAGGCGCCGAGCGAGCCCGTGGGCTCCATGCGGGAGAAAGGGGATCTGAAAGCCCTGCTGCGCCATCTGCGCGCCCGTCAACGACAGCAAGAACCCTCTGCCTTCGCCGCCCTGCACGCCTGCTATGCCAACCAGACACCACAGGAAGACGACGACCACAGAGACCCGATGACCGCCCTGCTACGCCAGCAGGAACAAAGCGTACTGGCCCGGCACGGCATCACTACTCCGGCAACGCCGACAGACAATAGCGGCCCACGGGAGCTGAAAGCCCTGCGTCAGGTCCGCGCCACACAGCAAAGTCAGCGCAAACGCCAACGCATCGCTCAGGCTATCCATCAGACCCCCAGCGACGCCGGCCCGCTCAATTCCCACCGGCTGGTCACAAGCGCCCTGGAAACCCTGCGCGATCTTTCACCCGCCTATCTGGATCACCTGGTCACCCAGGTGGACACGCTGATGTGGCTGGAGAAACTGGCAAAGCAGCGGCGGAGTTCCTAGCTTCTAGCTCGTAGCTCGTAGCTCGTAGCTCGTAGCTCGTAGCTCGCCACTATCGTCCCGACCCTTCGGGATGCAAGCATCGCTTCCCACAACGTTTGTGCTTGCCGGAAGGGCATGTGGGAAGCGATGTTCACATCGCGAATTCCGCCTTTGCAGACTCGGTCTATTTCTCTTCTTTGTCTTGGCTCTCCGGCGGATGCAGCAGATCATCGTGCTCACCCATTTCCCAGGGAAGCTTGCCGGGGGTGAGATCCAGGAAGTGCAGGTAGTTTTCGAACTGGTCAAGAATGTCGCGAATGATGTCGTCCTCGTCGTAACCGAACACATCGTAGGAACGGCCACCCCGACGCAGGAACACTTCCGCGCGGTAATAGTTTTCCTCTTTCATCACCGTGGAAGCGCCCCCGGCCGTTACGAAACCGGGCACCGGCTGGCTGACCAGGCGGATGTCATAGACAAAGCCCACATGCCCTTCACGTTCCACCTGCAGTTCGGCACGGATCAGGCTCTCATCGAACACCACCCTGGCATCCCAGCCGGACTCCTTCATCTCTTTGACCACCTTTTCCATGCTCTGCATGGCTTTACCGCGAATGAAGATTTCCACATTGTCGCGGCCAGGGAAGTCCATCATGCCTTTCAGACGATGGCGCCACTGGGAACCGGTCAGGTGACGGCGCGTCGCCATATGCATTTGCAAGCTGGTTTCGCGATGCCCCTCAATCACCAACGCCCGCCACATGCCCACGGCAGCCAGAATAATAATGATGGCAAAGGGCAAGGCGCTGGCAATGGTCATGGTCTGCAGCGCCTGCAAGCCACCCGCCAGCAACAACACCGACGCAATGGTCCCCTCCAGCACCGCCCAGAAAATCCGCTGCCAGGCCGGGGTATTCAGCACCCCGCCGGAAGCCAGCGAGTCCACCACCAGGGAGCCGGAATCCGAGGACGTCACAAAGAAAGTGATAATCAACAGCACCGCCAAAAAGGAAATAAATGACGACAATGGCAGTTCATCAAACAGCTTGAACAACGCCACCGCCTTGTCGGTTTGTACATCACCGACCAGCGTGGTCACACCCTCATTCATGATCATGTTCAGCGCGGTATCACCAAATACGGAGAACCACAGGAAGGTGAACAGGGACGGCACCAACATCACCCCCACCACAAACTCGCGGATAGTACGGCCCCGACTGATCTTGGCAATAAACAGCCCGACAAAGGGCGCCCAGGCGATGGTCCAGCCGAAGATAAACAGGGTCCAGTTACCGATCCAGTCGCTGTGGGTATAGGCCTGCAGGTTGAAGGTACGCTCGACAATGCCGCTTAAGTAGCTGCCCGTGTTCTGCAGAAAACTTTCCAGAATATGAATCGTCGGCCCCACCACAAACACAAACGCCATCAGGGCCACGGCCAACACCATGTTCAGAATCGACAGGCGCTTCACACCCTTGTCCATCCCTGCCACCACAGACACGGTGGCCAGTGCGGTGACAATGGCAATGGCAGTGATCTGCACCCAGGTGGCCACCGGCACACCCCACAGATAGTTCAGCCCCGCGTTGATCTGTGCGGCGGACAAACCCAGGGTGGTGGCGATACCGAACATGGTGCCAAGAATCGCAAACACATCGATGGCATGACCGATCGGCCCGTAAATTCGTTCACCAATCAGGGGGTAGAACGCCGAGCGCATGGACAACGGCAAACCATGACGAAAGGCAAAGTACGCCATCACCAGACCCACCAGGCCGTAAATCGCCCAGATATGAAAACCCCAGTGGAAAAAGGCAATCTGCATGGCCTGCTTGGCCGCATCCACGGTTTCTGCCGCCCCGGCCGGGGGCTCCGCATAATGCAACACCGGCTCCGCCACCCCGAAGAACAGCAAGGCGATGCCGTAACCGGCGGAAAACAGCATGGCGAACCATTCCGGGAATGAATACTCCGCCTCGCAATGATCCGGCCCCAGCTTGATATTGCCCCAGCGGCTCATCGCCACACCGACGATAAAGATCAGGAACAGCGCCACCGACAGCATGTAAAACCAGCCGAAATTCGAGGTGATCCAGGCCTGCGCCGCGTTAAAGGCTTCGCCAGCCCGTTCCGGATCACTGATGGTGCCGATAATCAGCAGAAGCGATACCACCACAGCCGGAATAAAAACCGGAAGCAGAATCGTCGAGGTGGGGAGGGTGCGTTTTTCCGTCATAGCATTTCATCCATGATGACAGGGTTGGCGATTAGAGGATGCGTACCGCAACTCTCCGGAACTGGCAACGACCTCATGCTAGCAAAGATCGGCCCAACGTTTTTTTAAATCCTGTTATTTATGAAACCGGCATTCAGATCAACGGTGCAGCATGCCATCGCTTACCATTCACCGTAGGAGCGGCGCTTGAGCCGCGAACCCCACGTCGTTGTTAACCATTCGCGGCTCAAGCGCCGCTCCTACGGCGAAATAAACTCTTGCCGGGTTAATAATAAAAAACCGGAACAGACAGCCTTCATCTATTCTTCACGCAATAACACGCGTAACCGATAACAACGTACCAGAAAAGCCAACGCCAACAACAGTAGCGAGCCGGACCAGATCGCAAACACCCAGCGAATCCCTGCGGCAGTAACAGTCAGCGATACATCAGAAGGGGTAATAAGAAACGCGAACGCGTAAAAGGACGCATGCAGGGAGCAGGCGTAAAGCAGTAGATTCCATCCTGACCAGGGGTGCGGCCCCAGCGAAGAAAAACGCCACAGCCCCCATAAAAAAATCAGGTTATACCAGGGCATGAAAAGAACAAGCAGCCCAATCACCTCGCCAAGGCTATCCACATAATCCGGCGTCAGATTTACGAGCATCACCACACTGCCCATCACCGACACAACGAACACCCCGACACCGGCAAACCAGGTGCCATCGATGGGAGCAATGGCGGACACCAGCCAGACGACAATTGCCAGCCGGAACAACAGGACATCCATCGTCAGCATGTTCTTCGCAACGTTATGGGGCTCATAGTGTTGCGGGGCTTTCCGCGACGGGGGATACCTTGATCAACCCGGCCCGGTCGCCCCTTCGCTGGCTTGCAGGCCACCCTCAGGCAGTCGGTCCGCGCCCCAGCTGCGTTGCAGATAGCCACTGACTTCATCCAGTTGCTGCTGTTCAACTTGCGCCAGCTCACCCCGCTCCAACGGATCAAAGTGAAAGATATAAAGCCGCGACGCAAACTGCTCGAAGGGCAGTGACGCCTCGCCAAAACGTTCGCCATGGCCGGCGGTGCTGACCACCACGCCATCACCCCAGTCCTGACCGCTGTCGTTGTTGGGGTTATAGAAATACACCCGCATGACATCCTGGGGATCCAGCGCCACGCGCAAGATACTGATGGCATGCCAGCCGATAAAACGGGCGGCACTGTCGGTGACGGCGACACCCGCAGGCTGGGGATGTATCAGGGGCTGATTGCCGTTGAAATAGGGGTGATATGCGGCATAGAAATGGCGCAGAAAATCATCCAGCTCCCACAGCTTTCCGGTCTCCACATCCACATTGATACGAAAACCGCGGCCTGACCACCAGCCATGGAACTCCGGGTTCACCCACCGGTGGGGGTCCCCCTCACGATCAATACAACGACGGCCCATTTCCGCATAAATCCGGTCCAGGTGGGGCACCACCAGTAGAGACACCGGGTCCAGGTCCATGGGCAGACTGCTGGCCACACCACCGACGCTTTCGCTGGAGGAAATCGGCTGGCCCTCGAAATGCATGATGATTTCATCGTCACGAGCCGCCCAGGTCACCATTTGCAGCAGGTAATCCGGATCGTTGTACGACCACATGGACAGAGCACGGGCGGACTGGCAGGTGGGATTATTGCCCTGCCCCACCCCCAGTGGCTGCCCCAGCATGCACAGCACGCCTTCGATCAAATGAGCCTGTGGCGGCACCTGATCCCCGAAGGCCAGTGTCAGGCGCTGGCACGACCAGTCTGACAGAACCAGGCCCAGCTGCCGCCACAGGGCCGGCGCCACTGGCGGTTGATAGAGAATGCCCCGCTCCAGCACCAACGCCAGGCCATAAATGGCCTGGGCAGTTTGCGGATGCACCGCCGCTTCAATCAACGCCTGCACCAGCTGCCGGTAACACAGCAGGCAATCGCGACCGGTTGACGACAGGCCCATGGCCTCCGCCACCAGGTGGTCACCCTCCTCCAGCAAATGGCGCAGCAACACCGGGTGATACGGCGACACCAACCCGGTGTCATGCATGGCCCGGGCAAACCCGGTGGCTTCGCCCTGCAAGGCCGTGGCATCCATGCTGGCGAGCCGCTCAAGGTAGATCGCCACGCCCGGGTCTTCCCGGCAGGCCCGGGTCGGGCCGAACAGGCTGCTCACCAAGCGGTCCGCCCCCTGCCCGCTGCTGCCCAGATCGATATCCGGATTGACCTGGCAGATGGCGATCTGCGTGACCATCTGCTTGACCGGCTCGGTCTGAATGGGGCGCTGATTGAGAATCCGCCAGATCTCTTCAATCAGCTTGTCGACGATATGCTCATAACCGATGCGCTCGGCCAGATGCTGCAACAGATTCTGTGGCAGCACCGCCAGGCGGCCCTGGGTTTCACGCTGCGCCTCGGAAGGCGGCGAAAACAGCATGGCCAGATTGAGCGCCAGCACCTGGGTGAGAAAATGGTGGGCCTGCTCGGCGGAAATCAGGGTATGGCGGTAATCCCCACAGGCCACCGCCAACATGCGCAGCTCGCTCAGGGCCTCGATCACCACCAGCTCAGCCTGGGCACTTTGCAGGGACTGGGTAGTGAAACCGGGAACCAGAATCTGCGGCTCCGCCCAATCTGTCCCGGCAAAAATCCCGGCCGCTTCCAGCGTCTCGATGCGTTCGCCCAGGGCCGCACAACCGCCCTCCTGCATCATTACCCGCCGGGCCGTATCCAGTACCCGTGGCACCTTGGCCGGCCGGGTAAAGGAGGGCGCCTCTGCCAACTGGGTGATGGCATCATCCAGCCGAACAAGTAGCAGAGACAGATTGCTGGACGCGGACGTCTCTGATTGGGTCGTAGACACAGGGCAGTTCCTTAACGAATCCGTGGGGGCCCGGCGGGCCCCATGGTGACAGCGTATTCACACATAGAAATCCAGCTCTTCCTGCCGCTTGAGCAACCGGTGCATCTCTTTCGGGTCGTCACCCATGAAGTAAATCAGCCCCCAATGGGTACCAAAGGCGGTGCGCTTAGTGACAACCTCTTCCATGGGCGCCGTCAGTTCATGGGACTCGAAGTAGGGATGGTCTTCGGTCTCCTCCGGGATCTCCAGCTGACTGACCACACGCCGACGCGGGTACACCCCGAAACAACCGGCATGGCCCTTGGCATCCACCACCTCTTTCGGGAAGTAAGCCTTCACTTCCTCTGTGGTGGCCTTGGGGTCGAACACCAGCATGGTGGCCTGATAGGCATTGAAACCCTCATAGACCCGTTCCAGCAACTCGAACACCTTGAAGCCCGGCGGGCGATACGCCACCTCACCAAAGTACATCTCACCATCGCTGGTGACAAAGTACTCCGGATGGATCATGCCGAACTCGATATCGAAGGTCTTGATCAGCTTCTCGATCTGCTGGGTAATTTGCGGCCGGTACTGCTCCAGATCCGGCGACGCGGGGACATACACCGAATAGCCCAGCGTCACATACTCGGACAGGTTGAGAAAACAGATCTTGCCATCGTGAATCCAAGCTTCTACCGCAAACTCCCAGCCGTCCAGATGCGACTCCATCAACGACGGGAATTCCTCATCAGGAATAGCATCCACTTCATCCGGGGTGCGAATCACCCGGTGGCCAAGGCAACCGGCCTTGTCGAAGGCCTTCAAGTGGATCGGGTCATTCGGGTCGCCATCCAGCTTGAGCAGGGTCTGGTTCACCCGCTTCAGGAACCGGATCACGTCCTCCCGGTCATGGGCTTCCTCAAAGATACCCACCCGGATACCGCCAAGCTGTGCGCGCCGCTTCATCAGGGATTTATCCCGCATCAGCATGGCCTGACCCAACAACCGGGGGTTATCCAGCAGCACCGAATTGATCGCACCGGCCCACTCCACGGTTTCCTCATACAGTGGCACCGACACATCCACACCCATGTCTTTCAGGGTCTGGGCAATCTCCATGGACCGATCATTCAGGCGTTCGAAATTCCAGGGCACGTAGGGAATATCATGCTCCTGGCAATACGCCTCAGCCCAGTCCGGAGCCACCACCACATAACGACGATCAAATTTCTCCGCCGCCTCGACCGCGTTCAAACTCCATCCTAATAAAGCAATATAGCCTTTGTTGGGATCTTTTTTCATTGAGCGCCTCCTGTCGAAAAATTGGCATTAGCCCTTTACCGTACACTTCTCCACTTCTTTAACAACCGTTGACCTTTTACTTTCACAGCATAGACAGCACCTCCCTCTTGAAAGAAAGAGACAACATAGGGATAAAAACAGGTTCACCCCTGCGAGAGGTAGCGTCGAATGGAGCACTATTTACCGCTTACAATGAGTCACCAAGGGAGCTCAGGAAGGGCAGCTGCATACAGTCAATGGAAATATTGATCTTCTTGAAAACACTGAAAGAGGACTAAAACAATATGTAATCTCCGAATCCAAGAAAATCACAATCTTAGGTAGTGAAATTAATATTCGCCAAAGAGTAAGGCTCCCAAAAATTTAATGTAAAAACCTTCATCAACAATGGAACCATGGAGCCCTGAAAATATCCTTACTCAATACCCCTAGGCGTAGCTGGAAAATCCTGATCCTATCAGCCCTGCAATGAAAACCAGGACAGCGAACAACATGCCGGCTGTAGCAACTAACGACGGATCACTCTTTTTCTTTCCAGCAATTAATACGGCCGCCAATAAGTGAACCAATGGGAGCAATGTCCAAGAGGTCAATGACAGCCAAAAGAAAAATGTTTCTGCCCCACCGGTGTAACCACGGGAACAAAGAAAGCATGTAAATCCAAATGACAGCCAACCTACAAAAATAAGAGTTATATATCGCCTTGATAGATGCATTGCCATTCTCACTCTCAAGGCCCCAAGCAGGGCCATGCCGGTTATTTCAAAAAACAGTCATACCATATAACATTATCCACATACCAACTTGCGGCCAAACAATCCGCTGCATACTCATAAAATCCCACGCATATGTTAAATACAATTAAATAATTTAAAAATCTGCGCGCAATATTTCATTCAGACCATTCTGCAACTTGCAAAGTTGTCATATTCCCACTTGTGATTAACGCCCCAATCACCGGGCCAGCGGAGTGGAGCAATTTTTGTGGTATAAAGGAGCGCAGCGACACCACAAACAATTGCGCAACGTAGCTGGCTCCGCGTGCATTGGCTTGTTATGCGATTTAGTTGAATACAATTATTTCACCTTGTTTTGGTGAATAGCTTGCTGCCTCTGGCCCAACAAAATCTTCATCTTTTAAGGAAACAGATATAGCGGAACCATTACTAAATTGTAGGCGTATTTCATCTTCGTTTGAAAAAGCATCGACAACCTTAGAGCCGATAATTTCATTCAGATTTGTCACACCAAAAACGGTATGAGGATTTTCTACTACAAACCAGCCGCGATCGAAAACTAGCGAAATGCCTATGATGTTTAGAACCTCGCCACTTTCATCAGCATCTACATACGCAGCCTCACTTTCAGTGATTGCTTCTAATTCTGCGCCTATTATCTCTTCAAATTTATACATTGCTGACTACTTCTTTCGCATAACGCATGGCTCTGCGGTTGGTTAAAGCTGGCGACTTTTAAGCCTGCGAAGAAGTGCCGGAAAGGTGCCAGCTTTAACCAGTCCGTAGCAGCCACTTGTTAGGCTATTGCTCGCCCACAAAGGGAAAACCCTAATGGTGTTAAGTAATACAGGCAACAATAACACCCCTGAAAAAATCAATCCTGATATATTCCCTTGAGCAACTGCCACATACCAACCAAAGCAAGTTAAAACCAAAACCAGTATATTAACAAAGAAAACACCCCTCCTAAGAAGAACTCTCGAACGCACCCCGATTGCAACCACGTTTAATATATAAACAATTATCAAAATACCAAAAGTCATTATTGGAATTAAAAGTGTATCGTATTCACCCGTGAATAGATGCTCATAAAGCATAACCGCAAATAAAATTCCCGAGATAAATATATAGCCATAAAATAATATTTTTGTTTTTTTATAATTGGGCCAAGGTTCATTTACTACCAAATTAGTTTTTGGTGCTTCGTACATATATTTCATTCACTTTTTAGCCTAACAGCGTATTAATTAGAACGTTCCGTATAACTCGGTTCCTTATAACTCTGAACCCAGCACACACCCACCCCAAGGAAAATCCTGCCATAACAATGGCTTGAGTGGCTATAGCCAATCTCCTACACGGAGTTATAAGGAACGTTCCTTATAACTCCTTGCGCATCGTGGCTTTTGATGAATTTCATCTTTCCCATATATCAATACGATAGCGATCCAGTAAGCGGCAATTTCACGAATTTGGTACTGATTCCGTTGAAAATGGAGGTAGGCAGCTGAGATACTGTCATTTTGGACAGCATGGAGTTGTCATGGATGACATCCCCCGCTCTCTCCCCGAGAAGCCCGTAAAACTGATGGACCAGTTTCGCTTCTGGCTCAGGCAAAACCAGTACAGCTACCGGACAGAACAGACGTATGTCCATTGGGTGATCAAGTACATTCGCTACCACCGGCTGCGCCATCCTTCCACGATGGGAGCCAGGGACATTGAGGCGTTTCTTTCCTAGTTATCTGTACAGCGTTATTGCAGTCCCTCGACGCAGAAAATCGCCCTTAATGCATTGAACTGCTTCTATCGGCGCTTTCTTCAACAGGATTATGGTGAATTGAGCTTTCGTCAATCTAGACGCAAGCCCCGGATCCCAGCTGTTTTTTCTGAACAAGAGGCTGAAGCCGTGATTGCTTTACTCCCGGAACCCTCTCAGCTTGTGTGCGAACTGCTTTACGGAGCAGGCTTGAGAGTTTCAGAGGCGCTTCGTATTCGGATCAAGGATCTGGATTTCGACCGGATGATCATCACCGTGCACCAGGGCAAAGGCGACAAGGACAGGAGAACCCTGCTCCCGAAGACTTGCGAATCCCGTTTGCGCGATCAAATTGATATTGCATCCAACCTTTACGACATGGATCGTAAAAATGGCATTGGTCCTGTGTGGATGCCCCATGCTCTCAGCAGAAAGTACCCTGGGGCAGGCTCACAAAAAATCTGGCAATTTATCTTTCCTTCCAAAGAGCCTGCCAGAGATCCTCAGACCGGTATCATACGCCGCCATCATTATCATCAGGACAATGTTCGCAAGCATGTTAAGCAGGCTGCGGCAGAAGCCGGGATAACCAAACTGTGTGGGCCTCACACCTTCCTCCATTCCTTTGCAACTCACTTGCTGGAAAAAGGCTATGACATCCGCACAGTGCAGGAGCTGCTAGGGCACAGCGACGTGTCGACCACCGAGCGGTATCTGCATGTGATGAATCGGGGAGGACTGGGGGTGATCAGTCCGTTGGATCGCGGGTGATATATAAAAAAGAACCCGGCATTCGCCGGGTTCTTGTTCGCCATGCGAGCATGGCTCCTACGGTTTTTGTGGCCGGGAATCAGTCTGTCCAGGTCAGGTCCAGTTCTCTGGCTGCCTTTACGTCATCCAGACGACGAACCGGTTGGGTGAAGGGCGCTTCTTTCACCATGTCCGGTTCGGTTCGCGCTTCTTCCAGGATGGCGGCCATGGCGTCCACGAACTCGTCCAGGGCTTCCTTGCTTTCGGTTTCGGTGGGCTCGATGAGGAAGCACTCCGGCACCAGCAGCGGGA
>OLHV01000356.1_pt1 | contig 13566 bp, 16 predicted proteins | sample 1609391 | NCBI WGS metagenome assembly OLHV01 (sample SAMN05416805, study PRJEB24817) | seawater metagenome | isolation source: Sea water | place: Canada:Atlantic | collected 2013-07 | reverse complement strand
ATGGCTGCATAAAATTAATTAGTAGGGCGTCTACTATTTGGGGTGAGCTCTCCAGCGCCCGCCATTGCTTGTGCGGTTTCAAAACCAATACCACAGTTAGAGCCTGTAATAATAACGGTTCTTCCTGTTAGGTCTTTGCCTTGTAAAACATCGTTGGTACTGCTGCGTGCGCCGAGTTTTTTCATGATAGATTTAATTTCTTATGAGTTATTAAAATATTTTTCTTTTTCTTTTTCTTTTTCTTTTTCTTTTTCTTTTTTATTCAGTTAATTAAGCAAAGGACGGTATTGTCGAGTCTGAATTTTTCTTAGACGCGGCTAGCGGGTGAATATGTTGCCATGCTTTCGCTTCTTCTAATTCGTACGCTAATTCGAGTAAGGTTTGATCCTCGCCATAACCTGCAGAAAACTGCATGCCAATGGGAAGGCCCTGAGTTGAACCATCACCGCTAGTGCCCATAGGTAAAGAGATAGCCGGTTCACCTGTAATGTTTTGCAGCGCTGCGAAGGGAGCAAATTCGGTCATTTTTTTAACCATGGTGCTCGGAGGTAGTGCTTGGTTGCAGATGAAGTTATTCGTAGGAGCTGGTGTTGTTAGCGTAGGGCATAGCAATACATCGTAATGTTTATGCATTTGACGGGTGATCTGAGCTGCTTTTTTTAATCGTCTAATAACAAAAGGCAATCTTCCAATGCTTCGAATAGAGTTGTTGCTTAAATGGGCACACAGTTTTTCAACCTTTGAACTGTCAAAGCCAGGGCCTATCAAAGACTTTCCAAAACGATGTAACGAGAAAAATAATAGCGAGTAATAGGTCAGGAAATCATCGGCAATTCGATCTTCAAATGGAAACGCTACTTCTTCTACGTTATGGCCCAAGCTTTCGCACAGGAGACTTGTTTCGGTAAGTGTACGCTGTACATCAGGATGAATTGAGATGCCTTTTATGGCGCCGGTAATAAAGCCAATACGCAGTCGTTTTTTGCCTGGATTTTGGATGTGGCCGAGAGAAACTAGCTTTTGATTTTTAAAGTGCTTTTCAGCTTCAGCCATAAATAGCGCGGTATCTCTCACACTGCGAGTGATTACACCTTCGTGGCCTACATTAATCGGCAGGCTATCGGTGCCATGCATATTTACAAGTCTGTTCCGAGTAGGCTTTAGTCCCACTAAACCACAGCAGGCTGCCGGAATACGTATTGAACCGCCACCATCATTACCGTGAGCGATTGGCACAACGCCTGCCGCAACTAATGCCGCGGCCCCACCAGATGAGCCACCACTTGAGTGATTAATATTCCAAGGATTGCAGGTCGCGCCTTGAGCTAGAGATTCGGTGGTTGGCATAATGCCAAACTCAGGCATTGTACTCTTGCCTAGAATGGTTAGCCCTGTGGAAAGCATCTGGTCTGCGAACTCGCCGTTTCTTTTGGCTGGTCTGTTGGCGACTGCGCGGCTACCAAATAAGGTAGGCAGTCCTTTGACGTCAGTATTATCTTTCACAAAGGTTGGTACGCCTGCAAAAGCGCCTTGGTGTGGGTCTTTAGATAAATTGTTTTTAGTTTGTAGGCGGGCTAAATCGAATGATTCGGTCACAATGGCGTTTAACTTAGGGTTGACTAATTCGGCTCTAGCAATGGCAGCTTCTAATACTTCGGTCGTGCTAACGTCTTTGTCAGAGATTCTTTTAGCGAGTGCTGTGGCGTCACAATCGCCCATTGCGTCATCTGTGATGCTGCTAACTGTAAATTCATTCATGGCCAGTTTCCTTCTCTTTTATAAAGAGCTGTATTGAAGGCTGCATTTATTTTTATAGTTCGTGGGAGGTAACTTATGGGGAATTATGAGGATAATCAAGATGCTGGAGGGGTGAATAAACGCCAATAATTTTGATGAAATTGATGCCCCAACCTTACAGAAAAAGACATCGCCCCTTTAAATGCTAGTGAATTGGGAGCCTTTGTACTTTCTCTTTAGGGGTTATTCATATTGTTATTCATGTAGTTATTCTTAAATACGTGTTTGGCCGATATTCACCTCGGCTGTATTGGTTTAAAACGGTACTATGTCACAAAATTAAGCTATAAAAATATAATAATATTTCCATGTTAAAAATACTAAGACTCCCTTTGCTCTGTTTTATGTTAATCGTTTTACAGGGTTGCGCTTCGATTGAATATTACGAATTCTTAGAGCCACAGCGCAGTGCCAATCAGCAATTTATTAATACGCCTTATGTCTATTCTGGCCTAGTTGAAATTAGCGAGCAGTCACAAGACTACCAGTTTTCGGGGGTGCTATATGATGCCGACGATAAAATCCTAGATATCGCAGTGCCGACGAATCTTGCAAACAACTCAGAGCCTCAGAATTTGGTGGAGCTGAGTAATATCGACCAAGAGCGAATACTAGGCGAGCCAGCCTTATTAGTCGTAAATCCAAATTATCCCTTTAATATTGAAGAAATTAAGTCGCAGCCAGGTGCGTTTGCACGAAAACATTATTTGCAGTACCAGCCTTTGGTCTTATCTCAGCTTGCTCGCGAAAACGCTGTCGATTCATCGATATGTCCGCATATTTTATTATTGAGTATTGATATCTATGAAGAGCTACCGACCACGCTTGAGATTGGTCAGTGTTTTAATACCGATATCGAGACAAACTCCTATGAGTGGCAAACCGTTAATGCTGAACATATTTTAAATAGCGTTGAGCATGACAAAATGTTTGGCTACCAAATAGGGTATTTAGGTTTTTTGGTCACAGTACCGTTTGATATGCTTGTCTCACCTTTTTACACCTTGGGCTGGGCTCTTATCGCGAGTAAGAACTTACTCTTTTCTGTCGATGAAGAGGAGGATAAATAATGAATACCTTATCTAGAATTTCTTGTTTTCTGCTTGCAGGGATATTTTATTCGTTCACTACCTGCGCACAAAATATTGATAAGCCTCATTCGGCTATTGGGCCTAGGCAAAATCATTCTCCTATCTTTTTATTGCATGGCTTTACTGGCTGGGGCCGCGAAGAAGCACTCGGCTTTAATTACTGGGGAGGCCTGGTTGATGTGCAGGAGCATTTAAAAGAGCACGATTATCAGGTATTCACTACCGCATCGGGGCCTGCTTCTAGCTCGTGGGATCGAGCATGTGAAATATTCGCACAAATTAAGGGTGGTAGAGTTGATTATGGTGAGGCGCACAGTAAAAATCATGGACATGATCGTTTTGGTAAAACGTTCGAGGGTTTTTATCCTGAATGGGGAACCTTTAATAATGAAACTAAGCACATAAAAAAAGTTCACTTGATTGCGCATAGTCAAGGTGGCTTAGACTCTCGGATGTTGAGCCAGTTATTAAGTGAGGGTCATGCAGAAGAGCAGGGGGCAACCGCTGAAGAAAATTTAAGTCCATTGTTTAGTGGTGGTCATGACTGGGTACACAGTGTGACAACGCTTTCTACTCCTCACGATGGAACGACCTTAGCGAGCAGTGTTTATCGGATATTACCCAATCACCAACAAGTTCTTACCTATTTGAGTTCTATGTGGAGTGGTTTAGGCCTGCCTGCCTACGATTGGAAGCTCTCGCAGTGGGGATTAGAGCGTGGTGTGGACGAAGAGTATGACGACTTTCAATTAAGAGTTGAAGACAGTCAATTTTGGCGTACAACCCGTGATAATGCTGCTTGGACTTTAAGCCCAGAAGGCGCACGTGAAACCAATGCTTGGGTGAAAGCTCAACCTAATGTGTATTATTTTTCTTATGGCAGTCAGCAAACCAGTGAATCTTGGTTTGGTGATGAGCATGTGCCGGATATAGGGATGTTTGCCATCTTCCGACCTTTTGCTAAATGGATGGGGAGGTATACCCAAGACAGCCCTAATCGCGTGATTATCGACAAATCTTGGTATGCCAATGATGGTATCGTGAATACTGTTTCAATGAATGGCCCTAAAATTAACTCAACAGATCGCATTGTCGAATATCAGGGTAAGCCCGAGCGTGGGGTGTGGAATGATATGGGAGTATTGCAGGGCTGGGATCACTTCGATTATTTAGGGCAGTTTAATTCAGATTATTCTGACCCAAGGCCCTTTTTTGATCGCTTAGCGAACTATGTTAGCGCACTCCCCGAGTAGGTTAATGATACTTCTAAGGTAAGTATGTTTAAATACCGCTATATTGCATCAGTATTTTACTAAAACATCTTACACAAGATAGTCGTATCATGATTACCAAAACTCTTCTGACCCTTGCCATTGTTATTGCTGTTTTTATTTGGTTTAGAGCGCAAAAATCTAAGCAAGCTAATTCTAATGCTTTGGCTCAGGGGCGTTTGCCTGCTGCTGGGTCTGCGCACAATACTTGGATTAAACCTCTGTTATATGTCTTAGCTGCGCTCTCTATTATCGTCAGTATTTCACTCTATTATTACTCTTGGCTGGATGATAATACGCAATATCAGGTCACCATCATTAATCCACAATCGGGTATAACAGAAACTTTTATTGCACTTAAAAAGGATATGCGAGGCCGACTGTTTATAACCCAAACGGGGCGCGAAATTTGGACCTCTGATTTGGAAAGAATAGAAATTAAAAAGCTCAGCACAGGAAGTGAATAGTTGTGAAAGAGTGCAACTCTTGTGGCAAGTGCTGTATCAAATACAGTAACGGTGCTTTATCGGCTTCTAAGCAAGAGATCGAACTGTGGGAGGTCTTTACCCCTGCTATTGCAGAGTATGTGCATAACGGTGAAATTTGGGCAGACCCCAAGTCGGGCAAGTTGTTGGAGTTATGTCCTTTTTTGCGGCTAGAAGAGAGTCATAAAACCTCACGGGTAAAATACAGTTGTGATATTTATTACGATCGCCCTGATGATTGCAAATACTACCCCTCGAATGTGCAGGAAATGATTCTGGATGGTTGTGAAATGATCGAGGAGGCGGACTTAAAAGATTTAAAAAAAGCTCAAGCAAAACTTGAGTTGATTATGACGGATAGTCACAACTAGCGACTGCAATATCTTTATTTGTACATACCCGATTACGACCTGTTGTTTTGGCCTTGTAGAGTGCTTTATCGGCTTGGTCTAACCACTTGTAGGCGTCGTTATATTGAGCATTGAGGGGAGCAACACCAATACTGACAGTGCAGGTTTTCACTACTTCAAACGTTGTTTGTTCAATATCCCTACGTAAACGCTCTGCAACTTGTAGTGATTTTTTTAAATCGCTACTGGGTAATAAAATTGCAAATTCCTCTCCGCCATAACGCCCCGTAATATCGCTTGAACGTAAATTTTGTAACAGCCCGCCAAATTCTTTTAATACACGATCGCCAGCTAAGTGCCCGTAAGTATCGTTAATCATTTTGAAGTTATCAATATCAACCATTAACACGCAGGCCTCTTCACCAGAGCGTTGGCATCGTTTGAACTCTTCTAATAAACGTTGCTCCCAGTAATGTCGACTGAATACGCCTGTTAATCCGTCATGTCGGCTTAGATGAATAAGCTGCTCTTGTTTGCCAACGAGAGCCTGAGTAAGTTTGTAGTTGATCGCGGCCATGAGCATTGGGTATACGGTAATCATGGGAATGCAGGCTAAAATGACGGTTAAGTTTGATTCGAAGCGAAGTATTGGATTGACGAGTAGACTAGAAAATGAGATGGCTATGAACATACTAATAAGCCCACTAACAAACAGCTTTAGGCCTCCAGCGCTGATGTGATTAACCATGATTGTCGTAAAAAAACAGCACAAGGAATCAGTTCGAAAGAAATAAGTGGCATCCAAAGACCAACGAAGGCTGCGTCGAATAACAGGCTATAAGTCACTGCATGCTTGGTATGAGTGGCTAACTTTGCCCATTGAAAAGCGATGTGTGGCCACATGAGACACACACTGGATAAGAAGGCTATCAGCCAAGGGTTTTGCAGATATTGACTATCAAATGTCAAAAAAATCGACATAAGAACCGCTAGCCCTGCTATGTACGCGAATGTACGCGGTGCATAGGAGTAGTAGGCGATCTTTCTTAGTGTATCGTTAGTAAACTGATAGTCAGAAGCCAAATAGGGATACCTTCGAAACGTATTCGTTAGGTTAATAATGTAACAAATACTACGTCATTGGCGCATTTTGTCTGTTATTTTGAGCATCTTATTGCAAGTTTATGTACTCAATTGTAGACATTGCGCTCAACGACTATGTACCTTAAAGGTGATAACTTTAATCAATATCAGGTAAGGGCATGATAGACAGCTCTTCAAATTCTAAAAATAATTAAACGCTGTGATTAACTAATAATAAGTGGGTAAACCTTATGAGCCAGATTCAAGAAAAGACGATAGAGCTGCAAAACTTTTCTGTGACAGATTTAATGAGCAAAGAAGTATTGTGTGTTTATGAGGGGTGGACCATACAGCGATTAGCTGAGTTCTTTCTTAAAAATGAAATAAGTGGTGCGCCCGTTATTGCCTCAGATCATGAATTGGTTGGGGTTGTCAGTGTTTCTGACATATTTCGCTTTGAAAATTCTGATGATGAAACAAAAAGTGAAGCACTTCGCCGCTGTTACCGTGATAGTACTGGAATCGATATTGCTAGCCGAGAAGATTTGGTCAACTGGAGTAAAAACTCACAAGGCAGCTGCACGGTTCACCAAATTATGACGAATGACGTTATTAGTGTGGGTTGTGACAGTACGCTGAGTGAGGTGTCTGCGATTATGGTAGAGAGTGATATTCATCGCGTTTTTGTGACAGAAGACGAAAAAATAATTGGTATCGTTTCTGCTTTGGATATTTTGCGAAAGCTACCCGCTGCAGAGAAAAGTACACAGAAAAAAGCCTAGATCTGTTCCTTATTTATCGACTGTATCTTTTGTATAGGCAATCTAGTTGTCTGTGCGAATATGCGTCGTTAGATAATCAATAATCGCTGCTGCGGCCTTAAGTGGAGATGGTGAGTACTGATACTCAATTCGAATTTCAGGCTTAAGAGGCTTTTCGTAGAGCGAATCAATACCTGTAAAGTCTTTGATTTCTCCCGCACGGGCTTTTTTATACAGGCCTTTTATATCACGTTGTTCACAGATTGCTAACGGGGTATCGACGAAAACTTCGATGAAGTTGTCACCTGAAAATAACGATCGCACATTATCGCGACTGTTTTGGAAAGGCGAAATAAAAGCACATACCACCACTAAGCCTGCCTCAAACATTTGATGCGCGACATGGCCAACGCGACGAATATTTTCAGCGCGGTCTTGATTGCTAAACCCTAAATCTTGACATAAACCTTCACGGACGACATCGCCATCGAGAGAAGTGTTTTCAATACCGAGTATTGATAGCTGCTTTTCAAGTTCGGTAGCAATGCTCGATTTGCCAGCACCGCTATAACCTGTCAGCCAGATTACGCAGGGAGCTATCTTTTTCATGGGGAATCTCCCTTATATCGAAAACTTCGTTTCTAGTGTATTTAAATTAAGATAAATTACGTTAGGCTTATCAAGCTAGGTTAAAGCAAACTAGGTTAAAGCAAGCTAATTCAAAGCTCCTAGGATACTACATTGCCATAGGTCATAGTGCTAAATTATCTCTGATTGCGGCAGATTGTCAGTGCTTTGGTGCGGAGTAAATTTACTGCTAAATGTGCTCTGTATGGTAGAATACTTGCTAAATCGGGCAACATCTTTGTCCGCAGCCCCTAAAAGTAAATTCCAGAGCAATATCTATGCATCCAGCAGAATTCAAAACCCTACGCGAATCCCTTGGCCTTACCATCTCAACTTTAGTTAAAGTGATTGACGTTGATGAACGTACACTGCGTAAATGGGAAGCAGGTAAGAAGCAGCCACCGCAGGGCGTTGTAGATACCTTGGTGGGTTTCGATGACTTAGTAAATAAAACCGTTGCTGAAATTTTCAATACGCATCAAGAGTCGATGAAGAATGGCGGCCAGCAAGGTGTGGTACTTGAACGCTTTGTTGAAGCTGAAGATTTAGCGGCGGCTTACCCTGCATTTGCAGCACTACCAACCATGACGTTTGGTGTGGTGTTATTCCGTGTTAGACAGAAGTTCATCGACCTAGGTGTTCCAGTTTCAATTATCTACAAAAAAGCATAAGGGTAGAATGATGGAATACCGTAAGCTCGGCAGAACCGACTTAGATATTAGTTTAATTGGTTTAGGCACAATGACTTGGGGTTTACAAAATACCCAAGCCGAAGGCTTTGAGCAGATGGATTATGCCCTGGAGCGTGGCATAAACTTCTTCGATACCGCCGAGATGTACGCTATTCCTCCTAGCCCTACGACTTATGGTACAACCGAGTCGATTATTGGTAACTGGTTTCAAGCACGTGGTAGCCGAGACAAAGTAATCTTAGCGTCTAAAATTGCGGGCCCAGGTTTAGACTGGATTCGTGATGGCAAGAACCATATCAATAAAGCTAATATTTTAGCCGCTGTCGAAAGCAGCTTGGGTCGTTTAAAAACCGACTACATCGACTTGTATCAAATGCATTGGCCAAACCGTGGGTCGTACCACTTTGGTAAAACTTGGGATTTTGCCCCCGAGTTTGATCCGCAAGCGGAAGAAGATAATTTCTTAGAGTGCTTACACGTTTTTCAAGGCTTAATTAAAGACGGTAAAATTCGTCATATTGGCCTATCCAATGAAACGGCATGGGGCATGAATAAGTGGCTTCAGTTAGCGGAAAAACACAACCTGCCACGCATGGCGAGTATTCAAAATGAGTATTCATTATTGTGCCGCAACTTCGAACCCGATTTAAGTGAAATCGCGTTAAGCGAAGATTGTGGTCTATTAGCGTGGTCGCCATTAACCCGTGGTATTTTAAGTGGTAAGTATCTGAATGGCGCACAGCCAGAAGGCGCTCGCTTAACCATTGAAACACGGGTAGAGCATAGAAAAAGTGCAGCCGTTGATGCGGCTACTGCTGCTTATATTGATCTGGCCCAGCGCTATGATCTTGACCCTTGTCAAATGGCACTAGCATTTGTAAATAGACAAGCATTTGTGAGCTCAACCTTGATTGGCGCCACGACGATGGCGCAACTTAAGAGTAATATAGACTCTATAGATGTGACATTAACGGATGAAGTGCTGGACGAAATCAAAGTGATTCGTCGCCAATATCCTATGCTTTTTTAAGCATTAAACAAAAGATTTAGACCGAGTAATAACATGAACGACAGAACCAATTATCAGAATAACCCTTTGCATGGGGTTAGTTTAAATAAACTGATAACCATATTGTCAGAGCATTATGGCTTTGAAATTTTGTATGCCTATTTGAATATTAATTGTTTTAAAACCAATCCTAGTATTGAGTCGAGTGAAAAATTCCTCAAGAAAACAGATTGGGCACGCGAAAAAGTAGAAGGCTTTTATCTTTACGAATATAAAAGTTTGCCACGCGCCTCGGCCAAAGAATTTGAATTGCCACCAAGAGACCGAACGATCCCTTTAGATCAAGAGTGTGGTGAGCCAAACGAGTTAAGCTTAGAAGATGCCGAGCAGTTACGTGAAAAGCGTGCAAAGAAAGCCGCTGAATTTGGCAATGGCACTGGCTATCGTAATGGTAAGCGCTTTAGTAACGAGAGGGGTGGTGAGAAAGATCGTAGTAAGACGACGCCTTATCGAACTAAGAAGCCAGACAGCTATTCAAATAATGATTCAAATAGTTCTTCTAGTCCTTATGGTGGTGATTCTTCGCGAGCGCAAGAACAAAAGACTACAAAGCCTTTTGGTGGCAACTCTTATTCAAACTCGTTTGATAAGAAAGATTCGAACAGAAAAAAACCATCAACGGATAGCTCCGACCCTTGGGGAACCAAGAATAAATAATTCTTTGGGGATAATAATCTGGCTAGCGTGCGAGTCAGATTATTTAAAAATCATTATTCTCAATATCATCGTTAATTATCCTGTTACAGAGTGACTTACAACTAGTTCTTTGTTCTTATTTTGTACCTAAATAACTTCTAAATAGACTGTCACTGTAGTTTTGCTAATTAAGGCCGCATATAATCTTTCGAAATTACTCGACCATATTAATACAGGAGTTAATATATGGGATTCGCTCAAAGTTCAACAGGCCATTATTCCGCTATAGACTTGAAAGTTGCTCAATATTTTCCAGAATCTAAATTAAAAGAATTATACCAGTCACTCGATAATGATCCTGAATTTTATGGGGCGGGTGTTACGTTTATTGGGTATAAGAACGAGCCTTTTAATATTTCTATTGACCCATTAAGATCTACAACGATATTTGACTTCAAGGTTTTAAGAGCAAGTTGCCGAGCAGACGGTAAGGTAGTTTATATTCGAGAAATATTACTGCCAAAGAACATTTCAAATACGGAAGTCGTTGCTAATACCAAAGCTTCGTTAGGGCGTGAAGTTACAAGTACTATTTTAAGTTGTACAGGTACAGCAGTTAGTTGGGTTCTAGTTATTGCGGAGGCGGGAGGTGGTGCTGTTACTTTTGGTGCTGCTTGGGCTGCAATGCCATTGACTGTGTCAGCTACAATGGCTTCGACATTCCAGTGCGGAGTCGCTATCGGGCGTACCTCGAACGTTTTGAATGGCAAAGTCCACTATAATAAATGGCTTGATGCCTCGCCCGTGTATTCTGCAACAATGACTGCATTAAATATAATCCAAATTGCTGATGTAGTTAAAACATTAGGAAAACAGGCTTTGTTATATAAAGTATTGAGCAAGAACGGTGTTAAGTCGGGTAGTTTTATATCAATGTATAAACAAATGCCCAGGGCATCGAGAAAAAGACTTGCTGAAGAAATATTAATGCTAAATAACGAAGAGTTAATAAAAAGTCAAAAAATATTAAAGCAGGTTTTGAATGGGACAAAATTATTAGATGATGGCACAAAAGCGATTAAGGTATATCGTCAGGTTCAAGTTCAGCAATTAATGGCGACTAAGTTTTTAGAAATACTAGGCTCGGGTATTACAGTAAAGGGCGGCGGTCAAGATGCTTATAATGGCGTTAAAAATTCACTCGGGTTTATAATCGGCTTCGGGGAGAGTAAATGAATTTAATTAAAATGGGGCGTTTATTTAGCTGCATTATTGTGTGCAGCTTTATGATTGCATGTGCAGATAATAAACCTCCACACATACCTATATACCTTCAAGATACCCTAAAAAATGGAAGTTTAGGCCCTAAATTAGCGATTATCCCAGCGGGGACAGGAGTAGTTGGCGGTGAAGAACTGATCCCCTTTAAAAATCATAGTCCTCAACATAAGGTTATTTCAACTCAAGAATATGCAATGGGCGTCGCAGAAATAACGTTTGCTGAGTACGATGCTTTTTGTAAATCAACCTTTACTCATTGTCCAGACGATAACGGTTGGGGGAGAGAAGATCAGCCGGTTATTAATGTTAGCTGGTTAGATGCCATGGATTATACCGAATGGTTAAGCGAGCAAACCAATCAAATTTATCGTCTGCCCAGTGAAGCTGAATGGGAATACGCTGCACGAGGTGGAACATCGACCAATTATTGGTGGGGCGACGAATATATACAAGGCATAGACCATTGCGATAGAGACTTAGGTGGTTGTCCAGAGGGAACTGAAATATCTGAGCCAGGGCCAGTAGGCCGATTCAGTGAAAATCCATATGGTTTATTTGACGTGACTTCAAATGTACTTGAATGGGTTTTAGATTGCTACTCGCCAGATCATAAAAGGGCCAATAATACTATGGAAGCGCGTTTAGACGGTAATTGTGGGGAAAAAATATTCAAAGGGTCTAGTTGGCTGACAGCTCAACCTTATGTGCATCTTTTTAAAAGAGGAGGGCTTGACAGTGGCTATAAGGGTCGTGGTATAGGCTTTCGAGTTTTACGTGAAATAAAAGAACATCAAAATTCAGTCCCCCAAGATTGATTTTAAAATAATGGTATTAATAATTCACTCGGGTTTATCATTGGCTTTGGGGATAATAAATGAAGTTAATTAAAAATAGTCATGCATTTAGTTTTATATTGCTGTGCGTGTCTGTTATAGGCTGCACAGAAAATAAGGCTCCTCATGTCCCGTCTTATCTTCAAGACACTCTGAGAAATGGTAGTCTAGGCCCTAAGCTCGTTATTATCCCAACAGGCTCAGGAGTAGTAGGTGGGGAGAACTTTGAAACGTTTCAGAATCAAAGCCCACAACATAAGGTTATTTCGACTCAAGAATATGCAATGGGAGTCGCAGAAATAACGTTTGCTGAATACGATGCCTTTTGCAAATCAACCTTTACAAATTGTCCAGACGATAACGGCTGGGGAAGAGGAAGCCAGCCAGTTAATAATGTTAGCTGGTTAGATGCAATGGCTTATGTCGAATGGCTCAGTGAGCAAACAAATCAAGTTTATCGGTTACCGAGTGAGGCTGAGTGGGAATATGCGGCTAGAGGTGGCACATCGACCAAGTTTTGGTGGGGAGATGAATACATACAAGGCATTGATCATTGCGAAAGACATTTAGACGGTTGCCCTGAGGGAACTGAATTATCTAAGCCAGGACCTGCCGGTCGGTTTACAGCTAACCCATTTGGTTTATTTGATGTTACTTCAAACCTTGCTGAGTGGGTGCTTGATTGTGATTCTCCAAGTCATGAAGGTGCAACCTCTGCGATGGAGCCTCGGTTAAATGGAAGTTGTGCTGATTTTATATCAAAAGGTTCTAGTTGGCTGAATCCTCAGCCTTATGTTCATCTATCGAAAAGAGTCGGAGTTAGTAAAGCAGGAAAATATAAAGATTTAGGCTTTCGAGTTTTACGAGAAATGAAGCAACCCGAAAATTCAGTTTCTCAAGATTAATTTGAAAATAATAGTATTAATAATCCACTCGGTTTTATAATCGGCCTCGGGGAGACTAAATGAGAATAATTAAAGTTGGGAATCTATTTAATTGCATTATTTTGTGCGGCTCTATTATTGCTTGTTCAGAAAACAAACCTCCACACATTCCAACTTATCTACAAGATACGTTAAAAAATGGAAACTTAGGCCCTAAACTCGCAATTATTCCCACAGGATCAGGTTTGGTTGGTGGTGAGAACTTCAGATCTTTTCAAAATCAAAGCCCCCAGCATAAGGTGATTTCAAAGCAAGAGTTTGCAATGGGCATCGCAGAAGTAACATTTAAAGAATACGATGTTTTTTGCAGATCAACCTTTATCGGTTGCCCTGATGATAACGGCTGGGGAAGGGGTGGTCAGCCAGTTATTAATGTGAGCTGGTTAGATGCAATGGCTTATACCGAATGGCTAAGCGAGCAAACGAATCAAATTTATCGTCTGCCCAGTGAAGCGGAATGGGAATACGCTGCACGTGGCGGAACATCGACCAAATTTTGGTGGGGTGATGAATACATTCAAGGAATGGATCACTGTGATAGAGATTTAGGCGGTTGCCCAGAGGGAACAGAGTTATCTGAGCCAGGACCCTCAGGCCGGTTTAAAGCCAACCCATTTGGTTTATTTGATGTGACTTCAAATGTACT
>OLHV01000350.1_pt1 | contig 13737 bp, 11 predicted proteins | sample 1609391 | NCBI WGS metagenome assembly OLHV01 (sample SAMN05416805, study PRJEB24817) | seawater metagenome | isolation source: Sea water | place: Canada:Atlantic | collected 2013-07 | reverse complement strand
TGATGCGCCGCGATGGCTCGGTGGAATCCCAGTACAAGATCCACATCACCCCCCACGAACGTCGTGACTGGGTGATCCAGGGCGGTGACAAGCTGCAGGTATTCGATACCGACGCGGGCCGGGTGGGTATCCTGATCTGCTACGACGTGGAATTCCCCGAACTGGGCCGAATTCTCGCCGACGAGAAAATGGATATCCTGTTCGTCCCGTTCTGGACCGACACCAAGAACGGCTACCTGCGCGTACGCCACTGCGCCCAGGCCCGCGCCATCGAAAACGAATGCTACGTGGCCATCTCCGGCTCCGTGGGCAACCTGCCGCGGGTGGATGCGGTGGACATCCAGTACGCCCAGTCCTCGGTGTTTTCCCCCAGCGACTTCTATTTCCCCCACGATGCCATCATCAGTGAATCGGTCCCCAACACCGAAATGCTGATGTTTGCGGATGTGGATCTGGAAAAACTGAAACTGCTGCACCGGGAAGGGTCGGTGACCAATCTGCGTGATCGTCGGGATGATCTGTATAGTCTGGATTGGAAGAACAAAGACTGAATCCCACCATGGCAGGGCCGTCCGGCCCTGCCTGTTACCCTTGTTTCTGTAGGAACGCAGCGTAGCGAAGTAACGCACGTAGTGCGGCCCGGAGGGTGAGCGAAGCGAATACGCCTCTTGAGGCGCGAACACCCCGCCAAAACCGCACCCTCGTCAGACTACTGTCCCCAAACAGGCAGAAAAACCTGACTCCCAGTTCCTATCAAGAAATGCCGCTTCCTCATATCAAAGCCACACAGAAAAGACGCCGTTGTAACCCGTTGAGATTTCTGCTTTTATCGGTCGGTATATAAATTTAATAAATGTGATATGAAGCCGGCGCGTTCATTGGATATTCGAGCGGGCTTCCTAATACCTGTTACAAATCAAGAAAATTCAGGAGTATTTGATGGCAAACCTTTTAGATTGGAATACCTTAGATCATAAGGTGAAAGCATATATTGATGCTGAAAATGGAATTGATAGCGAGCAAAAAGCCTTTCCAATTCTGATGGTTGCCGCATTGTTGGATGTTTCAGACGAAGAGGCGGAGGACTCGATCACGGATGGCTCTAAGGATCGGGGAGTCGATGCAATTTACGTTGATGATCGGGATGGTGCAAATTCAATACATGTTTTTCAGTTTAAATACGTTTCATCTTTTGAAAATACGAAAAAGAATTTTCCTAGTGGGGAAATAGATAAGCTCGTCTCGTTCTTCGAAGACCTCCTGGATATGAATAAATCTATGGAGGATACTTGCAACCCTATTCTTTGGAATAAGGTTCAAGAAATATGGGCTGCGCTAGATAAACCGAGCCCATCGATTGAAGTTCATTTCTGTGGAAACTTACTTCCAATGGAGTCCGGCGAAAGGTCAAGGGCGGACTCCGCCCTTGGGAAGTTTAAGTATTTTAACGTTCACCACCATAGCCTAGACACTATTGTAAATCTTTTTATTGATAAGAAGTCCGCACAAATCAACAATCAAATACAAGTAGTGGATAAAGACTACTTTGATAGAACTGATGGAAGTATTAGAGGGCTCATATGTACAGTCGAGGCGTCTGAAATAGTACGGCTTATTAAGAGTCCGGAAGATCCCGAAAACGTCCTAAAAGAAATATTTAATGATAACGTTCGAGTTTACCTGAGCAGAACGAATAAAATAAATCGAAAAATAATAGAAACTGCAATATCTGAAGATGGTCCATTATTCTGGTATCTCAATAATGGCATCACTATGACTTGCGACTCTTTTTCTTATCCAAAAGGGAAGCGCGCACCTATAATTGAATTGAAGAATATCCAAATTGTAAATGGTGGTCAAACGTCGAATGCGTTGTTTGAGGCAAATAAAATTGCGCCCGAAAAACTTGATGATGTTCTTATTTTGGTCCGCATAATTGAAACAAAATCCCAACCGGTTAGCCTAGCGATCGCCGAATCAACAAATAGCCAGACGCCAATAAAAAGCCGGGATTTAAGGTCAAATGATGAGATCCAGAAGAAGCTTGAGGAAGCATTTGAGGGAATGGGGCTCTTCTACGAAAGGAAATTGAAACAATATGGCGACAAGCCAAAAGGGACCAGGGTTGACGCGTTATCCGCTGGCCAGGCACATCTAGCTTACAGTCTTGAACTCCCGGAGGTTGCTAAGAAAGATCGTGGGAGGGTATTCGCTGACTTATATGATCAAGTTTTCACCGAAGAATTAACAATTGATGAACTTTTGGGCGCTCTTAAGATACTTAATATCATAGAGGCTGAGAAGAGAAAGGTTCAGACAGCTATAAAGAGGCAGGAAGACTTTGATCGTAGATTTATATTTTTAATTGATGGTGCTTACCATGCGCTTTTTGCTGTGGGGCAGGTGTGCGATGCTCGAGGGATCGATCGGCTAGACTTCGAGAATGCGAAGACTGTAATTCCTAAGGCAATGGAATATATCGCTCAAATGGTTGCTTCTGCACAGGAAGAAGATGAGTCTTTCTCTTTCAACCGCTACTTCAAAGATGCAAAAACGAAGACCAAAATAGCATCGTATGTTCAAACTGCAGAGTCATCTGATTTGTAACAAACGCGTCAACGGGACCGGTTTTCCGCTGGCGCTCCAAACCGGCCCATTACGCAGGCGTTAGCCGATGAACTAGAGGTTGTGCTTTGAAGAAGATTTGGAAAGACCCGGTCTGGAGTTCCGTGATTGCGGGCCTCATATTGACCGTTGTTCTTGGTGTGGGCTCTCATTTTCTGGGATTTTGGCCTTATATCGCCAAAGGAGCGATATGGGTTTGGCAACTAATCACCGCTGACATTCCGGTTCCTCTCTGGCTTTTGGTCTTGGGTATTCCCGCGCTTGTTTCGTGCGTTCCATTAATCTCACGGTTTGCCCCTGACAGTGAGCCGAAATTCACAAAATATACCCATGATCACATTCTTGGTATTGATTGGAGTTGGAGGTGGGCTCCACCAAACCGATACCGGACTGAGTATAAATTTGAAGATTTAATAGCTCGTTGTCCAGGCTGTAAATCCGTGCTGAACATTGACGACTACGATCATCGACTGGTGTATTGCATCAATGATTCGTGCGACTGGTCATGGCCACTTTCGTCAGAACGTTACCCTGGCTTTCACATGGCACACAGAGCCAATACGATTGATCACTCTTCTAAGCTGAATGAACGGGTGGTGAAGGAGATTGATCGCAGAGTCCACACTGGTGATTGGGAAAGTGGCTAACAAGGCCATTAAATTCGTTCCGGCCTGCGGCCTCCACCTGACGCCCTTGTCGGACGCCGTTTATGGCTGGCGTTAGGCGCACAAGATGATCGATTTTAGTGGACACGAGGGTCAGGTCTTGCCCCGTGCGTCAAGTAGATAAAGGCAAGAACTGCCCTGAAATTGGGTTGCGGAATTGGGTTGCGGAATTGGATTGAAAGAAAAAATTAGTCTCTATTAATTAGGGTTGGCTGTAATGACTAGTGAGAGTTTATAAAATAACAGGCGCTAGGTAAGGGGAGTAAATTTTGGCATTAACTCAAATGCAGCTCATTCAATCGTTGGGTGAAGCAATGACTTGGTTTGAAAGGGAGTTGCTTTGGGGAGTGCCTCCTACGGAATTGCGCCATCTTATTGGGCGGATCGGGGAGCTTTACTCTGCGCTAATTACCAATGGGCAGATGGCTACGGAAGTAAATCAAAAAGGTTATGATGTTGTGACCGGAGATGGGGACCGTGTTTCCGTAAAAACAACAGCAATGATGGGCTTGGGCGGCCATATATCGTTTAACCCTAGAACTCTTCACGAGGTTGATCGTGTCATGATACTTCGTGTGAATACAGAGGAAATGCAAATTGAAATGCTATTTGATGGTGGTGTCTCTGAGGCAATAAACCTTATGGGAGCCGAAAACTCTCAGGGAAAATCTTCTATTTCTTTATCAAAGCTGATTCGGCCCTCCAAGCCAGCTTCCGAACTCAAAGCGATCAGAGTTGCAGAATACGGCAACCGTAAGATTAAGGAGCTGGAGAATGGCTCTATAGAGGTGTATGTCAATGGTGAATTATCACCAGTCGCTAAACCTGAATTAAGAGCGTTAGCCAGTGAGCTAAAGCTTGGTATTCTCAATAGTAATGGAAATCCATACAACACCCGGCAGCTAGGCGCTCTAATGATCAATTGTATTGAAGGAATGAGTTGAGGGATTTCAGACTTCCGTTGGGGGTTAATTAAATGTACAGGGGAAGATCTTTCCTCATGTAAAGAATTCAGGTTTCCAGATTCGCTAGTAAATGATTCGCGCCTCAAGTGGCGTTCCTACAGTAAATTTCCTGGCTGGTGCGGCACGTATAGTCTTCCCGTTGGCCTGCCAGGTTTTATGAAACCCAAATACCCCTTAATTCTCTGGAGAGACAATGAGCGCCAATCTGATCAGAAACGGTTTTATCGCCGCCGCCTTGATGAATATCGGCGGCGTGCTGCTTTTCTCCCGTGCCTTCACCAATGACGCCATCAACCAGGCCGATCCGGTGGTTATGTCCAACTTCGGGCTGCTGATGATTGTGGTATGGGGGCTGGCCTATCTGGGGGCGGCGTTTATCCAGGGGAATCTTCGCTGGTTGGCCGCAGCCTTTGCCGTGGAGAAGCTGGTGTATGTAGTGGCATGGGGGCTGTGGATGGCGAACCATAGCCTTGGCGCGGTGTATGAGCAGGATCTGTTTGCCGGGGTGTTTTACAGCATCTATGGGCTCAACGATCTGGCCTTTATGCTGTTCTTTGGTTGGGTGTTCCTTTCGCAGCGTTCCCAGGGCTGATTGCCCATGGACCCCACTGAAACCGGGAAGAAGTACGACACTCTGACCCACCTGTGGGAAAGCGAGAAGTTTAATCGTCAGAACGGCGTTGAGGCGCACAAGCGGGCGCTGCAGTTTGTCCGCCGCAAGGGCCGGGCGCTGGATGTGGGGTGCGGGTGTACGGGCCGGTTTATCGATCTGTTGCAGGCGGAGGGATTTACGCCCGAGGGCGTGGATGTTTCCGAGAAGATGCTCCGGCTGGCCAGAGAGCGTCACCCGGATGTGACGTTCCATCATCAGGATATCTGCCAGTGGGACAGCCCTGCTGATTATGCTTTTATCACAGCGTGGGACAGCATTTGGCATGTGCCTCTCTCGGAACAGGAAAATGTTATCACCCGGCTGGTGAACAGCCTTGCAGCGGGCAGTGTGTTGATCTTCTCGTTTGGCGGTACCGATGAACCGGGAGATCACCGGGATGATTTCATGGGGCCGGAAATGTATTACTCCTCCCTGGGGGTAAACGGCTTTCTGGCGCTGATATCCCGCCTTGGCGGCGTGTGCCGACATCTGGAATATGACCAGTATCCCGAGCTTCATGCCTACATGATTGTGCAGAAAAACTGAACGTACCGATTGGCTGCTTTACGTTTCTTCCTCTTGCAGATATTGGTCGTGCAGAGCGGGCAGGGGACACCCTGCTGGCTTATCGGAACGGACTTTCCTGCTGACGGTCTGATAATAAACCTGAATGGATGATCGAAAGAGGGGTAGGGATATGCCGCAACGCCTGGCATGTGGGTTAGCGTTTTTGTTGTTGTCGTCGGGTTCTGTACTGGCTGACACTTTTCAGCAGAGCCTGGTGAAGTCCGCCCTTGAGCGCACTGCGCATCAGGTGACCTACAACGGCGCCTATTACCGGCTGGATTACCCCAATGGCGATGTGCCGGCGAATATAGGGGTTTGCACAGATGTGGTGATCCGTTCCTATCGGGCTGTGGGTGTGGACCTTCAGGTTCTGGTTCACGAGGACATGGCGGCCCACTTTTCAGCTTACCCGTCCCGGCGGATATGGGGGCTCACGACCACCGATCGCAATATCGACCATCGTCGTGTGCCCAACTTGCAAACCTTCTTTAGTCGTCATGGTGAGTCACTGCCAGTGAGTGATAACCCTGCGGATTATGCGCCTGGGGATCTTGTCACCTGGATGCTGCCGGGCAATTTGCCGCACATTGGTATCGTCGCCGACACGCTGTCGTCCAGCACAGGGAACCCGGAGATAGTGCATAACATCGGTGCTGGCCCACGGCTTGAAGACATGTTGTTCGACTACCGCATCACCGGGCACTATCGCTATCAACCCGTGGCAGCTAATCCGGAATAAGCGAGGGAGATTGAAGTGGCGACCTATCCAATAGAAGCGGCTTGCCAGTGTGGTGGGGCGACCTATCAACTGCTGGCTGAGCCCTTGATAGTTTGATAGAGCCAGCCTGCCATTCCACCGGCGTACGCTTGCTGCCATGACGTGTGCGGCAGGAGTCAGATACGGCTGATGCCGGGATAGGAGAAAAGGGGTTAGGCTTTGTGGTCCGAAGGGGTGTTCATCTTCTTCGTTTTTGTGTGTCCCGCGCCGCCCATGAGCTTGTTACTCTCGCTGTTTCATCACAGGGAGAGGAGGCAGCAAGATGGAATGTATCGTTGTGGGTGGGGGGTTGTCCGGGCTGGCCTCGGCGGTGTGGCTGGCCGAGTCGGGGCATCAGGTCACCCTGCTTGAGCGTCGGGGGGCGCTCGGTGGCCGAACGATCGCCATTCCCCAGAAAGAAGTCAGTGATGTGCCGGACAATGGGCAGCATGTGTTCGCCAGCGGTTACGAAAACCTTTTCCGTTACCTCGAGAGTGTGGGCACCCGTCATCATGTGGCATTCCCCGGCCATATGACCGCCCGGATGCCTGGCGGCAAGACCCGCCGTACGGCATTCTGGGGGCTGGATGGATTACGAGCCATGGCGGGGGATCTGCCCGGGGTGAGAGGGCTCGACAGGTGGCGTACTGCTCGCGCTCAGGCGCGCATTTTTCGCCAGGCGCTGAAACAGCCTGCGGATCTGGACCAGATTACAGCGGAACAGTGGTTTGACCGGGTAGGCCTGCCGCAGTCTGCGCGCCGCGCCATGTGGGATGGCATCGTGATCGGCCTTACCGGCGATAAACCGAACATTTCTTCTGCCAAGGTGCCGGCGGACCTTCTGGTAACCGGTATCCGTAAAGGCGTGAAGATGCGCACTCCGGTTTCGATTGGTTACCCAACGGTGGACCTGGATACGCTGTTTGTCCGCAGCGCGGAAGATTTTTTTCGGCTTAATAACGTGACGGTACGAACCCGTACTCCGGTAAAAAGTGTGGACATTACCGATGGTCGGGTGAAAGGGGTGACGCTGCGTAACGGCGAGGTGCTGGAGGCCGATGCGGTGATTTGTGCCGTGCCTGTCTGGCAGGTGAAAGATCTGCTGATTCAGATGCCGGAGCAGGGGTTGATCGAGCGCGCGGTGGATGCGTTAACGCCGGTGCCCATTGTCAGCGTGAACCTGTATCTGGATCGTGATATCGGGATGGAGGACTGGGGCGAAATTCTTTATGACGGCGAAGGCATTCTCGAACAGGTCTGGGATCGTCAGCGTATGCACGGACGCGAGCCGACGGATAACTGGTTTTTTTCCACGACGGTGTCGGCGTCTTATCATCTGATCAAGAAATCCAACGAAGACATTATTAATATCCAGATGGACATGTTGCGACGCTATTACCCGAAAGCCAGGGATGCGCAGGTCATCCACAGTCACATTGTACGCATGCCCAATTCTACCTTTGCCCAGCGACCGGGTACTGCAGGTGTGCGGCCCAACCAGAAAACCTCGGTGGCCGGATTAGCCCTTGCCGGAGACTGGACCAACACGGAATGGACCACCACTATGGAAGGAGCCTGCCAGAGTGCCGCCCGTGCTGTAGAGGCCCTTTGCGAACCCGGTTGATGTCTGCGGCGTGACAGTGCCCCTAAAACCGTCCACCATCCATTGAAAGCATCAGGGGATGCACGGAAGCTGTAAAAAGAAGCGGCAAAGGGAAACGGTGAATGGGGCACTCGTTCGTGTCAGTCAAACGGGCATTACTTTTATTCTGGGTGACAACTTGCCTGGTCGGCTGTGTGGGAACGCCAGTGGCCGATGTGGATGCCGTACGCGAACAAGTGGACTGGAAGACTGACCAGGCACTGGCCCGTTTTATCGCCGAGATGCCGGAGTTGCAACAACGGCTGGATACCGCTCCTGGTTATATTGTCGGCACCACTGACATTCTGCTTCTGGGGCCTTTGGGCGGCGGCACCTCGGTGGCGGTGTTGCACGACCAGCGTAACCGCACGCAGACCTATCTGGATATTCATTCCGTTCGCATGGGGCTGGGTATTGGTGCCCGGGCGGAGCGCTTTGTGGCGGTGATTACTGACCCTGCCGTGATCAACCAGATCAGGCGGGGCAAGTGGTTGTTGCAGTCCAATGCGAGCTCCAATGTGGGCGGCAGTGATGAACAGATGCGTTCCGACAGTGCGGGCATTGAGCTGTTTGTGTCCAGTGAAACCGGGGTGTCGGCGGGCGCCAGCATGGATATCAGCCAGGTGCGGGTGAATCACCGCCTCACTGATACCGGCCTGTCTCAGTATAACTTTCCCAACCGCCACTCCAGCCACGACACTCCCCGTGACGATGCCCCGCGTTACTGGAACCACCCGCTGCCATTGCTTGGCAAGCAAGCGGTGGCCAGGGGGTATGACTTGCCGATGCCTTTCGGTATCGGTGTGCTGCGGGCGGATGTGCGCCAGGACATGCGTATCGAAAACCTGCAGGTGGGTTTCAATGGCAATGGCACCCGGCCATACGAGTTTGTGTCTTTCGGCGCCGATAGTGATTTGATTACCGAGCAGATCAAGGTGGATGCCTGGGTGCTGCCTTTCCTGAACCTGTATGGCACCTTCGGGCAGGTGAACGGGGACCTGGATCTGGATATTGCCATTGATGGCGATACCATGCTGAATCAAATTGGCAAGGACTGTACTGGCGCGATTAGGCCGCCGGTGTGCCACCTGTTTGAAGGCAAGCAGGTGCGTTTTCCCATCGATGTGGACCTGAGCCCGATGAATTACGGTGCCGGTGGCGTGGTGGCTTCCGGGTGGCGGGATTGGTTTTTGCTGGTGCCGTTTAACGTGACCTGGACGGATTCCGACAAGAGCACGCTAGAAGGTCGGGCCCTCACTATCAGTCCGCGGCTGGGTCGCGGATTCGCGTTAAAACGGGCCGGCCGGTTGACGGTGTTTGCCGGCGGTAACTATCTGGATGTGCGTACGGTAGCGGCCGGTAGCCTGGCGATACCGGGTACCGATCAGGTGCTGGATTACAAGGTGGATCAGAGCAATTCTGACCGCTGGAATCTGGTGACGGGAGCCAACTGGGACGTAACGCCGCGGCTATCGGTGATGCTGGAATACGATGGTTTCATCGGTACTCGCGATGCGTTTATTTCGGCGGTTACCGTGCGCTTCTAATGGCTTTGCTTCCCTGTAGGAGCCCCACTTGAGGGGCGAAATCCAAACCTGAAAGACATCAGATTATCTTTGTGGTTTCTGCTCTGTGGTGAGACGAGTTTCGATCCCCCCCGTCGCTGTTCGCCCCTCAAGTGGGCTCCTACAGTCGTCTGTTGTGGCGGCGGTCAGTGCCGTTTGGCGTAGGAATAAATCACGGCGGCCACCGGGATGCCCAGGCCTAACCACGACACCGCGTCGTAGACACCATCGCCGAGCAGGGCGGCCAGCAGCCCTACGATACTGGTGATGCCGATGAACAGGGGAAGGGCAAAGGTTCGGCCCATCATGCGCCTCCAGCGTTGCTGTTACGTCGCCGCACCCACCACAGGTACAGCCCGCTCACCAGTACCACAATGGTAAACAGGTCCAGTACAAACCAGAGAATCTTCAGCGGTAATCCGCCGTAATCCCCAAAATGCAGTGGCCCGGAAAGGGCGAGAGCCTTGTTGTACCAGGGCATCTCCCGCATGCCGGCAAACTCGCCGGTGCGTGCATCTATCAGCACCGGTGTGGTGATGTGCGAAGTCAACGGCGTGTTGCGGTGCAGGAAAATGGCGTAGTGGTAGTTGGTGGACCAGTCGCCACCGGGGAAGGCCACGAATTGCAGTGTCATGTCTGGCGCTGCTTCCACTGCCTGCTTGACGGCCTCATCCAGCGAGGCCATTTCAGCCGGGGTGGGAACGGTGTCGCCCTGGTAGCCGGCAGTCAGGTCGGCCAGTGCCTGGGTTCGCCAGGTAGTGGTGATAGGGTCAGCAAGGGTATTCACCACGCCGGTAAGGCCCACCACGGTGAGCCAGGCCACGGTCACAATGCCCAGCAAGTTGTGGTAATCCAGCCACTTGATGCGTTTGGAACGCCGGGTGCGCAAGGCGCCGAATTCCAGTTTGCGCATGAAGGGGGCATAGAGCACAACGCCGGACACAATGGCGATGATCAGCAGCAGGCCCATGGCACCGAGAAACAGCATGCCGGGTAAGCCCAGGAACATGTCGGTGTGCAGTTGCAGCAGGAATTCCATGATGTCGAAGCCATCGTGCCCGGGTACCGCCTCGCCGCTGGTTCGATCGAAAGATGCCATGGTCATGTCGCGTCCGGGGGAATCCGGCGCGGGACCACTGGTGACGTTGATAACCGGCCGGTCGATATCGAAGCTCATGTACAGCGGCACTTCACCAGGGCGGTGCTGCGCCGCCTGCTCGAGAATATCGTCCAGGCTCAGCAGCGCACCGTCAGGGTTGGCGGGCTGCCAGTGGTCTCTGTGGAGAACGCTGTCGAGTTCATCATGAAAGATCAGCGGCAGTCCGGTGATGCAAAGCATTAACAGGAAGGCGGTGCTGATCAGGCTGGTCCAGGTGTGCAGGGAGGACCAGATTCGGAACGTGCTTTGTTTCATAAAAGATTGCCCCGGCACAGGCCGGGGCGTTTCCCTGGGATCAGAATTCGTAGGTGCCGGATAGCATAACGGTACGCGGAGCGCCTACGGTCAGGTAGCTGGAGCCGGGGAAGCCGCCGGCGGAAGCCCAGTAGTCCGCATCTGCCACATTCTCTACCCGGGCGCGCAGGGTCAGCATCTTAGCGTCTCCGACCGGGATCAGATAGCGGGCACCGAGATCCAGGCGGGTCCAGTCCGGTATTTTCTGGGTGTTGGCGGCGTTGGTATATTGGGAACTGGTGTAAATCACGCGGCCGTCCAGGGACAGGCCTTCCGTGCCGGGGACAGCCCAGTCCACATTCAGGTTGGCCTGGGTGTCCGGGGAGCCAATGGCGTCTTCACCATCCACGTCGGTATCCAGCAGGCTGACACCGCCGAGCACCGTCAGGCTGTCCAGTGGCTTGCCGTAGGCCATCAGTTCCAGGCCGTTGTTTGTCTGGTCGTCTACGATTTCAAACTTGTTGTTGCCGTCGAAACCGGTGATGGGCTTCTTGCTCTGGAACAGGGAAACGCTGCCGCCCAGATTTCCGGCGTCGAACTTCATACCCAGTTCGGTCTGTTCGGTGGTGAAGGGGGCAATGGTTTCCCCGGCGTTAGCCACCGGCTGGCTGTTGTTGTTGGCGGGAGCGTTACCGCCAGCCACCAGGCCTTCGATGTAATTGGTGTAGAGGGAGACGGAATCGGTGAGGCGGTACAGTACGCCAACGGACGGGGTCACATCGTTGTCTTCGTACTTGTTGCCTCGATCACCGGTGTTGTAGTCGTAGCTGGTGTCTTCGATTTCCTGGTAGCGGGCACCGAGCGTCACCAGTAGTTTATCGTCCAGCATGGCAAGCTGGTCAGCCAGTGCGACGCTGCGCATCTGGGTTTTGATGGTGGTTTTGGGATCGTTGAGATCGCCACCGGCGAAACCCAACGCCGGCATGGGAGCCGTCTGGGGGTTATAGATATTGCCGGTGATGCCTCCCCCAAAAATAAAGGCGTTCTTGGAGTCCAGTTCATAGCTGGCAGTGGACAGGCTCAGGGTGTGGCCTACCTCGCCGGTTGCCAGTTCCCAGCGAACCCCGGCTTCGCCAGTGATGACGGTATCTTCCCGGACATTCTCGAAACGGCTCGCGGTGTAATCGCCAGCGGTATTGTTAACAGTGGGGTTGGCGAAGATGGCATCTTCGTCGCCCTGGCGGGCCCCGGCAGCGAGCCAGGCGGTGACGTTATCCGCAAAGTCATACTCGGCGCGCAGGGTGCCAAACAGGTCTTCAGAGTTGGAGTAAGTCCAGGGTTGGGCGATGCTCTTGTCGGCATCCGGGGTTTTCTGGATTGGCACGCCGGAGGCAAAGGTGATGCTGGGCATGGATGCATCCATGCTGAATTTCTGAAAGCCCAGGTCGGCGGAGAGACGCAGATTCTCTTCGCGGAAATCCACACCGATATGTGACATGGATATTTTCTGGTTCTCACCATCCACAGCCGTGTCGCCATCGCGGCGGGCGGCGTTGATACGGATGCCGGCACGGCCGTCGTCACTACGGCGCGCCAGGTCCACAGCACCGTAACCCTGGCCGCCGCTCTCCACGCCGAGGGTAAACTGGTTCACCGCATAATTGGGGGCGCGCTTGGGCAGTACGTTGATTGCGCCGCCCAGTCCGCTGCCACCGGGCGCGGCGCCGTTCAGGAACGCATTGGCACCGCGGAATACCTGAACGCGCTGAATGAACTCCGAGGACAGGTATTGGCGAGGGAGCAGGCCATACAGGCCGTTGTAGCTCATGTCGTCGGAGTACACCGGCAGGCCGCGTACCAGATAGACTTGCTGGAAGTTGCCGAAGCCGCGGGCAACACGGACCGCCGGATCATTCAGCAGCACATCACCGACACTCTCCGCTTGCTGGTCTTCGATCAGCAGTTCTGTGTAGTTGGTGAAATTGTAAGGGGTTTCCAGGCTATCCTGCTTGCCAAGGATCCCCAGAGAACCGCCTTCGGCCACCTGGCCACCGGCGTACGCTTCACTAAGACCTTCCTTGGAGGCGTCGGCACTGCTTTGTACTTTTACGGTTTCAAGCACATGGCTCTGTTCCTCGGCTGCATGGGCAAAAGAGGCGGTGAAACAGGCGAGTGTCAGTGCGGTCAGGCGATAGGGAAAGGTCGACATGGCAATCCTGTAGTGACAACGGAGGGAGCATTTGGATAACGGCCCAGCGGCAGTGGAGCAAAGCGTTATCCTGGATGCTCTTGGTAAAATTATGGCTGCTAATGGGAACTGTTTGTATTCTCTTTTCATAATAGTCTTTTTCTAATGGCTAAATAGCATTTAGCTATCACGGTTTGAATGCCCGGCAGGTAAACTGTGCCGATGCCAAGCCGCTACCACCGTCTCGATCGTTTTCTCAGCCAGGTTCTGCAAGTCAGCCGCAGCGGGCTGCGACCAGTGCTGGCTGCGGGGCGGGTGCGGGTAAATGGCGTGCCGGTACGGGATCGCCAGCAGCGAATCGGCCCGTTTGATCGGGTAGAGCTGGACGGTCAACCACTGCAAAGTGAAGCGCCGCGTTACTTGATGGTGAATAAGCCCGCCGGCGTGGTCAGTGCCACCAGTGACGATCAGCACACCACCGTGATGGATTTGTTGCCTGCGTCACAGCGCCGGGGTTTGCATCTGGCCGGCAGGTTGGATTTCAACAGCACCGGCCTGGTGTTGTTGACCAATGATGGTGCCTGGTCCCGGCAGCTGAGCCAGCCGCAGAGCCAGGTTCGCAAGCACTATCGGGTGACGGTGGAGCAGCCTTTGACGGAGGCCTATGTGGCCGCATTTTCCGAAGGCATGTGGTTCGCATTCGAGGGCATCAAGACAC
>OLHV01000349.1_pt1 | contig 13778 bp, 16 predicted proteins | sample 1609391 | NCBI WGS metagenome assembly OLHV01 (sample SAMN05416805, study PRJEB24817) | seawater metagenome | isolation source: Sea water | place: Canada:Atlantic | collected 2013-07 | reverse complement strand
AACAGCACCCTGGCGCGCACCAACACCAGCAACCGTTATCAGGCCTGGCAAGTCGGCACCCGACTGATTGCCACCGACTCTCTCTGGCTTTACGCAAACCTGGCCCGGCAGATTCGCATACCCACCCTGGTGGAGCAGTACGGTCAGCAAGGGCTGTTTATCGGCAACCCGGATCTGCAAGCAGAAGTATCCCTGAACAAAGACCTCAGCGCCCGCTGGCTATTGGCCCGTGGGCATCTGGAAATCACCGGCTTTCAGCGACATCTCGATCCCGCTATCACCGCCATCTATGACGCCCGCGGCGTGGGTCGCTATATCAACGTGGAAGCAGAGTTCAGCGGCGTGGAACTGGAAGCCCAATACCCCCTCCTGGACAACTGGACACTCACCGCCAACGCCACCTTTCAGGATTCGCAAAACCTGTCCAATCAGATTGCCGATCAGGACGCCAAACGGCTCCCCGGCATCTATCACCGGTCCGGCCTGATCAACAGCCAGTGGCGCTTTTCCCCTTTAACCCTGGACCTGACCTGGCGCTACGACGACAACCTTTATTACGACTCGGCCAACCTGCTTGAAGCCGATGCCCGCAACACGGTAGATGCCGCCATTGGCTGGCAGCACGCATGGAGCACAAACCGGAAAACGGCACTGCGACTGGAAGTGAAAAACCTTACCGACGAGCTCTACCAGGATTTCAATCGCTTCCCGAGCCCGGGACGTACCTGGTTGCTCAACCTGCAACAGACACTCTGAACCGTAACTGTGAGGAACGCCCATGATCGCCACTCTCTTTACTCACTATCACAGCAAGCGACGTCCGCTGGCTCTGCTTTTTCTGACCCTGGCGCTCACCGCCTGCGGCGGCGACTCCAGCAACCCGGCACCGGCAGGAGTGTCTGCCCGCGAAGGCGTGGTAGTGGTGGCCACCGCCGCCTCGGATTTCAGTTCCGGTGCCGTGGAACTGGTCAGCGTGGCTGACAAGACCAGCTCCGGCAGTTACCACCCCACCATTTCCGACATTGGTGTCACCACCAACGGAACCGACTATTACCTGTATGAACGCTTTCAGGCCGATCGCGTCAACAAGGTAAATCTCGACAACCCTGCCCTTTTCGAATGGACCTACTCCGCCATCGATGGTGAAGATGGCAACTCCAGCAATCCCTATACCCTGGTGTTTGCCCAGCCGGACAAGGCTTACCTGATTCGTTACGGTAGCGACACCGCCTGGATTGTTGATCCCACCGCCAACACAGAAGGCGATTTCAAGATCGGTGAACTGGATCTCTCTGCCTACACCCCGGACAACGGCGTGGGGGTGCCCAACATGTCCGCCGGCACCATCGTTGATGGCAAGCTCTTCATCTCCCTGCAGCGGCTGGATGGCAGTTTTCAGCCCACCAATACCGCCTATGTGGTCGTGTTCGACACCAGCAGCGATACGGAAATCGACACGAACCAGGACAGCGGTGATCTGAAAGGCATCCCGCTGATTGGCAAGAATCCCATGAGTCTCACTCATCACGATAGCCTGGGCTTGCTGGTCCAGAATCAGGGCGCCTTTACGCCGGACTACACCGGCGGCATTGATGTGGTGGATGTGAATAGCTACGCAGTGGAACAGCGCGTGGATGATACTGCCGCCACCGGCCTGATCGGCAGCACCGTGATCGTCGACGCCACCCGCGGCTATTACCTGAGCTATGGCGGCTGGCAGAATATCACCCTGCGTGCCTTCAACCCCACCAGCGGCGTGGTGGCAGACAGCGCCGTTGCCGGCCTGAGTGCCATGGACCTGCGCACCCTGGGTATTGGCCCGCAAGGTAGTTTGTGGGTAGCCGATGCCACCAATAGCAAACCGGGCCTGCGCGTCATCGACCTTGTGACTGAAACCCAAACCGGGTTTGTCAGCACCAGCCTGCTGCCCGTCGACCTGGCGTTTGCGCAACAGTAACGATCACCTCAATAAAGGGCGTGTCGAAGGCGGCCCGGCATCAACCCGGCCGGCCGCCAACTTGACACACTACCCACCGGGGCAGAGGATTTGCCGCTTTCCGGCCTCTGTCCTTTTCGGGAGTTTTCCGTGCATCTAGCTCACCCCTGGCAACAACCGATTGCTTCCCCCAGCGCCCCCCATCGGCAACGGGCTCGGGAACGCCAGGGCCAGCTCACCAAACCCGCCGGCTCGCTGGGTCGTCTGGAAGCACTGGCGGTGGATCTGGCTGCACTTCAGCACACCGATACACCGGCTGCCGACCGCATCAGCATTGCGGTGTTTGCCGCCGATCACGGCGTCTGCGCGGAAGACATCTCCGCCTTCCCCCAGGCGGTTACCGGGCAGATGATTGCCAACTTCGTGGCCGGCGGGGCGGCTATCAGTGTCATGGCCCGGCATCTTCAGGCCCGGCTGGACGTGATCAACCTGGGTACCGCCACCCCGGCGCCTGTCACCGACGGCGTGATTGATGACAGCATCGCCGCCGGCACCGCCAATCTGGCCCGCGAGGCGGCCATGTCGTCGGCACAACTGGAACAGGCCCTGGCCGCCGGTGATCGTGCCGCCCAACGCGCCGCAGACCAGAATGCCCAGCTTTTTATCGGTGGCGAAATGGGTATCGGCAACACCACCAGCGCCAGCGCCATGGCCTGTGCCCTGCTGGCCGAGCCGGCGGTGACACTGGCCGGGCCCGGCACTGGCCTGGATGCGGATGGCGTCAGTCATAAAGCCACCGTGATCGAGCGGGCCCTGGCCCGCCACGGAGACAACCGGGAACCGCTGGCCGTCCTCGCGTCCCTGGGCGGTTTTGAAATTGCGGCGCTCACCGGTGCCATGATCGGCTGTGCCGTCCGAGGCATTCCCGTGCTGGTGGATGGCTTTATTGTCACCGTCGCCGCCCTGGCTGCCGTACGGTTACGGCCAGAGCTACGTGACTGGCTGTTGTTCGGCCATCACTCCCGGGAACCCGGCCACACCCGGCTGCTCGACGCCCTGAACGCAGAGCCGGTTCTCAACCTGTCCATGCGTTTGGGGGAAGGCAGCGGCGCTGCGGTGGCCGTGCCGGTAATTCGCAGCGCCTGCGCCCTGCATAACGGCATGGCCACCTTTGCCGATGCCGGCGTCAACAACGCGGAGTAGACCATGACCACCACCCTGTTTGATCTGATCCGCCACGGCGAACCCGCCGGCGGGCACATGTACCGCGGTCACAAGGACGATCCACTCAGCGACCTGGGCTGGCAGCAAATGCGCGATGCCATCCAGGCGGGGGATCAGTGGGATCACATCCTCACCTCGCCCTTGTTGCGCTGCCGGGAATTCGCCGCCGAATTGTCAAAGCAGCAGCATATTCCCCTCACCGTGGCCCACGACTTCAAGGAAATCAGCTTCGGCGACTGGGAAGGAAAAACCCGGGAACAGGTGGCGCAAGAGTACGGTGATCACCAGGCCAACTTCTGGCGCGATGCGGAAAACCACCCGCCGGTGAATGGCGAAACCATTCAGGATTTTCACCAGCGTATCGGCGACGCCTGGGCACTGTGGCAACAGGCGCTACAAGGTCAGAGGGTCTTGCTGGTCTGCCATGGCGGCGTTATCCGCATGGTGCTGAGTCATGTACTGGGGCTGAGCCCGGGCAAGGCCATGGCGGGATTTCAGGTCCCCTTCGCCTGCCGCTCGCAGGTGCGCATTGATGACACCGAGCATGGCACCTTGCGTTGTTTGGTGAGGCACGGGGGCTAACCCGCCGCCATTCTACGAAGCCGCCGTAGGAGCCCATGCTTGCATGGCGAACCGCGCTTGCGCGGAAATCGACCGTAGGGCGATCAGGGGTATCAGCACTCGACAGGTTTCAGAAACAACGAGGGACAAACCTTGATCGTTACCGCCTCGCTACGCGAGGTTCGCATGTCGCAGATCCCCTGGGGCGACATGCATAGCTCCTACGGCCAGGACTACCCCTTCAACGTCTGCGCAATCCCCGCCACCGACATCACCACCCGATCACATTTTTTCGCCAACGCCTGATTCAACCAGCCCAGCTCATCGGCAAAGCGGCGGGTGAGCGGGTCCATGCCGATAATACCCAGCCCCACCTCATTACTGACGATCACCACCGATCCCGGATAGCCTGCCAACGCCGTCAGGAAATTTTCCTTTTCGCGCACAAAAACCACATCTCCCGCATGCAACAGATTACTCACCCACAGGCTCATGCAATCAATCAACACACAGGGCGGCGGTGACAGGGTGGCCTGGCGGCTCAACAGGCTGCCCAACTCCACCGGTTCTTCCACCAGCCCCCAGCTGGCAGGGCGGCGTCGCTGGTGGCGACGAATACGCTCACTCATTTCGCCATCGCCGGCGGTGGCCGTGGCCACGTAAACCACCGGGTCGGGTTGCTCCGACACCAAGCGTTCCGCCAGCGAACTCTTGCCGGAACGGATGCCGCCGAGGACCAGGGAATGTGTCATCAATTCTTTTTCACGAACTGGGTAAGGATGACAATCCGCTGGCCTTCCACCCGGCCTTCAATCTGCTCCGGGTTATCCTGCACCAGCGAGATATTGCGCACCGGTGTGCCACGCTTGGCGGTGAAGTTGGCGCCCTTCACATTGAGATCCTTGATCAGCGTGACGCTATCTCCGGCCTCCAGCACAGCACCGTTGCTGTCACGGTGCTCGATTTTATCTTCGTCGCTCTGCCCTTCGCCGGTGGCCTGGGCCCATGCCAGGGTCTCGTCATCCAGATAGAGCATATCCAGCAGATCCTGGGGCCAGCCTTCCGCCCGCAACCGGGTCAGCATACGCCAGGCCAATACCTGCACCGCCGGCTCCTGACTCCACATGCTGTCGTTCAGGCAACGCCAGTGGTTGATATCTTCATTGCCGGGATTGTCGATCTGAAAACTGCAGGTTTCACACAACAAGGCGCTCTGCGCCGCTGTGCCATCCCCTTCCGGCGGCACCGCATACACCGCCAAGGCCTCACCGGCACCGCACAATTCACAGGCCGAGTCGGCTCGCGCCAGCAGGGTGGATTCCAGGGTCATTCGTTTACTCCGTCAATGTACCAACCGTAGGGTGGATTAGCCGCAGGCGTAATCCACCGCTTGCCGTTTTTTTTGGTGGATTACGCTTGAAGCTAATCCACCCTACTTCTTACAAAAGCGCCGGGAACGGCCAGTATGCCAGCATGCTTCCCGGCGATACGGTTTCTCCCACCGGCACCACCGCCAGCCCGTCCGCCCACACCGCAGAGCTCAACATGCCGGAGCTCTGATTGGGGTGTTTTTCCAGCATCATATTGCCGTCCTTTGGCACGCAGCGAACGCGTAAATATTCCTGCCGCTTGCCGGCTTTTTTGACAGAAAAATCCGCCGGCAACCGGAACGGTGCCGGCAAGACATTTTCGGTACCACAGCCCCGGCGCAAGGTGGGCAACACCAGCATCAGGTAACAGACCAGCACGGCAGACGGGTTGCCGGGCAGGCCGAAAAACGGAATGCCATCCACGCTGCCATAGGTGAACGGCTTGCCCGGTTTGATCGCCAGGCGCCAGAAATCCAGTTGCCCTTGCTGCTCCAGCACCGCGCGCAGATGATCCTCTTCGCCCACGGACACGCCGCCGGTGGAAATAATCACATCCGGGCGCTGCTGCGGGTCGCTGAGAGCCCGGCTCAGGGTGGCGCGAATAATAGCCGGGTCGTCGGGCAGATGCTCCCGTTGCACATCGGTAAAACCACTCTGAATCAGCAGCTGCTCCAGTTGCGGGCCATTGCTGTCGTAGATCCTGCCGGGCAACGGCGCTTCATCCGGGGCCTGCAGTTCATCCCCGCTGGTCAGCACCAGCACCCTGGGGGCATACACTCGCACCCGTGACACCCCCACCGACGCAATCAGCCCCGCGGCCTGGGGCGTCAGGCGCTGGCCGGCGCGCATCACCACCTCATCCAACCGGGCATCCTGCCCCGCCGGGCGAATATTCTGCCCGTCGCTGACCGACGCCTGCGCCGGCAGCCGTACCCGGCCGTCAGCAATTTCACAGTCTTCCTGCATCAATACGGTATCCGCGCCGGCAGGCACCGGCGCGCCAGTGAAGATGCGTGCCACCTGCCCCGGCATCAGGGTACCCGGCGGGTCACCGGCGGCAACACGCAGCGGCATGGGCAGGGTCAGGCCCGGCTCGTCCAGGTCCGCATAGCGCAGGGCCACGCCATCCACGGCGGCATTATCGAAGGCGGGCACATCCACGCGGGACACCACGTCCTGGGCCAGGTACTGGCCACGGGCGTCACCAAGATCAATCTCCTGCACACGGGAAAACGGCGCGGCGCTGTCCAGCAACCGGGCCAGGGCGTCCTCTACCGGCATCAAACTCATCGTCGCATCCTTCCATCCTTCATCATTGTCATCGCTCTCAACCCCGAATCTGCGCGACAAAGTTGCAGGGGCGATGACGGGCATCCAGCTGGTCGCGGATGATGCGATCCCACCCGGTAGCGCAGGCATTATTGGAACCGGGCAGGCAGAAGATCACCGTGCGATTGGCCAGCCCGGCCAGGCAACGGGACTGGATGGTGGACGAGCCGATGTCCTCTACGCTGACCTGGCGGAACAGTTCGCCAAAGCCTTCAATGTGCTTGTCGAACAACACACCCAGGGCTTCCGGGGTGGAGTCGCGCCCGGAAAAGCCGGTGCCGCCAGTGGTAACAATGCCCTGAATACGCTCGTCGGCGATCCACTCGGACACCACCTTGCGCAGCTGGTAGATGTCATCCTTGACGATCTGGCGGGCCTGCAAGTGGTGGCCGGCTTCCTCCAGCCGCTGGACCAACAGGTCCCCGGAGGTGTCATTATCGGGGGTACGGGTATCGCTGACGGTCAACACCGCCAGGGCCAGGGGCTCGAAGGCTGCCGCGGGCTTGGACATAGGGGTTCTCCTTGCTGATGGCGCCAATGCTAGCACGAGCCATGCCACAGTGGCTGGACAGCACATCCCGGATTGACCGCTGCCAACAGCCCCCTGTTCGCCACAGTATGCTCACAGTACATTGACGCTATACAACGCGTTTATCGGGAGAGCTGACAATGAGCAGCAGCATGGAAACCGCCCAGCAGGATGCCGCCCGCCTGCCGCGCCTGCCACAACGCAAGCTGGACAATATTCCGGGGGATTATGGTACGCCGTTACTGGGCGACACCATCCCGTTCCTCAAGGATTACCACAAGCTGGTCACCCGGCGGGCCGAAAAATACGGTCTGGTCTCCAAGGGATCGGTGCTGTTTCAACGCGGCGTAACCCTGCTGGGGCCGGAGGCCAACGAGTTTGTCCTCAAGGACCCGGAACACGTGTTTTCCAGCCGTGCCGCCTGGAACCCGTTCCTGGAGAAGCTGTTCACCGACGGGCTCATGTTGCGCGATTTCGCCGACCATAAGTTCCATCGCCGCATCATGCAGCAGGCATTCAAGAAGCCGGCACTGGCCAGCTACCTGGACCGCATGAACGCCCATATCAGCAGCCAGATCCAGCCCTGGCAGACCGGCGAAACGCTCAGCTTCTTCGACCATATCAAGGCGCTGTTGCTGGATGTGGGCGCGCAGATTTTCTTCGGCCTGGACATGGGCCCGGAATCCGACAAGGTAAATAAATCCTTTATCGACTCCGCCGATGCCTCCCTGGCGGTATTACGCCTGCCGATTCCCGGCACCCTCTGGCACCGGGGCATGACAGGACGCCGCTACCTGGAAAAATTCGTCACCGACCTGATTCCGCAGAAACGGGCCAGCGAGACCCCGGATTTCTTCAGCGAGCTGTGCAAGGCCGCCGAAGAAGAAGGCGGCCTGAGCGATCAGGACGTGATGAACCACATGATCTTCCTGCTGTTCGCCGCCCACGACACCACCACCAGCACCCTCTGTTCCATCATCTACCTGCTGGCGCAGCACCCCTACTGGCAGGATCAGCTGGCCGACGAAATGGCCAGCTTGGACAAGGACAGCCTGGACTACGACGACCTGGCCAAACTGGAAAAGACCGGCTGGGTGTTCCGCGAAACCCTGCGCATGCGACCACCGCTGACCGCCTTCCCGCGCCGCACCGTGAAGGAAGTGACCTTCCAGGGCCACACCCTGCCGCGCAACACCCTGGTCAACCTCTCTCCCCTGTTCACCCATTACATGGAGGAATACTGGAGCAACCCGCACACCTTCGACCCGGAACGTTTCAACAACGAACGCGCCGAGCACAAAAAACACTTTTACCAGTGGATTCCCTTCGGCGGTGGCCACCACAAGTGCCTGGGCCTGAACTTTGCCGAGCTGCAAACCAAGACCTTCCTGTTCCACTTTCTGCAGCGCTACAAGGTCAGCCTGAAACCGGGCTACGAAATGCCGGTGCAGCAGGTGCCGCTGATCATGCCCAAGGATGGTTTGCCGGTGGTGCTGGAGAAACGGTAAAGCAGCACGGCTTCGCCTCCAGCGACGAGCTGCTAGCCGCTAGCTACAACGCCGCTGCGGGAGCGCCGCTGGCGGCGCGATTGAATGTAGGAGCACCTCTCTCTGTGCTCTGCGAGTATGAGGTGCGAACCGAGTGTAGCGAGGCGACAGAGATTCGAGCGGCAGCAATGTTTTTTGAAACCTGTCGAGCTCTGCCGTCCCTGATCGCCCTGCGGTCGATTCCGCGTTCGCACGCGGTTCGCGCCTCAAGAGGCGCTCCTACAGAGGCTTCGTCGAGATGGCGAAGCACGAGGAACTTTCCAGACCGTCCCTATCCAACGAGCGTAGCTCGTAGCTCGTAGCTCGTAGCTCGTAGCTCGTAGCTCGTAGCTCGTAGCTCGTCGCTCAGCTCTGCTGATACAGATGCACATCCCGCTGCGGATAAGGGATGGTAATGCCCGCCTTGTCGAAGGCCAGTTTGACCTGCTCGAACAGGCCGAAATACACCGGCCAGTAATCCTCGGAATTTACCCAGACCCGGGTCAGCATATTGATACTGCTATCGGCGTGGGCGGAGACAAAAATATTGGGGTTGAACTTGTCGCCACTGAGGATACGATCGTCGTTATCAATCACGGACTGTATCGCTACCCGGGCATCGGCGATGCTGTCGTCATAGCTGATGCCGAATTCGATATCCACCCGCCGCTGCGGTTCGCAGAAGACATTCTTGATGCAACCGTTAGACATGGGACCGTTGGGAATCACGACCCGCTGATTGTCATAGGTAATCAGAATAGTGTTAAAAATCTGAATGTCGTGGACCCTGCCCATATGCCCCTGGGCGTCGATGATATCCCCCAGCCGATACGGTTTGAAAAACAGGATCAACACACCGCCGGCAAAGTTGCCCAGGCTACCCTGCAGGGCAAGGCCCACCGCCAGACCGATAGCACCCAGCATGGCGATAAAGGAGGTGGTCTGCACGCCAACCATACCGGCCACTGCCACCAGCAACAGTAGCTTCAGCAATACCTCCACAAAACTGGTCATGAACTTCTGCAGGGTATCGTCCACCGCCTTGTGCCCCAGCACCCGGTTCAGCCCCTTGGTGATCCGCCCGATGATCCAGAACCCCACTATCAGGGTAATGATGGCCAGCACCACCTTGGGCAGGTAGCCCATGCCAAGCTCGATAGCCTTATCCAGATAAGGCTGCACCTGTTCCATTTCCATGGTTCCCTTTCCTTTGCGAGATAGATAAAGGCGCTAAAATAGCACCGCCTCCGTCCCCCGCCGCGGCAGCACGTCGGAATTTGCCATTATTTACGCTTTGCAGGGAATGAACCGGATTCCGGTTTGCGGCTATACTGCGGGCACATTTTTTACCCGATAGACAGCCATGAAGTACGCCATCCTGCCGGTCACGCCCTTCCAGCAAAACTGCTCCTTCCTGAAATGCGACACCACCGAGAAGGTGGCCATCGTCGATCCTGGCGGGGACCTGGACAAGATTCTGGAAGCCCTGCAGCAGGTCGGCGGCACGCCGGAAAAGATTCTCGTCACCCACGCCCACCTGGACCACATCGGCGCCGTGGCCGAGCTCGCAGAAAAACTGGATCTGCCCATCGAAGGGCCACACACCGACGATCAGTTCTGGATCGACATGCTGCCCCAGCAGGCGCAGATGATGGGCTTTCCCCCCTCGCGCCCGTTCACCCCGAACCGCTGGCTCGAGGAAGGCGACACCGTCGTCGTGGGCGAAACCCGTCTCCAGGTGCGTCACTGCCCGGGCCACACCCCGGGGCACGTGGTGTTCTACCAGCCGGAAAGCAAACTGGTGGTGGTTGGCGATGTGCTGTTCAACGGTTCTATCGGCCGCACGGATTTTCCCAAGGGGGATTTCGACACCCTGGTCCAGGCCATCAAGGACAAGTTGCTGACCCTGGATGACGATGTATCCTTCATCCCCGGCCACGGCCCCATGTCCACTATCGGTCACGAGCGGACCAACAATCCCTTCGTTTCCGGCAAACACGGTTGAGGCAGAGATGGAATCCAGCGCAATGAAATGGGGCCTGACAATTGCCGTTATCCTGGTGGCCTGGCTGTTGTCCGTATTACTGCGGGGCGCCACCCGGCGCCTGGGCCGACGTCGTGATTTCAGCCGGGCACGTATCTTCCAGACGGCAGTCGTGATCAACAGCGCCTGTGTGGTACTGGCTCTGCTGTCCATCGGCATCCTCTGGGGCCTGAACGGCAGCGGCCTGATGGTGTTCGCTACATCGATGATGGCCCTGCTGGGTGTGGCCCTGTTTGCCAGCTGGTCCATGCTCAGCAACACCACCGCCGCCATTATCCTGTTCTTCAGCGCCCCCTACCGGGTGGGCGATCGCATCCGCCTGCTCGATGGCGACAACACGGTCACCGGGCAGATCCGTTACATGGGGCTGATCTTCATCACCGTTCAGGACGAGTTGGGCCACCGCTACACCCTGCCCAACAACCTGCTGCTGCAGAAGACCGTGATTCGCCTGCGCGGCGACACCCTGCCCAAAGACCAGAAACACTGCCGGGCTGACTAACACACCCGCGACAGAGTAAAGTGACACTTTATTGAAAGGCCTTGCCGGTTTGGGCCGTTGCTGATCAACACAAGGACGACACCATGCGGCTGCTCTTTCCCCTGATCTTCATCACCCTGCTGGCCGGCTGTCAGAACGGTACTGAGGCCGGCAACACCCTGCCGGACGCCTGTTACCAGGCGCCGGAAACCGGCATGTGCAAGGCGGCTTTCCAGCGTTACTACTACGATCAGGAAAGTGACAGCTGCAAGAGCTTTACCTGGGGTGGCTGCAAGGGCAGCGTGCCCTTCGACACACAGGACGCCTGCGTGCAGACCTGTAATGCCAGCAACAGCGAGCCTGCCAACCCGGCGAAAACCTATCGCAGCAAGGGAGATCCGCAATGAGTCAAACATCGTCCCTGGGCATGGCCCGGGCGGTTTATGTACTTCACCTGGTGGGGCTGATCACCGGTGGGCTGACCGCCGTTGCCGGAGTTATCATTGCCCACCTGTACGCCGGGGATGCAACACCGCCCCTGCGTGAGCACTTCCGCTTCCAGTACCGCACCTTCTGGATAGGCCTGCTCTACAGCGTCATTGCCGGCATCACCACCCTGGCCTTTATCGGCTGGCTGCTGATGGCGGTGCTCACCATCTGGTGGATCGTGCGCTGTGCCCGCGGCCTGAGCACCCTGAATCGCAACGTGGCACCTGCCCGGGTCGACACCTGGGGGTTCTGACACAATACTGTCACCCTGGCCCGCCAGACTGGTGGGCCAATCAAGGAGATAACATGCTGTCCCTGCGCCTTATACCTCTCGTCCTCTGCGCCCTGTTCCTGTCCGCCTGTGCCCGCAGCCCGGTGGTCCAGCTCTATGATGGCCCCGCCAAGTCCGACAGCCAGGTGCTGACCGTGCGCGTGCCCAGTGAAATCGAAGTGTTCACCATCAACGGCAAGGAAGTGGATGGCGTGAATACCTTCTTCGCCACCGACTTCAAGGAACTCAAGCTGGCCCCCGGCCGCTACGAAATCCTCGCCTACTACAAGGAGCTGTGGCAGCTGGATGCGGACAACCACGATATCGTGAAAACCAACCCGGCCAACTTCATCGTCGATGGCAAGGCTGGCGAGAAATGGCAGCTGGATTACGACAAACCGGCCAACGTGGAAGAGGCGCGCGCCCTGGAAGATTCCTTTACCGGCCAGGCCATCAACACCGCCACCGGTGAAAAAGTCGCGGCCAAGGAATCCAACCTGATCCTCAAGCGCGGCTTCCTCGCTCCCATCACCGGCGAAGAGGTGAGCACCGCCTCCAGCAAGAACATCGCCCCCCAGCAAAGCGCCTCTCCGGCACCGACCGAGCCTGCTGCGGCAGCGGCAGCAGCACAACCGGCACCCGCCGCCAGCTATCTGGACACCCTCAAAGCCCAATGGAAGCAGGCCACCCCGGAAGAACGCCGGGAGTTTCTGCAGTGGGTAGCTGAATAACGTTACGAGTCACGAGAGGCGAGTCGTGAAAGGCACCTGGGATATGGGATTTCGCTTCTCGCGACTCGGTACTGACACACTTCTCCACGAAGCCGCTGTAGGAGCGCCCTTCCAGGGCGCGAACCTTGCGAAGCAAGGAATCGCCCAGAGGGCGATCAGGACTCGCCGAACCTAACAGGTTTCTCCAGGTAGGCCTGACATTCTCTGAGAATTTTGTCGCCTCGCTGCGCTCGGTTCGCGCCTCAAGATGCGCTCCTACAGCGGCCTTGTAGATGAATTAGTCGCAACGTCCGCCGATCACTCCCCCTGAATCGTCGCCACGACCCGTCTCGCGCCGCCGTGATCCCGGTGCTCGCAGAGATAAATCCCCTGCCAGGTGCCCAGCGCCAGTTGGCCATTGCTGATTGGCAGGCTCAGTGACGGGCCGATCAGTACGCTCTTGATATGGGCGGGCATGTCGTCCGGGCCTTCCAGGGTGTGCTCATAGTAAGGCGCGTTTTCCGGCACCATTACATTCAGGTGCCGCTCCAGATCGCCGCGTACATCCGGGTCGGCATTTTCGTTAATGGTCAGCGAGGCGGAGGTGTGCTGGATAAACAGATGCAGCAGCCCCACCTTCACCTCCGCCAGCTCCGGCAAGCCTTCCAGCACCTCACGGCTCACCAGGTGGCAACCACGGCGTTTGGCGGATAATGTCAATGTTCTCTGGAACCACATTTTCGTTCCTCCGGATATTGGCGCCTGCCGATACCGGCCGCACACTCAAGGCTGCAACCGACAGACAAGGGAACACCATGAAACTTAACGGCCAGACCATTGTACTGACCGGCGCCTCCAGTGGCATCGGTGCCGAGGCAGCGAAAATCATGTCACGCCGAGGCGCCACGGTGTGCCTGGTGGCACGGCGTGAAGAGCAGCTACGGGAAGTCCAGGAAATGATCGAGGCAGACGGCGGTTGTGCCTTCATATATCCCTGCGACCTCAGCGACAACGCGGCCATCGACGCCTGTGCCGCCCGCATTCTGGCAGAGCAGCCGCGCATTGATGCCCTGGTGAATAACGCCGCGCATTCCATCCGCCGCCCCATCGAAAAATCACTGGATCGCCTGCACGACTATCAGCGCACCGTACAGCTCAACTACATCGGCGCCGTGGCAATGACCCTGAAACTGCTGCCGCGCTTTCTGGAACAGGGCCACGGCCATGTGGTGAATATTTCCAGCCTCTCCACCCAGGTGCCTGTCTCTTATACACATCTCCGAGCCCACGAGACCGTACTAGATCTCG
>OLHV01000325.1_pt1 | contig 14600 bp, 11 predicted proteins | sample 1609391 | NCBI WGS metagenome assembly OLHV01 (sample SAMN05416805, study PRJEB24817) | seawater metagenome | isolation source: Sea water | place: Canada:Atlantic | collected 2013-07 | reverse complement strand
TGGGCCTGGAAGCATCCACGACATTGACGCTGTCCGACTTCGGCATCACCAAGGACTTGGGCCCGGCTTCAGAAACCGTGGACATTATTATTTCTGTGGAAGGGATCAAGCAGTAACAGCTCTCCAGTCTGATCAATTTCTCGGATCGGGCTGAGTCTTCTTCCCGATTGCGCAACCACGGCGTCCACGCAACTGACTTGTATCAGCCCAAGCCTATATTTCACTGGACGCCGTTCTCAACGCATGCAGAGCACTTAGTGGCTCCTCGTAAAACAGTTCTTTCTTTGAACAAAAGCTTTACAATGAACGAAAACGAAAATACCTGCCACTAAACACGACACCCTCATTGGCTGGGTCCATCCAGCCTCACGCCATAGAACTTCAATCCAAGCCCTGACGGAGGCCCAAAATCATACCAACCTGTTCCTGTATTACAGGCAGCATCATCAACCAAAATGTCTACCAGCGCTCCCTGAGCTTGAGCTGACAGTATTGTCGAATATACAAACTGCCAGTTTCCACTAAAAGTACCAGCTGCCGCCATGTAAACAATTCCATGCTCATCTGCTGGTGCACAACCAGTATTTACAGGATGCCCCGTCACTTTAATCTGCATAACAGGGTTACCATTAACGGTATAAAACGACGCATCTTCCACAATTACATCTTCGTACAACCAAACTTGGGCTCCGCTCGCAATTCTCGACATCGCCAACATTGCTAAAAATAAAAAAACAATCCTTATTCTCATTAAAAACCTCACATACCACTTGTTTCATAGCCATAAAACCTGAACACATTCTTTGAAAATAGCCCATCCACCTCGTACAGGGAAAGAACAATCCCACACAGCCTTTACACATAAATTCATATGATTGTTAAAGCTGGGAAGCTTTAACACCATAGAAAATCTTGCCCAATCCAGCTGGACTACCAAACGCATTCCAACCTTGATACTCATTGCAGACATTCTCATCTACCAGCAAGTCCACTGGAATGCCTTGGGCCTGGGCAGAGAGAAGAACGGAGAGACGCGCTTGAACATTGGAGTTAATACTGCCGGTGCTGTAATGACCGACAATGCTGTGCGCGTCCGTTGGGGTGCAGCCCGTATTTACGGGTGTAGGACTTTCAAATTTCACCTGCACCAGCTGGTAACTGGTTCCCGATCCCGAATTTTTGTTGTACACAGCGACATCTTTGATAATGACATTTTTGAACATCCAGACTCGATCTGCTTGAGCAGAAAAACTAAAAAAAAGCAGTGCCGAGAAAGCCAAAATTTTAAAACCCTGCATCTTACACCCACCTATAAATATTCAAAAAGCGTCTAGACCAGCCTATAAATAAACCGCTCTTCCCAATGCTCCAACAAGAACACAACAGAAGCCAGCTGAAATAGCCCGTGCGACCGCGCATAGCGCAAGACCTGACCACGTCAACTCACTCATTTTTAATATTATTCCTTACTGGCTCTCACACCCCATAGCCCGACGCCCAAACCATTAGGGCTTCCATAAAAATCATACACAGAACCTTGGTTACAGTTAGCGATATCAACCAGTATATCTACGTACATGTCCTGGGCCTGAGCGGATAAAAGAGTTGAAAACCAGACTTGCACGGCCGGGGTGAACTGTTTCGAAGTCCAATGGCTAGCAATAAGATGTGATGCCGTAGGAGCGCAACTTACAGAAGCAAGATTACTTCCAGTTTCAGAAAATTTCGCCGTGATCACATTAAACCCTCCGTCGTTGTAGGATATAACATCAACTACTCTCAAGCCCTTTATCCAATCACGCGCTTCTGCGGCGTTTGCCACCCCCAGAAAAAGGCATAACAGAAAACTTACCCTTAACGTTTTTATAACCATTAAACTGTCCTTAATTACTCTTTTTATTGCGGGGCATGAAGAAGCCTATAATGGAAAATTGGACACTTTCTCTAGCATTTACGACAGCAATACCAAAACCCACACAAGTCCAATAACGCACGGGCAAATACCTGACACCGCACCTCCCGCCACGCTTTATATAAAATTCAACTCATCCTACAAATGTCGCGAGAACAAATAATATTGGAAATATCATCTGCCATCACATAATTCGACCAATGGAGTCACCCATGGCTAACCCCAAATCGGCACTCGCTTCCCCTTTAGGGTATCTTCCGACTCACCAGCACTTCTTCGAAGCTTTCAAACGCACGAGGAAAGACCTGACCCCATTACTCGTTACTATGTATCTGGGTTTTTTTATAAATAGCGGCGAAGCTTACCTATATCCATCTATGCCCCCAACGGGAATCTCCTAAGGCCCGCCAAACCTTTCTTTGAAAATGGGAGGCCTTATCCCATTTCTCTTTCTGACTTTTAAGCGTACGGCATGAAACAAAAAATCTTTCCCTATCTCAACAGGTGCACGATGCAAGACCTGACCCCGTGCTTCTTCTCTCAGTGAGAGAAATTCTCCAGTTCGTGCGTGTCCCGTTTTTTCGTTTTATAAAACTTTCAAGACCACCCCTCGTCCAATAAAAGCTTTAACCCCGCCATACAACCTCATCTTCAATCCATTTTTTATTAAAGGTTTTTCTTCTGACAATGCAACAAATTCCACAACCGCCACCCCTGTTTCTCCTGGCAATATTTGACAACCTTCAAGCACGATTGCCGGGTGATATTGATTATTAAATAAAACCCTAAATCGACTGTCTTTTTTTATCGAAAACTCTTCCGGTGCACCATCCCAGGAAAAACACTCGATACTCATTTCAACCTTAAATCCAATGTCCATAAACTACATCCCTGCACTGTAGCGATCTCTAGGGGAAACACCGCCATGCCTTTTAATATCCGCATTGACCGCCGGCAATACTGAATTTTCAAAATGAATAAAACTATGCCCAATATCTGAAGTTGGAGTTCCCAACCCCAGCGTTGATGGTGAAACCATCATTTGTATGATTGTTCTATCAATGTTTTTATTGATATTTGTATTAGCAAACCATCGGGCGTCTTCAATATTCAGCCAAACCCCTTTTCCGTAGTTATTAGGATCTGGGACTAAGCCTTGCATTTCCATCGTGAGAGCAAACTCCGGATCATTAACCACCCTAAAAATATATTGACCAGACTCTGATGGGCCACTTATGGACAAGGTTGAAATCGCTAAATTCAGCCTGCCAACTACAGCGCTTAAACCGCTCCAAATTTTTCTTCCGACCCCCCCCCAATCCGTAGGGCCCGCACCAGCATCATCTACAGCTAGAGTTTGATTAGCCAAATAACCAAACGCCCCAGTAGCGGCCCCAACAACAAACTTACCACCGGTGACCTCAGATACCGTTCCACTAAGGAAGCCAGCAGCCAGGGCACCGCCCGCTTTACTTTTTCCAAATACTCCTTGAATCGAATCCCCCAAAAAACCCTCAGTAAAACCACCTGCAAACCCTGATCGAGCATCCCCCCCAGAGGCAGCGGCCGTTAACGCCCCTCTAACGCCATGGGCCAAACCTTTCTGGAACCCGGATATGCCCGACATTTTTATTTCATATGCCATGCTGGCACTAAAGTAGGCAATTGCGCCAGACCTAGCTCCAGCCTTTAGAGCATCATTAAATGAGGCCCCGTTCTCCAATGCTATACTTGTTGTAACAGTTCCTTGAAAGGCACCAGCACACGCGGCTGTTCCAGTACCGGCGGTAAAATAAGAGCAAGCCGCAATCCCAACCACACCAATCACTTCGCCAGCATACTTGTTTTTAGCCGCAAACCGAGCTAGCTCTTCACTGGCGAATCTAATCGATTCTGACGTTCCGAGTGTCATGACACCAAGAATTTCCCGCTTATATTTCTTACGCAAATCCCTTAGCTTGTCAGTGACATTCTCACTCCACCAGGAATAACCACTCGGGTCGGTGAAACTCATCGGGCTGTTCAGCACATAGCTGTAACGATTGTAACTTTCTACATTTGTCAGGCCTTTCACTACCGGGTCCGCACTCATAAAGCGGCCCAGGGTCGGGTCGTAAATTCGGCCCCCCATATGAATGACGCCAACTTCATCGAGCATCTGGTGACCCGTAAAGCCTTTGCCCGTGGCCCCTTCGTCACGGCCGAGATTTTCCCAGGTGCTATCAGTCAGCGCTTGCCAGTTTGCCAGGCGCGGCCGCCCCCATGGGTCATAGCGGTACTGCTCGGTTACCTGTGCAAGGCCATCCGTTACGGCAACCACAGATCCAAGTGCATCATTAAAGAGGTACTCTTCCTTGCGAGTTGCCGGATCGCCATCCTCATAGCTGATAACAACACCGCCAGGCAGGGTGAACCTCTCTTTGCGGGTAAGCTGGCCGGATTCGTTGATTTCGATATTTTCATAGCCACCAAAACTGTGCTTGGTGAGAATTTTTCCACTGGTTGTAGTGGTACGCTTGATCAATCCGCGACCCGGCCCATAGATCATGTCTACCGTAGCCGTTGCGCTTTGGATTTTCGTGGGCTTATTGAAAGCGTTATAAGTGATGTTTTTTCCATCACCCGACAGCATGTTACCGCCATTGTCATAACAGTAACTGGCATTTCGGGCACCTGAAACCTCTGTTACTGCATATGGCCCAGGCGTATACGATTGACCAAGATACTCACAGCTTTCGTCATAGTGATAGGTGCCTACATCATTACGCTGTGTGATGTTGCCAGAAATGTCGTAATCCGGGTCCTGATTATAGGAAAGCGCCGGGTCTGACTGATGCACCACGCTAGCCATATCTAGCCGATCCAGAGCATCGTAAGTGAACAGCTCTTCAATCTGCTGAAGGCTGTCAGTACGTTTTCTCATCAAGCCCTTGGCGTTATGGACATAGTGATTGTCCTGGATATTCCAGCCGGCATGGATAATAGACTTGGCGCGAATCTGACTTAGTACGCCGGAATTAGCATCAAAATTGTAATGCCCCCGGATCATGCCATTGGCACGGTACGTCTCGTTGATTTGCCCACGCACAGTCTTGCTTTCAACCCTCCAGTAATACTGAGAAGGATCGCCTGCCTCACCAACTTCATAGAGATGACCAAGGCTATTGTAGCGATATTCAATATCAACACTGGGGCCAGAGCTTCGATGCGGAAGTGTAGCTTGCTTAACCCTCCCTGTTGCCGAGTCATAGGTTTTACTGCTTACGACGGTGAAGCCGTCATATTCCGTTTCTGTAGATTCTACTCGCCCATAGTTATCGTAGAAAACTTCATTACGATAACCGTTAGCATGTTCAACCCAGGCAAGCCTGCCGACACCTTTTCCCTGAACGTCGAACTGCCAGCTAGCGGTTGCCATTTTTCCTGAACAACCATTCTTGGCGCTTACCAACGCTGATGACCAACTGGCTGAAGGTTGGTAGTCATCGGCCACGGCAATTTTTCTGCCAAGTGAATCGTAGGCAATACAGGTGCGCTTACCGCTCCCATTCTCTTGCAGAACAAGCTGATCATCGCCGTTATAGGCGTATTTCCAGTTACCCATATTCGGGTCAGACGATGCCGTTTTCCTGCCGAGCAAATCGTACGAGTTGGTCAGCGTCAGGTTATCCGGGAGCGTTACCACTTTCAGTTGGTTCGCGCCGTCATACTGATAGCTAATAGTACGGTAATCTGGATCGGTGGCAGACCGAAGATTCCCTAATACATCTTCAGTACTGTTAGCAACCTGCGTTACCGTACCCCCCTCACCAGCAATCGGGTTTTGCCAGGAAAGGGTCTTGCGGGTTGTAAGCCCCAGGTATTCCGTAATGGTTGTAAGACCAGCAGCATTCTGCTCTTGAGTTGGGCGCTTCAGCTCATCTCTGCTAACGATTTCGTTCCAGGCTGTCGGAGAAGCCCCCTTAAAGAAAGGTTCGCTGACTTTCTTGACTTCTCCATCTGCACCATAGATCGTTCTGACTACAGCAATAGAGCCATCAAATGTTTCTGTTCTGACTTCAATATCGCGGCCTAGCACGTCCTTATACGCCTTGACCAGGCCGGACATTTTGCTTCCAAGAGCACTCTCCGCCCATTGCTCTGTATACCACACAGCATTCGCCGGGCAGTCAGCCACCATTGCGCAGTCTTTGTAGCGGGTTTGCTGTGATTGCCCCGTAGAAGAAAAACTCGCCTCTGGTCGGCCTGTACGGTCATATTCAAATATTGAGACAAGGCCATTCGCATCAATAGACTCTGTCTTGTTACCAGTTACAGGGTCAAAATGATTTGTGACCGTATGACCAAGGGAGTTGGCCACAGTTTCAAGGAATCGCCCGGTTGCGTCATAACCATAAGTCGTAACTCTATCGGGAAGCCCGTTACGCTTTTCCGTAACGCTTTCCTTCAAGCCAAAATCGGTATAGGTGTAGGCTTTCTCTTTCCTGAACTCAGCCGAATCAGGCTCAATCAGCTCTTTTAGGATCATCCCCTCAAAAAGACTGCCGACAGGATAGTACTCCCAGGAAGAGGTACGGGTTACCGCTGGCGCGGCCTGTCCTTGATAATTCCCCCATGTCCTGACAGTTGTTCGTTTTTGACGGCCGAGTATCCATGAAGAAAAATCAGGAGGATAAAAGGTGGTATCGATATTTTTATTGAAACTTTGTGACGCCCCGTCAGTGACAATCGTTTGATCTTCCAAGTCACCGTAGTCACTGTAAATACTGGTGGTTGTGGTGCTACTCACCTGGCTGCCGTCCAGCTCATTCTGTTCGGAAATTGATTCCCGAAGCCTAACGGCAAAACGCAATCCCTGTTCATTCTGGTCAAAAATATTAGCTGCGGGAGATGTCGAATAAGCGCCATCATTATAGATAACGGTTTCCCACTCATTTTCTGTGGCACTGACCTCCACAAAATCTGAGCCTACTTTATAACTGACCTTACTCTCCGCAGGCTGGCCGGCAGTATGATCGAAAAGATTATGACTAAAGAAGGTTTCTGCTCGTTTATTACCTCCTTCAGAAAGCACTTGGACATACTCAAAACCCATTCCGCCGTAGCCATTAGGATCATAGGCATAATCGGAATAGAAATATTCCTGGGTATGATTCCCCCCAAGACCGTTTGAGACCTTGAATTCAGAAACCACCTTTTTCCCTGACGCTAATGAGATCTGGCCGAACTCACCAGGCTGGGTTCTATATGAGTAAATAGAGCTGTCAGAAATATCGGTATAATCCACAGCATACTGCAGGCCAAACCCATTTTCGGCGCCAATTAGCACATCAGGGGTTTGTTCGGCCTGAGGCCCGTAGCAAGCGATACCTCTATCCAACTGATAAGGGTAGTGCGACTTCCAGTAGAGCGCACAGTACTCTGCACTGCCATCCCCATCGACATCGGCATCACCCCGATTGACTTCTCTCAAAGCCCGAATACCACTTGTTCCACCGAGATGGGGCAGCTCATAGGTTACAGGCTCATTACCAAACCCTTCGGAAGAAGACAGGTAGCACGTAAGCAGCGCACCTTGATAATTCAGCTCCCAGCTATTCTCAACACACCAATCTACATAGCCGTCTTTGTTAACATCAGTAAACTTTGTAGCCTCTGGAAGCTCTTCATATACGGGAACCGATGGCGAATGATTTATCACCGGCAAGAAATTGGAGACGTGCTCTTCGCCCCATGATTTACCCGTTGACTCGAGGCATCGAGCTTCATATCCATGCTTTCCATTTTTAACTTTATAAGTGATTCGACAAAAGTCCGAATACCCATTCCCAGTAAAATCAAAATACTTAACATTAAAGTACTTCGTTGTGCTTCCTCGATACGTGTAATTATTTTTTGACGGGCTCTTTGTCGCTGAAGCTGCCTTGCTCCATACCGCAGCACTAATATTTTCCCCTTCATTATTTATATGGCAAACGATTTTATCATCTTCAAGAATGCAAAAATCTGGCAATGAGTCCCCATTAACATCAACCCAGCTTCCACCAAGCTTGCTGATTTTTTTGGTAAAAACATTGGATTCAAATGAAAAGGATGATTGGCTCTGTGCTGCACAGCGTACAAATTTGTCCGTGTTGGGCAGAATGTAGGTATAGCAATGATCAATTTTTGTATCGCCATTAATGTCAATCCATGATCGACCTAGCACATTATCCTGCTCCACCGGTCTTGGGATATTGGCGGTGATACTTTGCTGGAAAGGGTTGCTTAGTGATCCATTATTTATTCGGCAAACAAGCTGATCATGGCTATCTTTGGGCCTGGAAAAACAAAGATCAATAAATCCATCCGCATTTATATCAACCCAGGAGGGGTCAATATTCCAGTTATAATAATGTTCACTGAACCGGATGGCTTGCAGGTCAACATCTACTACAAAGCTGGATGAAAATTGCCCGGAACCATTATTGATATAGCAGACGACTTCAACAGGGGTATTGGCTGCGCCATTTAGCGGGCTCATACGACAATAGTCATCAATGCCATCCCTGTTAAGGTCCAGCCAGCCGTTTAATCCTGGCGCATGATAACCCTCAAGCATCGCATATTCAGTTGTTGGTGTTCCTGGGAATTGGTGGTAGACCGCGTTCACAAAGCTTGGCTGGTTGCCAAGCTGCCAATCCAACTTTGTTGGAGAAAGACAGGCGTCATCAAGGCCACATTCCTGATATTCATCCAACAAAGATCGGCCTGTAATATCATTGGTTTTATAATTAAAATACCATGACCTGGTTTTGGCGCCATTCGAACGCAGGGTAATATTAAGCAAGCGGCGGCCAAGGGAGTATTTTTTCCCGAAAAGAGAGCTGGCTAACTGATATGCGTCTGCCTCATAAGAAAAATCAACGACCAAACCTGCAGAAGACGCCGACTCACTATCACCGACTGTATAACTTATCCTTTCTATAAATCTTCCAGCCGTTCCCTCTTTATAGGTGATTCGATATCCGTAACCAAGGCGATCGCCCACCCATTCCAATGACCAGCGAGAGATGGCCCCACCAACAGCTTCACCACCTTCAAATCTAGACTTTTGAGAGAGACCATAATGATACACATCGCCATTTTTTTGCTCGACAGTAAATGCGCCATCTGCATAAGTTATACGGGCGAATGCTTCTGCCTCAAGACGGTACTCAGAGTTTTCTTCCCAATACTCGCCAGAAACCAGGACCAGGCGATTTCCATCTAGACAAGCGCGATCAGCATCTACGCCAGACACACCTTTAACTACGCCATCGCGATGAAAGTCCGTGGAGCAACGCTCAATTGCTGAGATTCCAGATATTCTGAACCCCATCCCGAGGTGGCCATAACCGGCCTCACTCGCGTAGTTAATAGAAAAAGATGGGTTAATTCCCGCAGGCCCCACTGGCAAACTAATAGGAATTGAATACTGCATAACCCCCATCGAAACATTCATTGTTCCAGGCGTAGCGCCCGTTACATCAGCAACCAGCGGCCCACCTCTAACTTTACCGAATTCTTCCCCATTGAATTCACTGTAATGTGCACCATCAAAATTGATTTCGGAGGCAGACGAACCAAGCTCATCGGTTATAGATATATTACCTCCCGACACGTAGTACCCACCTACGTCTGTAAACTGACTGATGATTTCAACATCGCCGTTACCGTCGTGCTCAAGATATATACTATTTGTATTTTGGTCTTGGGAATGAAGAAGGCCATCCATGATTCCATCTCCATTGAAATCCCCAATCAGAAAATCAAAAGCAGATGTTTTTTCATCGGGAAACAACGCGCCAAAACCAATGGAACATTCAACAAAATCGCCGGAAGGTTGCCCACAGAACATCTTGTCCTGATAGCCTGATAGCAATGACACCATAAAGCTGTTTCCGACACCTATCGGAATGAAGTCATCTCTTGCTGCCAGATAAATGTCTGGATATCCATCGAGACCGAACTCAACACTATTAATATCCGCATAATAGATATCGTATCGAGCCTCATGCAGATCTCGCATGATATCCGCAACGCCAATCAATGGCATAAGGGCAAACAGAATGGTAGAAAAAATCTTCCGGAACTTCATGGCCTTCCCCACTACTTACATAACAACCCGAAAAACGGGTTTCTTAGTCATTTCCTGAAACCAGCTTCACACCAAGCAATCTCAAACCCAGACTGGAGCATGTCCCCTGATCATAAATCATCACTTGCTTTGCTTGAGCTTGTGCAGACATAAGAATAGATGCCCACTGCAAGCCCCAGGAGTTTATTGTCGAGCTATAGTAAACGAACACACCGGAGTCATTGGTGAGCTGGCAAGTAGTGCCAGGATCTTCTTTTACTTCAACTCTTAGCCGGTAATAAGAACCACAACCAGAGCCGCAGCTTTCTGCACTCGAAGAAATAGAGGCAACCGTATAAGGCCCCGTCCATTGTCCAGCAGCCACTACCGAAGAAAAAAGGCATATGGCAAGCACATAAAAAACACGCTTAAAAATATTCATGTCGCTACGATTCCTTGTAATATTTTACTAATCTGTAAGCAATTTCACGCCAAGAAGAACCGACCCGATGCTCGAGCACGTCCCTTTCTCGAAAATCATGACTTCAAGACCCTGCGCCTCGGCAGCCATTAGCAGTGAAGACCATTGATTACCCCAGGCATTCACGGTAGAGGAGTAGTACACAAATGTTTGGGTCTGATCCGTTACATCACAGCCCGTATCCGTCTGCTCATTAACCTTGACCCTTAGCCGGTAGAATGAGCCACATCCAGAACCGCAGCTCTCTGCACTGGATGAAACGGAAGCTATCGTATAGGGGCCGCTCCATTCACTTGATATGGCAAACGGAGACAACAGAAAAGCCAGTAACGCTATGAGTATATTTCCTATTCGGAATGATTCTTTGGTATTAATCATGTCGCACCCTGATTCCTTCTAGCCCCCAACCCCGCCCTGTCGGATCACCTTTAGCCGCCCAGGATGACCCTGTATGGCAGCTAGCGTTATTGACAAGAATATCGACAGGCAGGCCCTGAGCCTGTGCGGAGAGAATGGTTGAATAGCGCATTTGCCAGTTGGAGGAAAATGCGTTTTGGGTGGTTTTTGTAATCACTCCATGAGTATCTGTAGGGCCACAGCCAGTTTGCTGATGGTCCTCTATAGTAATTTGGAGCGTAAAAAAACTACTCCCTGACGATGTCACTTCCCGATATACAGCAGCTTCTTTTATTTTTACGTTCTTGAATTTCCACTCTAATGCGGCGTTTGCCTTGCAGCACAACAGCAAAAGAGTAGTTGCCAGTATCTCTTTCATCCCCATCCCCTCACAATTCTATACTGAAACCAGTAAACCCAAGGCTAATCGCCCCTAATCATTAGCCAATCTGACACCTCGGAGCCTCATCCCAAAGCCTTTTGGCTCGCCATAGAGGTCACCTCTTGCCGATGTATTACAAACATTTGCCTCCACATAAATATCGACAGGAAGGTTTTGTGCCTGAGCAGACAAAAAAACTGATGTCCAGACTGCAGCAGAGCTACTTACCAAGGATCCAGTGGTCCAAAAGCTAACCATGTTATGGGCATCTGTAGGAACGCACCCCGTAGAAGCGGTTTGTGGTGACGGATCAAACCGTACAGTTAAAACGTTTTCGCTTCCGGTGTGGTATGTGGAAACATCTTTAACCATGACCCCCTTGAAAATCCATTCCCTTGCAGCTTGCGCCTGAGAGAAGGCCAAACTTAGCAAAACTCCGACCAACACAAACCTAAATTTCATGACTCCCCCATTAATTTGCCTACTACTGTCGTTACGATTTCATACAAATCATGGGTCTGATCGCACGATACAGTCGACATAAGCAGGAAATACTACCGAACTCACAATGTAAGCATTCTGTTATTTCCTTGTAAGCTATATCTTACAAGCCAAGGAGGTGCTGATAGGAAAGCTGCATATGTTCAGGCCAAACACTCGACTAGGGAGATAGTGCATGAGGTAGTTGCTAAGGCCACCACACTGAGACTGGCGTCCACGCTTTCACCAAGAATTTGGGTTCGGCGTCAGAAACCGTGGAAATTATTATTTCTGTGGAAAGGGTCAAGCAGTAAGCTTTGCTGGTTTTCGTAAGTCGGATTAGCCGTAGGCGTAATCCGAATTTCGGCCTTCTTTTTACGTATGGGCCACAAGTCGGGTTACGCCTTCAGGCTAACCCGACCTACATTCGTGCACCCATTAGCCAATGGGCTCGGCATCACCCGCGAAAAAACCTTCGGCAATAATCACCGCCGCCATGGAATCCACCCGGCTATCGGCTTTCTGGATGCCGGTGCGTTCGCGGGCTTCGCGGGTGCTCAAGCGCTCATCCACCAGCCAGACTTTTTTCCCGTAGCGCCCATGCAGGCGATTGGCAAATTTACGTGCCCGCGCCGTGGAGTCGCTATCACTGCCATCCATGTTCAGTGGCAACCCAACGACCAACGCCTCCGGCTCCCACTCTTTTAACAGCGCGGCAATGTCATCCCAGTTGGGCTGGGTGTTTTTGCAGGGCAGAGCTTTCAATGGCGTGGCGGTACCCAGCAGCATATTGCCACTGGCTACACCGATCTTGTGTGTACCGTAATCGAAGGCAAGAATCATAGGGGCAATGAATAGTTAATAATGAATAGTTAATAGTTGCGCGATCTCGTTGCTCTGACTTTGCAAGGTTCGTCGCCGCGCCCGCTGTTGCGACCGCGGCTTCTAACCTTGCAAGAACAAGAACTTCAACCGCGCCGCTATTAATTATTAACTATTCATTATTAATTGCCTTTCAGCTGTGGCCTGCCTGGGTGGCAATCAAACTCATATCAACGCCAATACGCGCGGCGGCGGCGTGCCAGGTTTGTTCGAAGGGGGTGTCGAGGACCAGCTCGCGGCTGGCGGGGGTGCTGAGCCAGGCGTTATCCACCAGCTCCTGCTCCAGCTGGCCGGCATCCCAGCCCGCATAGCCCAGGCAAATCAGGGATTGCTCCGGGCCTTCACCAATGGCGATGGCTTCGAGAATGTCACGGCTGGTGGTCAGGATCAGGCCATCACTGAGGACAGTGCTGGCGTGCCAGCGGGTGGCGGCACTGTGCAGCACAAAGCCGGCTTCCTGCTGGACCGGCCCACCGGCCACCACGCGATGCCGCTCGGAGGGCGGCACTTCGATTTCAATATCCATGTCGCTGAGGATATCGCCAAGGCTGATCTGCACCGGGCGGTTGAGCGTCAGCCCCATGGCGCCCTCGCTGCTGTGCTCAACGATATAGGTAACGGAATGTTCAAAGTCCGGGTCAGCCATTTGTGGCATGGCCACCAGCAACTGGTGCTTCAAGGGTGTGTTTTCCATGGGGACAGTATCCGGGGAGGGAAGGAGCGCTGCAAGCTCAAGGGGCCCCGAGAGGGGCAACCTGGGGGAATTTCGTACAGAAGCAGGGGAAGGCAAGAGCTGGAAGACCCAGCCCGGCCAGATCCGTCTTCCCTCGGATCAAGCCCGACTCGCAAAGTCCGGAGCTATCGCTGATCCGCCCCTCACCTTTCAGGCGGGCTCAAGCTCCGACTGGCAGCGGGCCCTCAATGCCACCCGAATATCATTGGCTAAATTGATCAGGCAGCTCTCCGTGCTTGACCAGTCAAGGCAAGAGTCCGTTATAGAAACCCCGTGGCGAAGCTCTTCCTTGCCTTTAACGTCGAGGCTTTGATTGCCAAAGTTAAGATGGCTTTCCATCATGAAGCCAACGACGGAGCGATTACCTTGCTGAATCTGGGAGGCAATATCACTCACCACCAAGGGCTGGCGTGTGGGATCCTTCCCTGAATTGGCGTGACTGCAATCCACCATAATGGTGGGCTCCAACCCGGCATCCGCTAATACAGCCTCACACTTCCCGACACTCTGCCTGTCGTAATTTGGCCCAGCATCACCACCACGCAGCACGATATGTGAATAATCATTGCCTTTGGTTTTGATAACCGCCACCTGACCCTGACCATTGATGCCAAGAAAGCGATGAGGATGCGCAGAAGACTTCAGCGCATTAACCGCCACCATCAAACTACCGTCAGTGGCATTCTTGAACCCCACCGGCGACGAGAGACCACTGGCCATTTCCCGATGGGTCTGGGATTCGGTGGTTCGCGCACCAATGGCATACCAGCTGATCAAATCAGACAGGTACTGTGGTGCTACCGGATCGAGAGCTTCTGTAGCCACAGGAACCCCCATTGAAGTGATCTCCATTAGGAGTTTTCTCGCGATCTGCAACCCTTCTTCTATCCTGAAACTGTTATCCAGGTGAGGGTCATTGATAAGCCCTTTCCACCCCACAGTAGTTCTGGGCTTCTCGAAATAAACCCGCATAACAATATAGAGCGTGTCGGAAAGCTTCTCGGAGAGCGCTTTTAATCTTTTTGCATACTCAAGTGCCGATCCCACATCATGGATAGAGCAAGGACCAACAATAGCAATGAGGCGGTGATCCTTTTTTTCAAGGATGTTCTTGATGACACGGCGACTATCGCTAACCGTTTTTGCACCCGATTCAGACACTGGCATAGATGTTTTAAGCTGTTCAGGGTTGACCAGCATGAACTGGGATTCAATATTCAAATTGTCCGTATTATC
>OLHV01000310.1_pt1 | contig 15120 bp, 18 predicted proteins | sample 1609391 | NCBI WGS metagenome assembly OLHV01 (sample SAMN05416805, study PRJEB24817) | seawater metagenome | isolation source: Sea water | place: Canada:Atlantic | collected 2013-07 | reverse complement strand
GTGCGCTTGTAGCTCAGCTGGATAGAGTACCTGGCTACGAACCAGGTGGTCGTAGGTTCGACTCCTACCAAGCGCACCATTTTTTCTTCTGTAATATCCCCTGATCTTTCCCCCCTAAAAAAATACTTGTTGAATGCTATCTTTCTGAATTTTTAGCACGCCATACTTTCTCTGTTTGATTTCAGATTTTCTACTATCTCTACTATTCTCTTTAAAAGCAGTGCTAATGCTGTGGATCTTTATTTTTTGTGAAAAAAATTGAAAGAAAATCGCTAGCATGAATGGCAAGATTGTTATGGAGCGTTGTTTGTTAAGCGGTTTTTTGTAAAGAAAATGTTCAGTTAATGTATCAAAAGGTGTCATAAAACTTGTCAAAAAGATGGTTTTTAAGTACATTGACCACCCTTTTTGTCGATTTAGGGGAGCGTAGTACGCTCAAAAAATGGATAAGTAGATTTATTTAATGAGGATCAGCCGGCATGTCTGAGCTAGTTTCGAGTGGTTTGGAACTGATGGTCTTTGGTATGGGAACAGTATTTACCTTTTTGATAGTACTAATTTTCGCTACCAACCTGATGTCCATAATAGTAAATAAGTTTGCACCTGAACCCGTTGTTGTTCCACAGGCCGTGGTAACAGCACCGACACAAGGCGCAGACCCGCAGTTGCTAAAAGTATTAGCAGCCGCAGTAAAAGAGCATCGTGCGCGCCAAAAGTAGTGCACGAATTCGGATCACCTATACGTCAACAACGTTAACGGAAGAAAAGGCCATCACCCATGACCGATTCTAAGAAACCTCTTGGTATCACAGACGTCGTATTACGCGACGCACACCAGTCTATACTGGCTACACGCATGCGCATTGACGACATGCTTCCTATCGCCGAAAAACTAGATCAGGTTGGCTATTGGTCACTTGAATCTTGGGGCGGTGCAACATTTGATTCGTGTATTCGTTTCTTGGGCGAAGACCCTTGGGATCGTATTCGTGAATTCAAGAAAGCGATGCCAAAGACTCCGCATCAGATGCTTCTTCGTGGACAAAACCTGTTGGGTTACCGCCACTACGCAGATGATGTTGTAGAAAAATTCGTTGAACGTGCTGCCGTAAATGGCGTAGACGTGTTCCGCGTATTTGATGCAATGAATGATCCGCGCAACCTTGAAACCGCTTTAAAAGCTGTTAAAAAACAAGGTAAACATGCGCAAGGCACATTGTCTTATACCACTAGCCCAGTACACACTCTGGACTCTTGGGTAGACCTAGCCAAGAAAATTGAAGATATGGGTGCAGACTCTATCGCCATTAAAGATATGGCCGGTGTTCTGACTCCGTATGATGCTTTTGAACTTATCACTAAGTTAAAAGCACAAACTGATCTAGAAGTTCAATTACACGCTCACGCGACCTCTGGTTTGTCTGATATGACAATCCTGAAAGCCGCTGAAGCGGGCGTTGACCGCGTAGATACTGCTATCTCTTCTATGTCTATGACCTATGGTCATACTGCAACAGAATCTGTTGTAGCGGCGTTGAAAGGCACAGGTCGTGATACTAATATCGATCTATTGTTGCTTGAAGAAATTGCTGCTTACTTCCGCGGTGTTCGTAAGAAGTACGCTAAATTTGAAGGCGCTCTACGCGGTACAGATTCTCGTATCCTAGTAGCTCAAGTTCCTGGTGGCATGTTAACAAACATGGAAAACCAGTTAAAAGAGCAAGGCGCTTCTGACAAGTTTGATGAAGTATTGGCTGAGATCCCACGTGTACGTGAAGATCTAGGTTTCATTCCTTTGGTAACACCAACCTCTCAAATCGTAGGTACTCAAGCAGTATTGAACGTATTGACGGGCGAACGTTACAAGTCAATCTCGAAAGAAACTCAAGGCATCTTGAAAGGCGAATACGGCGCAGCACCTTCAGCTATGAATGCTGAATTACAAGCTCGCGTATTAGACGGCGCTGAAGTAATCACCTGTCGCCCAGCCGATTTGATCGATGACGAAATGGATCAAATCATTGCCGACGTTGATAAACTTGCCGCTGAGAAAGGCTTTAAGCTTGCAGCAGACAAGATCGATGACGCACTGACTTACGCTTTGTTCCCGCAGGTCGCTCCTAAGTTCTTGGAAAACCGTGGTAACCCAGACGCATTCGAACCTGCGCCTAAAGGCGAAGAAGAAGATACCTTCACTATCTCAGTTGATGGCAACGAATACGTTGTTAAAGTTGACGATGGTGGTGATGTTACCGAAATGGCTGCCGTTAATGGCGCGCCAATGAGCATGGGTGGCGCAGCTCCAGCAGCAGCGGCTCCTACAGGCGCAGTCGGTGGTGGTGAGCCACAGAAAGCACCTCTTGCGGGTAATATCTGGAAAGTACTTGTTCAGCCAGGCCAAGCCGTTGCTGAAGGTGACGTTGTTGTCATTCTTGAAGCAATGAAAATGGAAACTGAGATTCGTGCACCTAAAGCAGGCACCATTGGTAGTATTACTACTAGTGAAGGCGCTGCGGTTAAGGTTGGCGATACTTTGTATACCATCGCTTAAGGAGCTGATTAATGGAAAGCTTAATTAATCTTTGGCAAGACACTGGTTTTTACCAGTTGACGATTGGCCAATTTGCGATGATTTCAATCGGTTGTTTATTGCTGTTTTTAGCAATTCACCCGAAGTTTCAGTTTGAGCCTTTGCTTTTATTACCAATCGCTATTGGTACTATCTTTGTAAACATCCCGGGTGCAGATTTTTATGCACCGGCTGTTTACGCGGCTGATGGCCACTTAGATAGCCCAGCAGGTTTGCTGTACTACATTTACCATGCAGGTATTGAAACGGGTTTATTCCCACTTCTAATCTTCATGGGTGTAGGCGCAATGACGGATTTTGGTCCGTTATTAGCAAACCCTAAAACACTATTGCTAGGTGCAGCAGCTCAGTTCGGTATCTTTGGTACGGTAGCGGGCGCGGTATTAGCAACAGATGCGGGCTTGATGGATTTTACTATTCAACAAGCAGCAGCAATTGGTATTATCGGTGGTGCTGATGGCCCAACGTCGATCTTTATTGCTTCTAAGTTAGCCCCTGAACTATTGGGTGCTATTGCGGTAGCCGCTTATTCATACATGGCATTGGTTCCTATGATCCAGCCGCCAATTATGAAGCTGTTCACGACAGAAGCAGAGCGTAAAATGGTTATGGTTCAGGCTCGTGAAGTAAGCCAGTCTGAAAAAATCATGTTCCCAATCGTAGTGCTTGTATTGGTAGCGTTATGCTTACCTTCTGCAGCACCGCTATTAGGTATGTTCTGCTTCGGTAACTTGATGAAAGAATCGGGTGTAGTAGATCGTTTAAGCGATACTGTGCAGAATGCTTTGATCAACGTGGTAACCATCTTCTTGGGTCTAGGTGTTGGCTCTAAGATGAGTGCTGATAAATTCTTGAACTTCGATACGCTAAGTATCCTAATTCTTGGTTTGACAGCATTCTGTGTGGGTACAATGGCAGGCGTATTGATGGCCAAAGGTATGAACTTGATCTTTAAAGAAAAAGTGAATCCTTTGATCGGTTCTGCAGGCGTATCAGCAGTACCTATGGCAGCCCGTGTATCGAACAAGGTTGGCCTTGAAGCGAACGGTCAGAACTTCTTATTAATGCACGCAATGGGTCCAAACGTTGCGGGTGTAATTGGTTCGGCAGTAGCAGCAGGCGTAATGATCAGCTTCTTAAGCTAAGTAGTAAATTAGCCAAGACGTTAGATGATTAAAAAAACCGGCCTCATAGTAATATGAGAGCCGGTTTTTTTATGTCCAAAATAAACCAAGATTAATCATTAGTCCCAGTAATCCACCAACCCCTCTATCTTCACATCTTGACACCAATAATACCTTCTACCTTCTACCTGTGCCTCTCTCCGTGGTAAACATCTTCATCTACACAGAAACCAGCCACACAAGCCAAAAACCGCCCACAAAAAAGCCAGCAACAAGGCTGGCTTCAAGTCGAACGTCCGTCAATATCAAATCAGCACAATCAGCTAATCTTGCCAGTAACCCGAGCGCGTTTAGATCCCACTTCAACCGCTGCTTTATTGGCTGCCGCTTTCTCTTCCAAATGCGTATCCACCAAGTTCTTAACCGCAATAATCAACCCCATCGCCACAAACGCTCCAGGAGGTAAAATAGCAAACAAGAAATCAGGGTAATCTTCAAAAATAACAATCTTCCAATTTACCGCCATTTCACCAAAGATTAGATCCATATTGGTAAAGAGCGTGCCTTGGCCAATGACTTCACGAATAACCCCGAGCAGTATTAATACAACCGTAAAACCAAGGCCCATGGTTAAACCATCAACCGCTGAAGGAATCACGCCGTTCTTACAAGCAAACGCATCAGCACGGCCTAAAATAGCGCAGTTCGTTACGATAAGCGGAATGAAGATACCTAGAATCTGATACAGCTCATACGTTAACGCCTGCATCACTAGCTCGGTCACGGTTACGAATGAAGCAATGATCATAACGAACGCTGGTAAACGCACTGCGTCAGCAACGTGGTTACGAATCAGCGAGACCGCAATATTAGAGCCGACTAATACTAAAATAGTCGCCAGACCCAAGCCGATGGCATTCACGACGGTTCCTGTTACCGCCAATAACGGACAAAGGCCTAATAACTGAACGAGGGCAGGGTTATTTTTCCACAGACCGTCTAATGAGATCTCTTGTAAAGATTTATTCGCCATGTGCAGTAACCTCTTGCTTGGTTTCGTTAGATCGCTCGACGATATCCTTGCCATGCTTCTGGAAGAAGTTAAGCGCCAAGCGAACAGAGCGAACAACAGCTCTAGGAGTAATGGTTGCGCCAGTGAATTGATCAAATTCACCACCGTCTTTTTTGACTGCCCATTCATCTTCTTTTGGCTCAGTCAGCGACAAACCAGAAAACTGAAGAATCCAAGGATGCTTCTTCGCTTCAACCTTGTCACCCAACCCTGGGGTTTCTTTATGATTAACGACTCGAACGCCGGCCAGGCTACCATCGAGTTTAATGCCTACAATCATATCGATATTGGCGGTATAACCATCAGGAGCCGTAACCGGTAAAATGACGGTATGTGCTTTGCCATCTTTACGAGCGATGTAAGCAACGGCGTCGTCGGCGATAGGGCCTAATAAACGAACATTCAGCTCACTATGAATACCATCGTATGCAAGGGCCACGGTATCGTTCAATAAATCGTTATCGTATTCTGATTCCGGCACAATCTCGTGCAGCGCTTTAGCTTGTGCAATCTGAATATTTTTTTCGATACTGTCTTTGGTCGCCACTTGAGCGATACCAATAGAGCCAGCAGTCACAATGGCAAATAAGCCAAGGCCAATTGCATTTTTACGAATGGATAAAAGCAGTTCGTTCATGATCAACCCTCCTTACTGGTGCTATCGGTTGTTGAAGTATCAAGCTTGGCGGGCATGCCGCGCTTCGCTTTTTCATGGCCATAAGTTCTTGGCTGTGTATACGTATCGATCAGCGGTGCGGCAAAGTTCATTAGCAGTACGGCAAACGCCACCGCATCAGGGTAAGCACCCCAAGTACGAATCACAAAAATCAAAATACCAATGCCTGCACCATAGATGATCTTACCCAATGGTGTTGTCGAAGCTGTAACAGGATCGGTGGCGATAAAGAACGCCCCAAGCATCGTCGCACCGGTGAAAATATGCAGTGACCAAGGCACGTATAAATCAGCATCCCAGCCAAAAATAACCGAACAAGTACCCAGTGCGGCTAAAAGGCTAAGCGGGATATGCCAAGTAAAAATACGCAAGGCTAATAAGGCTAAACCGCCCAATAGAAAGGCGATATTAACGAACTCCCAGCCACCCGCGAACCAGTTACTGGCCGAGCCGCCAGAAGCTGCGCCAGCAACATCGCTAGAGAATAATGGGTTTTGTAGAATCTCGACAGCCGTTTCATTTTTAGCTAAATGCTTATAGGTATCTAACGGCGTAGCGCCAGTGAACGCATCGGATAAACCCGCTGTTCCAGAAAAGATAACACTCAAGCTATTGGTAAAAGGAATCGTCTCTGCGCCACTCATAAAATAAGGCACTGTCCAGTTCGTAGTCATTTGCACCGGAAAAGAGATTAGGACTAAGGCATAACCGACCATGGCGGGATTAAAAGGATTATTACCCAAGCCACCGTATAGATGTTTTGCAAAAATCATCGCAAAACTCACCGCCACCACAGTGACCCACCAAGGTGCGAGAGGGGGTAAAGCAATACCCAATAAAACAGCGGTTAATAGTGCGCTGTTATCTTTTAAGAAAAAGCTAATAGGGCGCTTACGAATTTTTAAAATAAGCGCTTCACAGGCTAATGCGGTAAAACTGGCGAGTACGATATTAATTAACGTGCCCCAGCCAAAGAAATAGGTCAGTGCAATAATTCCTGGCACAGTCGCTAAAATAACCAGCAGCATAATGCGGCTAGTGGTATTGCCACCATGGGTATGAGGAGAAGTGATCTTCACAAAGCCTGAATTAGAAAGAGCCATCTTATGCACCTGCCTTATCAAACTGAGCTAATTCTTCTTCCAGCTCTTTTAATTTTTGCATTTGTTTATCTAAGCCTTTTTGTAATGCTGGCAAGGTTTCAGAGCCTTGCTCTTGGGCCAGCTCGAATCGTTGTTTGGTTTTATCAATACGATCTTGCTGAGCGCGTAATTTCTTTTCGATATCGTCGCGCGTGATTTCTTTTTTCACTACTGGTGCAGACTTCTTCGCTTCTGCAAGTTGCAGTGCTAATAGCTTCACTTTATCGCGACGCGTAGCGACTGCTTTTTCAAAGACTTCCATGTTCTCAATAGGTGCTTCAATAGGCGCTTCAGTATCGCCATTTTTCTCAGCCGCTGCAGCCGCTTTGAGTTCGGCTACTTTATCCATCGACTTCTTCAAGCCAGCTTGCGCCGCGTCTAATTGCTTTTGCAGTTTGTCTAAATCAACAGGCTCAGGCTTGACTGCAGCTTGAGCGGGAGAAGATTCGTCTGGGTTGGCATCGCCATTTTTAGCCGCCTCTTCCGCTGCTTTGGCGGCCGCCGCTTTTTTAGCCGCTTGGGCTTTTTCAGCCGCCGCTGCACGGGCTTGGCGTTTCGCTTCTTTCTCGGCGGCTTCACGATCTAAGCGATCTTGGCGCGCTTCAAAGCGAATTTTAGAGCGATTCGATTTATCTTGAGCAGCCCGCTCTTCTTTAATCGCCCCTTTGGTATGACGGTAATACTGCACCAGTGGAATCTGGCTTGGGCAAACATAAGAACACGCCCCGCATTCAATACAGTCAGCAATGTTATGTTGCTCGGCTTTATCCAGCTCACCCGACTTGCTGAACCAATACAACTGCTGAGGCAGTAGATCGGCTGGGCAAGCCTCTGTGCATAAACCACAACGAATACAAGCAGAAGCAACATCGTTTGCCGGAAGCTCTTTTTGGCTCGGCGCTAAAATGCAGTTGCTCGATTTTAAAATGGGCAGCTCATCACTGCTAAGCGTAAAGCCCATCATAGGGCCACCCATAATGATGCGAGGCTTAGCGGCAGAAGCTGCGCTATTGTCAGAACCTGCGCCAATAGAATGCCAAAACTTCTGGAACAAACTCTTTTCTTGTTTAAAACCTGCAAAGTCTAATAGGTGTTTTACTGGAGTACCGATTAAGACTTCCACATTCTGTGGTTGCTCAATCGACTCACCGGTAATGGTGGTTATGCGAGAGATTAACGGCTTGCCTTCGGCGACTGCGCGATAAACCGCTTCACAAGTCCCTACGTTCTGACAAACAATACCAATCTCAGCAGGAATACCACCACTGGGTACTTCTTTACCGGTTAAAATTTCGATTAACTGCTTCTCGCCACCAGAAGGGTACTTGGTGGGAATAGAAACAACGTTAATAAAGTGCTCACCATGAACTTGATGAAGCGCTTCTTTCATCGCCTTAATCGCTGCTGGCTTATTATCTTCAATGCCGATTAAGCAATGATTGGCCGCAGTTAGCTTTAATAAAATTTGAATGCCGCGCATTGTTTCTAATGCGCGTTCTTGCATCAACTTATCATCGGCGGTGATATACGGCTCACATTCCGCACCATTGATGATCAAGGTTTCAATGTTCTTACCGTTAACCGCCATTTTAACCGAAGTAGGAAAGCCTGCGCCGCCTAAGCCGGTGATGCCACAGTCGCGAATACGGTTAATTAAAACCTCGTTATCAGCCTCTAAATAATCAGCAATGGCACGAGAACCGTTAGCGATTTCTTCTAGCCAAGTATCTTGACCATCGCTATCAATAATGACGCAAGTGCCTTGAAGGCCCGAACTATGAGGTAACTCACGCTGTTCTATCGCTACGATCTTGCCAGAGGTAGGCGCATGAATCGCCGCACTGACAAAGCCTTTAGGTTGAGCAATTAACTGACCTTTCAATACGCGATTGCCCACAGCAACAATAACATCGGCGGGTGCACCAATGTGTTGGCCAACAGGCACAATCAGCTGCGACGGTAGAGGCAATACTGTAATGGGTGTTTGAGTCGACTGATGCTTATTTTCTTGAGGGTGAATGCCACCGCTAAAAGAGTGCAAAGTAATTGGTTGCATTAGTGCACTTCCTTTTCATGAGGTGTTTCATGGGGTGTTTCGTGTGGCTTCTCTGTCGTCGCAATTAAATCGTCAGGTTTATCCCAGTGCCAATTTTGTAGCGTTGTTGCAATCGGCACCATATCAATACAATCGACAGGGCAAGGCTCTACGCATAAATCACAGCCCGTGCACTCATCAGTAATAACCGTATGCATCTGTTTGGCGGCGCCCATAATGGCATCAATAGGGCAGGCCTGAATGCACTTAGTACAACCAATGCATTCATCTTCACGAATAATGGCCACCATGGGCACATCTTTCTCAGCGCCATGCTCAGCATCAAGCGGTTCTGGTTCAACACCTAATAAATCGGCTAGAGCAATAATCGTGCTTTCACCGCCAGGAGGGCATTTATTGATTTTTTCACCAGCGGCAATTGCCTCGGCGTAAGGCTTACAGCCAGGATAAGAACACTGTCCACATTGAGTTTGTGGCAGCAAATGGTCAATTTGGTCGACAATAGGATTGCCTTCCACTTTAAAGCGAACCGCCGCAAACCCTAAAATGGCACCAAAAATAATGGCAAGCGTCGCCAACAGCACAATGGCAATTAAAATAGAACTCATTATTAAATGCTCACCAATCCAGTAAAGCCTAAAAAGGCTAACGACATTAGACCTGCTGTTACCATCGCAATCGCAGAACCTTGAAACGGCTTAGGCACATCTGCAACGGTGATACGTTCACGCATTGCCGCAAAAAGAACCATAACCAAAGAAAAACCAACGGCCGCGCCAAAACCATAAAGAATGGATTCAACAAAACTGTTATCACGCTTAATGTTTAACAAGGCAACACCCAGTACTGCACAGTTAGTAGTGATTAGCGGTAAGAAAATTCCCAATACTCGATATAATAATGGGCTAGTTTTGCGAATGGCCATCTCGGTAAAACCAACCACCACCGCAATCACCATAATAAAACTGATGGTACGCAAATATTCCAACTCTAAAGGAATCAGCAAGTAGGTATAAACCAAATAGCTGCACACAGAAGCCAAGGTTAAAACAAACGTTGTTGCGGCTGACATGCCTATCGCGGTTTCTAACTTATTCGAAACCCCCATAAAAGGGCATAAACCTAAAAACTGAACCAGTACAAAGTTGTTCACTAAAATCGTACTGACCAAAATCAATAAATAATCGGTCATAATCTGATGCTCACTCTCGTCTTGGTGAAACTTAACGGTTTGGCTGTGGATTGTATAAAAAATAAACACAGCTAGAAATTCGGCGCCTTATTATCCCAAATAGGCGTTATTTCTTTCAAGCATGTTTTTCAATATTTTAAGCTCATTTTGTTATATGTATAGCGCTAGTTAGCTTACTTCCTTTAAATAGCTCTCTATCTCCTTTAAATAGCTCCATATCCCTGTAAAAACTCGTATACAATGTCGGCATTTGCATCCTAGCGTTCATCTTTGGCATTCATCTTTGCATGTAGGTAATCTATGACTGATATTCTTTTAACTCAGACAAGCATTGAAGAGGCGTTATCGTCTTATCAAGATCCTTACTTAAATACCGACCTTGTCAGCTTTGGTGCTGTACAAAAAATAGATATACAGGGCGGTAAGGTCACTGTCGATATTCACCTGCCATACCCCTCTGAATTTGTAAAAGGCGGCACAGAAGAAATTCTTAAGGTAATGGTCGGTAATGTAGAAGGCGTAGAAAGCGTCGACATTAATATCGGCTGGGAAGTCAGCGCGCACAAATCACAAAATACCGTTGAAGCCATCAGCAACGTAAAAAACATCATTGCAGTAGCATCCGGTAAAGGCGGCGTAGGTAAATCCACTACCTCCGTTAACCTTGCGATATCACTCGCTAAAGACGGCGCAAAAGTCGGGCTGCTAGATGCCGACATTTATGGCCCAAGCCAAGGTCTATTAATGGGCGTTGCAGAAGGCACACGCCCAGCGACCATCGACAATAAATGGTTTGTCCCTGTCGAAGCGCATGGCGTAAAAACCATGTCGATGGCCTACCTGACCACCGATGACACACCCATGGTATGGCGTGGCCCAATGGTGTCTGGCGCATTAATGCAAATACTGACCCAAACCGCTTGGGGAGAACTGGACTACCTAATTATCGATATGCCTCCGGGTACGGGCGACATTCAACTGACCCTTTCGCAAAAATTCCCAGTGGCCGGTTCCGTTATTGTTACCACCCCACAAGATATTGCGTTATTGGATGCGAAAAAAGGCATCGAAATGTTCCGTAAAGTGAACATTCCAGTATTGGGTATTATCGAAAACATGAGCATGCACATCTGCTCAAACTGCGGCCATGCTGAACACATCTTTGGTGAAAACGGCGGACAAAAAATTGCCGATCAATACGATACACAACTACTAGGCTCTTTACCGTTATCGAAGTTTATTCGCGAACAAAGCGATGCAGGAACGCCGGTCGTGGTTGAACAAGAGAATAGTGATGTCGCTCTGATGTATCGTAACCTTGCCCGCAATGTAGCCGTAGCCTTAGCAAAACGAACGGCAAACGACCAACAAATTCCAAATATTAGTATTTCAGACGACTAGTTCGCTGGCTTTAAATTAAAAGAAGGAAGATCCCATGCGCTTAAGTGATGGTGATATTGAACAAAGAATCGAACAAGGTTCAATCAAAATAGAGCCTGCTCCAGCGCCAGAATCGATAGCAGGTATTAGCGTCGACTTACGGTTGGCGAATAGCTTTCGCGTATTTAGCAATAATACCGTTACGCACCTAGATTTATCGGGCGAGCGTGAACAACTTACGCGCGACATGGTGCGTATTATGAGTAAAGAAATTATCGTAGAAGATGACGAGCCTTTCTTTATTCACCCTGGTGAATTAGTACTAGGCGCAACGCTAGAATCGGTAACCATACCCGATGACCTAGTCGGCTGGTTGGATGGCCGCAGTTCATTAGCAAGACTTGGCTTAATGGTTCACGTAACCGCAGGCCGAATCGACCCTGGCTGGGAAGGACAGATCGTACTGGAATTTTTTAATAACGGTAAATTGCCATTAGCATTACGCCCAGAAATGGTGATATGTGCCATGTCTTTTGAAACCTTATCTAGCCCAGCACTACGCCCTTATAACAAACGCGTAGATGCAAAATACAAAGGCCAAAAAGGCGCAGTATTTAGCCGCATAGCCAACGATTAAATCTGCTTTATAGCGCTCTCTAATCTTCTATATTGTAAGATTATCGAGAGGGCTGTTGGTGCCAGCGAAATGCTGGCCTAACACATGAGTGTAAATTTGGGTCGTAGAAACATCTGAATGTCCGAGTAGTTCCTGTACTGTGCGAATATCGCGACCAGCCCGTAATAATTCGGTGGCAAAGCTGTGTCGAAAAGTGTGGCAGTTTATCTTCTTAGTATTTAATCCAGCTTCTGTGACTGCTTTTTTCAATGCTTTACGTGGCACAGAATCATGTAAATGGTGTCGGCACGCTTTCCCCGTGACTGGATGCTGGCAAATTGTGGTAGAAGGGAAAATAAACATCCAAGCTGGTTGGCGATAAGCATTTGGAAATTTCTTTCCGAGCATATGGGGTAGAGAAGGGCCTATGCCCCTTTGATTATCTTGCTGCTGTAATTTAATGGCACTTTGAATTAACGTTTTTAGTGGGCTATTTAGAGAAGAACTAAGGATAGTCTTTCTATCTTTTCCACCTTTACCGTCATGTACAATGATGCTTGAACTATCAAATTCAATATCTTTAATACGTAAGCGAAGACATTCTGTGATACGTAACCCTGATCCATATAATAATGAAAAAATAATACGATCACGCTGAGGCAATAGTTTAAGAATGGCTTGAACTTCAACGCTAGATATAACAATGGGAATCTTACGTTGCCTTTTTGCATAATGAAAACCAATATCTCCTAAAGGCTGATTTAGAAATTGATTGTACAAAAAAGCAAGCGCATTGAGTGCCGTTTTTTGAGTATTAATTGCGACATCTCGGCTATTGGCTAAATAAGATAAAAACTGAACAACATGATCAGGGCTCAAATTCATAGGGTGTTGACGATTATGAAAGCGAATGTAATCTCTTATCCAGTAAAGGTAGGTATGCTCAGTACGGATGCTGTAACCGCGCATTCGCATGTTTTGTTGAATTTGCTGCATGAAAGGGCTACGTAATGGCATATTCAGGCCTCTATTGCTGATCAAAAAGTGTGTATTATGTGCATTTTCAAATGCTGTATGTACATACAGTTGATATTTAGAGGATAGATCAAATTTTACGCGTTTGCACGGACTAATTTTTAGCTATGCGCGTTTGTACTGGAACAAACACAAAAAATGTAGCAAAATCAGAATATTATCAATATAAGACCTGACATAACGAGACCCTCGTTATTTAGGCAAATGCGCATGCGCGTATTTCTGGAGCTTGGATATGGATTTCATGAATTACCGAGTTAAATCAAATAGTTGTCGTGAGGTTTCTAAAAGAGCCTTCCGTGCAAACGCGCATGCGTATGATTAAAATGTTATGCAGTGTGAATAAAAGGAAGCACAATGACTCATAAGTTGGATGCTAAAGAAATAAATTCGCTAGAAATTGATGGTGTTGGTGAAGTGAAAACTGGCATGATCCTAGAGCATCCTATGTTTGGTATCGGTGAAGTAGAAGCAATATTTGAGTTCGCTAAATCAGGTGAAAATTCTATTCGGTTAAAATTTGAAAAATATGGATCTAAAGCATTGTCACCAGAGTATGCAAAGCTTTCGTTACCAAATAAAAAAGAGGGAAAACCATCTTTTTGGGGCAATTTATTTAAACGTGGAAAATAATGCATAACAAGGCCAAGCAACATCAGCCACTTCGTGGCTTGGACAGCCTTGCAGCCGCGCTTTTTGTGCATGGCTTCGCCATTGTTGCACAAAAATCACAACTACAAGTCTGCCGTTGTTGGCAGCGTTAATGGTCACTATGAATATTCTGCAAATTGTTAAAGATTTACGTGATCAGGGTTATACCGAGGGAGAGCTTTCCATTGATCCTGAATGGTATGTGATCTTTGAGCCTGAGAACCTAGCTCAATATAATACTGAGTATGAAGTTGCCAAATATGCTCCTGGATTTACAGCATTCGGGTCTAGCGGTGGTGGTGAGCTATTGGTATTAAATGAAAAGGGCCAAGTTTTTACTTTGCCAGCTATCGGGATGGAACCTCAATATGCAGATAAAATTTCAGAGAGCATCGAAGACTTTAAGAGTTTTATGGAACGAAACCATTAACAATACGCTTAAATTCGTTCCGGCCAAAAAGACGGCCTCCACTGGACGTGCTGACGCACGCCCTTTAGCTAAGCGTTATGATTTTTTGACCCAACTCGAAGTAAGTAGCTCTAATGAAGGAAGATGAAAATAATACTGCCAATCCTAGCTGGTACATTTATCTGGTAGGCATCGCCATTTTTGGTTTGTGCTATGAGTCAGTAAAATCAGCTCTGGGTGGTCAATTTCTTTTTGTTGGCGCAGCTATTATCTATTTAATAGCGTTACGTTTAATCGGTGATTTTGTGGGAAGAATCTGGCATGAACGTAAAACATAATCGGGTAGCCGGAGGTTTCTAACCTCCAGCCCCCACAACACCCTGCATGCGGATCCGCACAGGGCGTTTCACTTAGAATGGTGAAGCTTAATCCATCCATCGCGCAACGAATATAATCCCTCAGTTTTTAAATAAGCATTTGATAATGCCTGATTAATCCCCGGAGTTTTAGAGCTACGCCATGGGCCTTTACTCGTAATACCACACCCAACTGCAACTTGAACGCGAACGCCTAGCCTCATTAAATTTCTTACTTTAGTGCGCGGCTTTCGCCACTGTCGCCAATAAGCCATTCGCACCCTGCGTCGAATCCAATGATCTAGATCCATGCAAAGCTGATAGCAATTAGCGATACCAAAATAATTAATCCAGCCTCGTAAATATTGACTGGTTTTAAAGAGTTGATAACGCATCGACACGCCCCAGTTACGGTTGGTTAAACGCCGTACTTGTTCCTTAAATCGATGCAGTGTTTTTGGATGAATCTGAATTCTTCCTGATCGAAAGGTAAAGCCTAGAAATTTACTTTCAGAGGTTTTCACAACTCGACTTTTATCACTGTTAACGATCAACTTTAATCGACGCTCTAAGTAGTTTGAGATGCTGTTAAGGATACGTTCGCCAGCACGCTTACTTTTCACCAAAATGGTAAAGTCGTCAGCGTAACGAGCGAATTTATGGCCTCTGCTTTCAAGCTCCTTGTCGAGTGGATCGAGCATGATATTCGCGAGCAGAGGTGAAAGAGGCCCGCCTTGTGGAACGCCTTCTCGGCTTTCTATAAAACGATTCTTATTCCCCTCTCTTTTTAAAAGAACTCCTGCGCGCAAATATTTAGCGAT
>OLHV01000250.1_pt1 | contig 17436 bp, 18 predicted proteins | sample 1609391 | NCBI WGS metagenome assembly OLHV01 (sample SAMN05416805, study PRJEB24817) | seawater metagenome | isolation source: Sea water | place: Canada:Atlantic | collected 2013-07 | reverse complement strand
CGGGCAGGGCAGAGTAGCCAAGCCATTCTCGGTATGGCGTCGGCAAGTCTCTCCGTTTCCGGCACACAGCGGCCTGCCGCTCTTCCGCTCGAAGAAGGTGTACTCCGCCCGCAGATTCAGGTCCGGGTCATTGAAGGGCAGGGTGACGGGAATGCTTCGTAGTTTTTTGCCCTGTACTTCCTGGCGCAGGGCCTCATCCAGTGGGTGCGGCAGCCAGCCTTCCTTGGTCTGGATCTGGGTAGTGATGGTGAACTGGTCGTCTTTCTCCGGCAGACGCTTGCCGTTCTTCTCCACCACACGGCCAATGCTGATACGGCCGATCACGGGTGGCGTAATCGCGAGTCCTTTAATCATGGGATTCTCCTGATAGCAGACACAGGCACGCAGCCGGGCCTGGCCCGGCTGTTATGCCGCTTGGGGTTAGTTAGGGGTTGAGGCGCACTAGGAACCGGCGACTGCCCGCCTTGTGCTTGGTGTATTGCTTGAGCAGATCCGGCTGATCCTGCAGCAGGGCCTTGGTGTCCAGGGTGGTGGAGTCCTTGCTGCGCTTCCAGGTCACGGAGCCCTCCGTGAAGGTAGCCTTGCTGGCCAGTCCCATGGATTGCTGAATGCGCTGCTTGAGGGTGGATTCCCGCTCGGTCAGTCGGCTCAGCGTGTCACGTAAATCCAGCAGCTCATTGAAGTCACCTTCCACGGCCGGGTTGTCCGCCAGGTTGATGGTCTCGCCCTGATCGCGAGGATAGAGCGCCTGCAGGGCCTGACCGGCAGAACCGGAGCCATCCGGGTCCGGTGGGGTGTCGGCTTCTACCAACTGCCAGAACTCACGCTCCAGCTCGTACAGGTGAGCGATCAACGCCTCATCCCGCTTGATGCGGTGAATCTGCAGCTCCTGGCCGCAGATCAACACGGCCACGTCTGCCGCCTGCTTGCCGGTGACGGCCAGCTGGTGCTGCACCTGGCACTGGATGTACTCGGGAACCCCGTCCGCCCAGAGCTTGGCGCCGTACTGGCCCGTGGTCTTGCACTCCAGGATCTGTACATCGTCATTACCGACGACGGCGTAATCTAGGTTGGCCAGCATCCAGGGCTTGTCGTCATCCGGATGCTGCAGCACGGCATTCACCCGCCGTACTTTGTTGCCAGTGATCTTGGCGTAAGCCTCGGCTACCTTCGGCTCCAGCAGGGTGCCCCAGTACAGGGGGGATTGAATGTCATCGGGATCAGGGGTGGGCAACAGAGCATCCCGCCCGGTCTTGATCATCCACAGTTCCAGCGGGGACTGGTACGGGCTGATGCCTACCGCCGCAGCCGCATCACTGGCACCGATGCCCTGCTTACGGATCTTCAGCCAGTCTTCGCGGCTCATGCGTTTGGTGGACACCAGGCGCAGGGCAGGGCGCTGGGTGGGAATCGTGCTTTTCGGTTGTGCCATGAGTGTTCTCCTGACAAAGAAAAGCCCCGGCACAATGGCCGGGGCTAGAAGTAAGGGAAGGGGATGGAATGCGAGAGATGCCAAACTGACATCATGCGGCGCGCCCTGACGACGAGGGCGACTCATCGCCCATCTCGAAGAAGTCATTCACCAGCGCTTCGATATAACGCTCAGCCTGCTTGTTGCTGGGCAGCTGCCCGGTAGTGAGCAGTTGCTCACCCAGCCATTCGCCTAACTCGCTGACCACTTCGTACTCGAAGATGCCGGGGCGGCCACGGGGCTGATACCAGATGTGGGAGACCGTCTGCCAGAGCGGGTCCAGGTATTCACAGGACGCGATGATCAGCTCGATGCAGCCACTGTCCCAGGCTTCCAGTATCCGGCGGGGCCGGCCAGGATCGCCGGGATGGCACATCAGGCCTTCATGCAGGAACGCGCCCCACACCGCTGCCAATTCAGCAGGCATAGGGCGACAGTCCCATACCGCCAACAGGCGGTAGAGCCATTTCAGGTTCATGCTGTTCTCCAGGTTTTCTTTTAAAAGGAAGTAGAGTGAGGGGATAGGTAAGCGGTCAGGGTGGATCAGGCGACCAGCAGGGAGGTTTGCTCCAGAGCCCGTTGCTTGATCTGGGCACCCTTGCCGAACCAGGCCGAGTCCAGCCGGTTGTCAGTGCTGCGAGCCCGACGCTCATGGTCCACGAACTCGGTGACGGCATTGAGCAGGCCGTAGGCCGTGTTCTTGGCAGACGCCAACTCTGATCCGCGACCCGCTCCGTCATACAGGACCATGGCTTTCTTCATGGCCTTTTCGTTGGCCTTCACCGGCATGCCGGGTGGCTGATAGCCGGTATCCGTGAAGATGGTCTGCATGACCTTCTCGGCGGTCTTGCGGGTGATACGCCGCTCGCTCAGGGTCTTCAGGCGATACATGAAGTCATCCCAGGCAGAGACGGAAATCCCCAGCTGCTTCTTCACGGCCTGCGGATCGAAGGTGGTGTTGTGGCGGACCTTCACTGCATGCGTGTTGCCATTCAGCGCTACGGCCAGGGTGTTGTTACACACGACCCGGATACTGGTGAATTGGGCCGTGGTGGCCAAGGTGCCGTCACAGGCTGTGGCCAGCAGCACATAGCCGTTGGTCTGGTCATTGCCTGCCAAGGAGCCGGTTTGCCCGGTGCGCGCCAGTGCCCACAGCTTGCGGCCACCTTTCAATACGCCTGCCGTCTCCAGCTCAAAGCCGGACTGCTCGGTGAGATCCCGGTAGAACTCCAGTACCTCACGGGGCTGAACCACCTTGAAGCGGTTACTCACTACCGACAGAGGGGTCTGGTTGTCAGAACGGAACAGCACCTTCTGATCAGGGAAGGAGGAGATCTGCCCGAGAGCCCCTGCCTCGCTACTGATAAAGCGCACCGGGGTCTCACGGATCTCCCAATCCATACCGGCTTCACGCATCCAGATTTCCAGCGGCTGTTGGCTGGCTAGCTGGTTGCCCAGTCCGTGCCAGGGTGTGCGGCCCACATAGGCCATGTTTTCGACAAGATGTGACATGGTGAATCTCCAATGAATGATGAGAGGGTGATGAGAAATGAAGGGGTTAAACCATGCCCCGTTCGGCCAGGCTGACCCACTCGGAACGGGACACCACAAAGTGGTCGAGCACCCGCACATCAATCAGCGCGAGGGCGTCAGACAGGCGCTTGGTGATTTGCTGATCTGCCCGTGAGGGCTCACAGCAGCCGGAGGGGTGGTTGTGGGCAAAGATCACGGCAGCGGCATTGCAGGCCAGGGCCTGCTGCACCACCACACGGGGATACACCGCTGCGCCATCAATGGTGCCGGTGAACAGGGTCTCGAAACTGAGCACCTTGTGTTTGTTGTTGAGGAAGATGGCCGCGAAGACTTCGTTCTTCTCTTGGGCCAGAGCAAGCTGTAGAAACTGTGCGACATCGGTGGGCGCAGTTAGCGCCTCCCGGCTCGTCAGGTCATCCAGCAGGATGGTGGCCGCCGTACTGACAATCTCCTCGGGTTTGACGCAGCCTTGTACGTGGTACAGGCCCTGCTCGTTCTTTACGAAAGTGGGGATATCCATTCAGGCCTCCAAAGGGACATAAAGAAGCCCGCACATGGCGGGCTTCAAGGGTGAGTGGTAAGGGGAGAGAGGGGCTTACTCGGCATCGAGGCGGAAGCTATGTCCGCAATCCAGGCATTCCAGGTTGTCGAGATAGGTCTCGTCGAGCTTGGCGCCCAGGGCTGCACCGGCTTCACCGCCCGCCACGCCACCCGCCAAGCCGCCAAGCACCGCACCGGCGATGCCGCCAATAGCCGACCCCGCAGGACCAAGTGCCATGCCAACGGTCGCACCGACGCGAGCCCCACTAGTAGCCATGGCAACGCCGCTGGCGGCACCAGCAACCGTACCAACGGAACCGCCAACCTTGCGGCCATTCTGCAGGGCGACTACGCGGATGGACCGGCAGGACGGACATTGAATGATCATGAAACCTCCATGAGATGGGGCCAGGAAGGCCATTCCTTCCCGGCTTCATGGAGGTAATATGTGGGTGAAAAAATCTGGAATCTTGTGATAGAGCCTGATCTTTCCCCGTGGGTTGGTAGCGTTGGGGGAACTTTGGGGCGACGGACGGCGTGGGAAGGCGGTTGGCGAGAGGTTGGCCAGTATGTTTGCATCCCTTACACTAAGCGATTGAAATACAAACAATTGAGCGCCGGCTATGGCAACCAGTTACGCGAAAATCAACCCGGATATCATGGTCTGGGCCCGTGAGCGGGCGCGGTTGAGCGTACCTGTGCTGGCTTCCAGGATGAATGTGACGGAAGAGAGGCTTGGGGCTTGGGAGCGCGGGGAGCAGCCGCCTACCTTTAAGCAGGCCCAGCGTTTTGCTTCCAGAACGCATATCCCGTTTGGTTATCTGTACTTGAAACAGCCTCCTGAAGAGTTGCTTCCCTTGCCAGATTTGCGAACAGTAGGTGGCCGCCAACCACAGCGTCCATCCTCTGAGCTTATTGAAATGGCGCAAATCGTTCTCAGACGCCAGGAGTGGTACACGGAATATTTGCGTGATCAGGGAGGGGAGGGGAACCCCAATGTGGGGCGATTTTCCGTGCAGGCCACCGTAGCTGATGTGGTTCAGGATATGCGTTTGGTATTGGGCGTTCCGGCCCATCCCGAGCGGGGAACATGGGAAGACTATCTTCGGCTACTGATCGGGAAGATTGAAGATGTAGGCATTTTGGTGATGCGCCAGAGTTTTCTGCGACATTACACCCGCCCGCTGTCTGTTGATGAGTTTAGAGGGTTTGCGATAGCAGATCCGCTGGCGCCGGTTATATTTATTAACCAGGCGGATGCCCCGAGTGCCCGCTTATTCACCTTGATTCATGAGCTGGCTCATGTGTGGATTGGGCAAAGCGGTATCTCCGATGCAAGCCCGGACTCCAGTCGCAGAGAGGAGGTTTTCTGCAATGCGGTCGCAGCCGAATTTTTGGTGCCAGAAGAAGAGTTCCTGGCGAACTGGCGGGGAGACCAGGACTGGGAAATTACTGTTGGAGAGCTGGCGTCCCGCTTCAAGGTAAGCACTTGGGTGACTGCCCGTCGGGCACTAACTCTGCGAAAAATTAGTCGTGATGACTACCTGCGTTATATCCATCAGATACAGGCAGAGTACCGCAATCGTGAGAAGCGCCAAGGTGGCCCGACTTATTACCGGACTCAGAAAGGGCATATCAGTGAGACCTTCTCTCGAGCGTTGGTGAGCGAAGCTTTGAGCGGTAGGGTTCTTCTTCGTGATGCAGGGAGTCTTCTCAATATGAAGCCTTACCGGATTACCGCGTTTGCCAAGGAGCTGGGGCTATAATGTATTTGCTTGATGCCAATACCTACATTCAGGCGAAGAATCTCCATTACCAAATGAGCTTTTGCCCTGCGTATTGGTCTTGGCTGGACCAGCAATATGCGTTGTCCTCACTTGCCAGCATTAGCACAGTTTATGATGAACTGGCGGATGGTGATGATGAGCTTTCGGAATGGGTGAAGGATCGGCAAAGGCATTTTCTGCCAGTTTCCGATGATGCAACCCAGGAAAAATTCGCCGAAATCGCACAGTTCGTAGATGACATGCCCGTTAAGAAGCCTGAATTTGTTGCCGAGTTCCTCGCAAAAGCTGACCCATGGCTGATTGCTGTTGCAGCAGTCAATGGAGGCACTGTGGTTACCCATGAAACACCCGTGCCGGATAATAGTACCAAGGTGAAAATACCGAACGTATGCGAGGCCTTCGATGTCCCATACATCACAACATTTCAATTATTGAACCGGCTAGAAGCTCAGTTTGTACTTGGGTGAGTCTGGCGGGCTAAGTAATTTTCCAAAAGATGCGCTCTCATAGTTGAGACATGCTGTCATGCGGTCTTAACCGTACACCAGCCGGTCTTGATCATCCTCTGATCCGATGCCGAGATGAAGCGGATTGCTACCACCGAAGTACGGATTGGGGTGGGGTTTCACTGAGGCTTCCGCATGAGCGTAGCCAGCCTCAAATTCGCACAGCCAGTCTTCCCATTTAACGCGTATTTTCTGATCTAGTAAGTATTTCTCCTTTTTCTGCAGCATCTGTCTGACTAGGAAAGCCTTGAGGTAGATAAACTGTCCGTGGCTGTCCCATGTCCACCTGAGGCAAGCCCATCGCTCGTTTTCTGGATTGGATTGCTCCAGAGCTGTCAGGAAATCATCGATTTTGGTGAACCCCAGAATGGTCTGGATATAGTTAATAGCGCCTTCCCAGTAAGCTCCGTGTTCATACAGGCAGTTTGTTTCAAAGGGGAAGGTCGGTAGCTGGATGATTTCTGATGATCGCCAGTCATTGATGATGCTGTGATAGGCGGTGTGCCAGTCATCGCCGGGTTTCAGGTGTGGGCCGGGCTTGTAGCTATAACGCTTGCCCTGAAACTTCCAGCTGTGTGGGATTGGGGGGATCGGAATTCGGACTTTTCTGTCGGTTGAAGCTATTTGGCCTGGTTCTGTGGAGTAATGCTCTCTCCACATGACAGGAAGAGCGCCTCTTTCTGCCACGCCTAGCATTTCGGTATACCAGCCTGAATAGCGGTAGTTGCTCCCTGCTGATATCTCCATCAGGCGAGGGAAGCGGTCCTTGATCTTTTCAGCCAGCGTTCTGGCGCTGTCCGAGCGGGCATCTTCCCACCCAAAGTACAAATTCCCACCACTCCCTGAGCTGTAATGAGCGGGTTCATATGAATCGCTGTCGGCAATGACATCTACGCAACCACCCTCAATCACTAAATGATGCAGCGGGAGGAGCCGGCAGCGCCAATAGACCCCTGAGGGCGCCATAGACGTATAGATGGCGAGATTCTGGAATCCTTGCTTGTGGAGCTCGTGTACGGCTGATAGAAGACGTGTAGATCGCCTTACAATTGGTTGTTGGGATTGGTGAGTAGCCATAGCTCGGAGATCGGCTCTTACGCAAGTGGTTATAGTGTTTGTGAGCTCGTTGGGCTGGTTAGTGGCCAGTGATCCTGAAAATGCATCAATGAAATCTGCTTTAAATCGCTTGTCAGGTCAATTAGGTTGAAGGTGAGGCGGGCTGTGTGCGACAAATATTGTCGCTAGTGCGGGTTGCTATGATGCGATAGGGGTAATCGCCACAAGGAATATCTAAGGGGGAAGGGCTATGGAGACTATTACTCTTGAGAACTCAAAATATGAGTTCGTGAAAGTGGGACAGTTTGTGAAAAGCAAAGCTCCTCTCAAGGTGAGGTTCGAGGGGAAGGACGATGAGGTGACCATAGAGCTGCAGCTGTATCACGAAGATATTAAGAAGGTTGGAGAGTGCGTATATCTGGTGACGGTTGATGGCGTTCCCATGTATGTCGGTGAGTACTCCCGCACCCTCGAGTCTCGGTGGCTAAGGAGCGGCAACTATATTTGGCACAACAAAGACCTGCTGATTATTGAAGAGGTTAATTCAGGGAAGAGGGTGGATTTCTATTTGGCAAAAAATGTCTACGTGATGATCAATGGGAGGGAGATCAATATATCGAAGTCCATTGAGCATGACATTCTTCAGGTTGAGCATCTTCCCTGGAATAAAAGAAATGCCAAGGTTGATGTGAGTGGTGTCAGGCGAGTTTCTGACTTTGAGTTTCTTATTGGGGTTTGATCTTGGAGGGTGGTTGTGGTTGCTGGTGTTGATGAGCTTAAAAGTCAGATTGATATAGCGTTAGAGAAAGTTAAGAAAGCGAAAATATTAAATAGAGATCGAGGCTTCAATTTTTTTAGAGCTACTGGTGCTGCGAATTATGAAATCAGGCATGCGGCTTTTTTTGCCTGGCTATTTGATCCTCGTCAGCATGATATGGCGACAAACTTCGTGCTTCATTTTATTGATGAGGTATGTCGCGTTACTGATAGTGATTCTCTTTTTCGTAAGGTGAAGCGATTGAGAAGAGGTGCTGCATCTAAAGAACTCAGTGTTTCTCCGATATTCGAGGGTGATGCTTCTTTGACTGAGTTGTACATTGATGAGAAGAGGAGGATTGATTTTTCCTGTGATATCAGTCGTGAAGGAGAAAAGGACGCAAGGATAGTTATTGAATTTAAGCTAAAAGGCGTGGTTCAAAATGACTTAAATAAGTATTACGAGGCAGTCAGCGCCAGTAAATATGGGAATGATAAGGATGTCTATTGCTTTTTAATTGATTTTTCAGGTAAGGATATTGCTTTAGATGACCCAAACTTTATTGTCGTTGATACGGATGCATTAATTCAGGCAGTTTCAAAGCATTATGAGTTTCTGAATTCTCTTCCAGGTGAAAGGTATGGGGATACTGCGCAGGCAGTAAAGCAATATCGAGAAATTCTGAGGGATCATGTTGGGGCTGTCGATTTGGCCATAAGAGATAATAAGAGTAGGGCGCTCCTTTGGGAGATTTGGCCACCGGAAATGGACCGCTCTAAATCGACCAAGCAATTAGACCTGCACCTGGAAAAAAGAGCGGAAAAGGTTCTTGTTGGCGAAGCCGCTGAGGATGCTTATTTTCATACTTGGTGGCAGTTGTTGGCTACAGATGATTTATATCAACACCTAAACAGAAGCAGTGGTTTGTCTTGCTCTTTGAAAAATGGGTATACCATTGATTTTAGGTTTGGGGAGGTCCGGGCCCGGATATCATTTGTCATGGGTAAATGGTTGTCTTTAATCGGAGATAAAAAGAAAGCTATCGAGGATAAGGTTTTTATTCGTATTTACGTTGAAGGCGTTCCGTTCAGTTATTGGAGTGACGAGCTTGGTGGCCTAGATGATATCTTTTCTGCTGTTACGTTAAAATATAGATATGGTGGTTTCGAATTGTTGCATAAAAATAAGAGTGGGAAGGCGAGAAAGGATGGGCCGGTCTCTGTCTTCTTAATTGAAGTCGAGGTGGATGAATTAAAAAAACGCGCTGTTATGGGGAAAAGACCAAAGAGTATTGCTGAGGCGTATGAGGTTGTCGAAAACCGGCTGCTTAAGCTTGATAAGAATTAACAATTTATGAAGGTTCTTATCAAGGGGGCGAGATATAGAAAGGAGCGGTAATGACCGTTGGCGCTACAATTAGCAATAAAACCTACCGAGTGATTGCTCTACTGCAAGCTTTGCCTAGACATCCACACAAGATCACTAGCAACGATATTCACCAACGACTGAGCAGCGAAGGGCATGATATCTCGCGCCGTTCCATTGAGCGCTACCTCAAGGAGTTGTCTGAGTCCCAGGCTTTTGGCGCTTTAGTGCAATGTGATGACTCTGCCACACCTTACGGTTGGTCTATTGCTCAAAAGCAAAGTCTGTCGATTCCAGGAATGGACGCTCAGATGGCTGCTACTTGGGATTTGGTATCCCGGTACCTGGCTCCATTAATGGCTAAAGATGTTTTGGCAAAGCTCGAGCCTGTCTTTAGTGAGGCTAGACGGTGGTTTGAGCGTCACAGGCCTTTGGGTAAGCGTTATTGGTCAGACAAAGTGGCGTATGTCCCCCGAGGGTTTCATTTGGAGCCAGCTGCCGTATCCAGAGGTATAGCTGATCAGGTCTATGATGCGTTGTACCGGAATCGACAAATGGATATTTGGTACAAGGATAGGGATGAGTCACATCGAGTTCACCCATTTGCACTGGTGGACAGAGGGGCTGTCCGCTATCTGGTGGTTCGATTCTGGAATTATAAAGATTTCAGGCACTTAGCCTTGCATCGGTTGCGCAAAGTGAATGTTCTTGATGAGGAGGTGGAGAGAGCTTCAGATTTCGATCTGGATGGCTACTTGAAAGAGGGCAACATGAATCTTCCCTACGGCGATAGTGTCGATCTTGTTATCCGCCTCTACGGTCGTGCCGCTGATCATCTGTATGAAACACCCATTAATGATTCGCAAACGCTGCATGAAGTTGCTCCTGATACAGCGGAGCTGCGCGTTAAGGTTAATAACACGGAAGAGTTGAAGTGGTGGATATTGGGGTTCGGTGCCAATGTTGAAGTCATCTTGCCAGTAAAACTAAGAGATGAGATCAGTCAGGAATTTCAGCGAGCGGCGAAGAGATACTGCTAGTGCGCCTTGGCTATTATCCATCCTGTCTGGGGGGGGGCGTGCCAGCTCGTCTATTCTGACCTTGCTGTCCCTGATTGAGCGCGACAAAAAATGACGCCTCCTTGACGGATAATACCGATGTTGAATGTCGGAGAGTCAGGAGAACGGGGATGCATTTCAAGTTGGATGATGTTGCTGCCACTGTAGCTGGCAATGTGGATAACAGCGTACTGATTCGTCACTGGACAGCGCGGATTATGGCTTTTTCTTCGGCCTGGAGGGCCGGTTGGTGCCGCAGGATGAAGCGCTTCGAGGATGATGACATCTTGGATGTGTTGGGTTTTCTTCCTTCCCGTGAAGGCCGTTTGCGCCGTCCCCCACAGGCGTTGGGCACGCTCATCAGTCAGGATCGCATTGAAGATCTTCTATCCAGTGATGATCTTTATCGAAACGTCGATAAGCTGGGTGAGCGCTTATCTTTAACGGAGGCCGAGCGCCGTTTACTTGTCTTTGTCTGCTATAAAAGCGCCAGCGAAATCCTCAACACCGCTTGTTGCTTGGTCAAAGATTTGTCTTGGCGTAAGTTCGTCAGCGTCCTGGCCAAAGTGGTTGATGTCCCTGAGCATGAGGCTCAAGCCGCATTACGGCCCGGCAGCGTACTACGGGCGACCCAGCTGTTAACGGTGAGTTTGGCATCTGGGTATCGAGGTGTGGACCTCGCAGGCATGCTGGATATTGAAGATGAGTTGCAGGAAAACCTGCATGTGCCTGATGCTTCAGATGAGCACCTTGTTAGCCTGTTCTACAGAAAGGCAGATAAACCCAGCCTTGGGCTTCAGGACTATGTTGAGCTCAAGAGCGAAGTAGAGATGATCTCCCGGCTGCTGATGCGCTCAGTGCAAGAGGACTTGAAAGGCGTCAATGTGCTCTTTTATGGACCTCCGGGTACCGGGAAAAGCGAGCTAGCCAAAGTGATTGGCGATTCGCTCGGGATGAGCATGGCGTTTGTGCCTGAAGAAGACCGGGGAGGCGACGCCCTGACTGTAAAGGGGCGAATGGGTCGTTATAACGGTTGCCAGAGGGCGATTGCCCATGACCCCCGCACCTTGGTGGTGTTTGATGAGGCAGAAGATTGTCTTTGTGATAATCCGTTCTCTTTCTTGATGCTTTCTCGCCGACAGACGGAAAAATCCAGCATGACTCGTCTGCTGGAGACTAACCCTCGCCCTACGATTTGGATCTCTAACCGTGTGGATATGGATCCGGCCTTTCTCCGTCGCTTTACCCATGTTCTCCATCTTGATAATCCCGGGCCTTCCCAGCGTGAGCGTCTTGTGCGGGAGGCGATGGCCGAAGAGCAGGTTTCCGAGCGTTTTCTGACTGAGGCCATCAAGCTGGAGTCATTGTCTCCGGCGATTCTGCATAGCAGTCTGCGCTTTGCACGGCTGGTGGCTGAGGAGGGGAAGAGTACAGAGAGTCTGGTGACACATAACCTGAATGCTCGGTTCGAGGCTATGGGGGTGGCTGAGCGGTTGAAAGTTGAACAGTTTAAGGGGCTGCCCTGGAGGGGGGAGTGTTTGCGGGCTTCTGAGGATGTCGCGGGTCTGCTTGAGCAGCTTAACCCTGATGTTTCTGTTCGATTTTGCCTGCACGGGGCTCCCGGGACCGGCAAGACGGCTTGGGGCCGGCAACTTGCTGAACAGATCCAGCGTCCGCTGATTGTGCGGCAGGCGTCAGATTTACTGGATATGTACGTCGGGGGAACAGAAAAGCGTATCGCCCATGCTTTTGAGCTGGCAGAACGAGAGGGGGCTGTGCTGTTAATTGATGAAGCTGACAGCTTCATCGGGAACCGCCAGAACGCTCAGAGGAACTGGGAGGTCTCAAACGTTAATCAGTTCCTGGCCTCACTTGAGCAATTCAATGGCATCTTTGTGGCCACCACTAACCTGCTGGATGGAGTCGATGAAGCCGCCATGCGGCGCTTTGATTTCGTTGTTCGCTTTGACTTCCTTGATCAGGACGGCGTTTTTCTCCTGTTAAAGGACCTGGCTGGTGCCTATGGCATTACGCTGCCTAGCGAGAATGATCTGCTGGCAATGCTTAATGGCATGGAAATGCTAACCCCTGGTGACTTTGCTGCTATCTACCGTCGCATTCGTGTGCTCAGAAATCCCCCGGACGTTGTCGGAGTGGTGGATATGTTGCGTGATTGCCTGCGATACAAAAAACAACCATCACAGCCGATTGGCTTTATGGCGTCGCTGCATTGATGTAGCGACGTTATACCCGGTACTCGTTGAATCTACTGTGATGGAGCATCCATGTTAGAGCTAGCTTATACCCAGCATAGCGGCGGGTCCTCTCGTCAGCAGCAGGACGCCATGTGGAACGGGCAAACGATTCTACAGGCTCGTAACGCTCGTATTGCTGGCCACATAGAGGAAGGGAGTGTGTCGCTCGCAATAGCAGATGGGGTTGCGGCCAGTATCCGCCCTGCAAGGGCTAGTCGTTTTGTCGTAGAGGCCCTGTCACGGCTTGATAGCCGTGACAGGCTCACCGGCAGGCAAATTCGTGAAATCCAGGCTCGGCTGGCTGATAAATATGCCGGCGGTGAGATTCATGGTTCGTCTACCACTCTTGTCGCGGCCAGGGTTGCGCAGAACCACTGTGAGATCGTTAATGTGGGCGATAGTCGTGCTTATGTTTTCAGTCCTGAAGGTGACTGTCGTCAAATCAGCGAGGATCACACCATTCTGAATGAGCTGATTTCCAGCGGAGAGATTATTCCCGAGGAAGGTGTCGAGTATTCCCATATGTACCAAGGGCTGGCGCATTGCTTGACTGCCGATACCGAAGAGTACGGTTTTGCCCTGCATTTTCAGGAATCAGCACTGAATAAAGGTTCTGGCCTGCTTCTCTGTAGCGATGGCCTGCATGATGCCATCGGCGACGGGAGGATACGTGAGCTGTATCAAGTGGGCCTACCCGCTCTGGAACAGGTGGAGCGGTGGCGGCAAGCAGTGATTGAAGTAGGTGTGCCGGACAATCTTTCGATACTGTTTGCCCGGCGATTAACATGAGGGACACAAATAGCGGATTGTTAACGCTCAAACATGGGATGTCATGGTTTTGTGATCCACGCGCTGGTGCCGCCACGATAGAGAAAGGCGCTCATTCGAATGTGGGAAGGAAGCGAAGGGGGGTGAAGTTGAGCGGATATGACAAAGAAAGCGAATGGTTCTGGAAATCCCCGCTATACAAGCGGTTGCGTGAGATAGAGTGGAGAAAACCTGCAAATCTGCTGTCACTTCTGTTCTCCGAACACGATGAAGTCAGGTTGCATACCCCAGTGATTGGCTGGCTGTTGGATCCGAATGGGGATCATGGCTTGGGCCTTGAGCCCTTGAGCCGGTTTTTGCAGCAATTAGGGGTGGCATTACCTGCCAACGTAGCGCCTGGCTCAGTGAAAGTATGGCGTGAACGGTATTTTCCGAAATATGGCCGGGTAGATCTGTTGATTGAGTATCCCGGAGTGGCCTTTGTTATTGAAAACAAGCTGCTGGCAGCAGACCAAGACGCTCAGCTGTGGCGCTATCAGCAGATTCTGGTTGAGGAAATAGGCGCTGATTCTGGGGGCTTGTTCTACTTGACCATTGATGGCTCTGAGCCATCAGATGGCTCTCGGAGGGCACCAGAAGGGGCCCTGGGGGACCAGTTGCCGCCTGCCTATCAGTGCATCAGTTATCGGTCAGAGATCCTGGAGTGGTTAGGGGGGCTTGTCTCGGAGGTCAGTGATGGAAAACCTCGGATTCAGCACAGTCTTGAGCAATATCTTGAAATTGTAATGGAGGTGACCGGGATGCACTCTCGGAGGGATGCCATGGAAGAGCTAGATCAAAGTGGGCTTATGGAGCACATACAACAAAATCCGGAGGATGCTGCAGTTCTGGCAAGGCTGACCCGTTCTGTCCGTTTTCTGCATGCTCGATTGCTGGAGGATCTTATAAACGCTGTTCAAGAGAGGTTGAAGTCTGAGTTGTCTCTTGAGTCGGTGGAGAATGTCGCCAGAAAGGACAGGCTGGGCTGGGGTGTCTATGAGGCATGGGCTAGCGGCAAAACTGCCAAAGGGACCATTTTGTTTAGGGTTCAGAGCATCTCCGATCCAGCCTTGCAGAATGTGCATCTGGTGATTGGCCTGGATGCTGCGGACATGTTTTGGGTTGGGTTGGGCCACTTTGTTGACGGTGAGCACCAGGGCAATGTTGTTTCTGGTGAGCGCTTTGGGGGGATTCCTGGCCATAACAGTAATCAGTGGTGGTTGAGCTGGGTGACGATCAGCGAATTGGATCCTGCAGCTTTTGACGGTGCAGATGGTGTTGGGCGGTTGGCTGTGGATCAGAACTTGGCCGAGTTGGTAGAGCGCGTTCTGGGGATCTGCCGGCAGTATCTCGCTATTCTGGCTAAAGAGGCCTGAGGTTTCTGTCGTGCGGAGCGGGTGGAGGGCGGCGACTGAGGTTTTTTGGCCTCTCCATGACTTGCCTCTGGCGGCTGCGTTATACTGCCGCCCGCGAAGGGTTCGGGTCCCATTTTCAGGTCATTTTTAATGGGGCCAACAGTGTGGCCAACACCCTATTTGGTTTTTTTATTTTTAATGGTATCAAGTGGTTAGGGTTCTATTTGAGTCCGGCCTCTGTACCAAACAATAAAAAAGCCCGCTTCTAGCGGGCTTTTTTATGTCGGGCGTTTCTGGCCCTCGCTAGCTCAAACAGTCTGTCCAGGAGAGCGTCATGACCGACTATGCCCCGCCCGCTGGTTTGCTTAAACGCTTGATGGCGTTGGTCTATGATGGCTTTCTGGTGTTGGCCTTGTGGTTTGTGACCACGGGTATCTTCGTGTTGGTCTATCCTAAAACAGGGTTGCCAATGGAAGATATAAACGGTGTCACCCGCGCAGCACCGGACTATCTGAAGGGGATCCTGCTGCCCCTGTTGTTGGTGGAAACCTGGTTGTTCTACGCCTGGTTCTGGATGCGCGGAGGACAAACCCTGGGGATGCGAGCCTGGCGGCTGCAGGTGCGCGATTACCGTGGCGGTCCGGTGAAGTTCTGGCAAACCCTGGCACGTTTCTTGGGCGCTTGCCTCTCTTGGAGCTTATTCGGGGCTGGCTATCTGGTGGTGCTGATTGCGCCGCATCAAGCGCTGCACGATCGCTTGTCTGCTACGGCGACGGTGCAGTTACCGAAAAAGTCCAAAACCTGACTGCCTTCTTCATCAAAAATTTAGTAGGGATTACTGAGAAGGTTATGAGCGCTCTAGGTGAATTTTGCGCTTTCTGTAGTGGATACAGGTATTTTTTCCCGGCCGGATAGCGAGTATCCTTGCGGCCCCTTTAATTTCCGTGCCGGTACAGTACGTGAATGTCGACGATTTTGATTTTGAGCTCCCCGACAGGTTAATCGCCCGTCACCCGCCTGCGCAACGCCGTGATGCGCGTTTGTTGGCGCTTACCTGCGATGCGCTTGAGCATCAGCAGTTTCCTGATTTGCTCTCCCATGTGCACCCCGGTGATCTGTTGATCTTCAACGATACCCGCGTCATTCCTGCCCGGTTGTTTGGCCAGAAGGAAAGTGGCGGCAAGGTAGAAGTGTTGATAGAGCGAGTGGTGGATGATCATGAAGCGCTTGCCCACGTGCGCGCCTCCAAGTCACCGAAACCCGGTAGCTGGTTGGAATTTGCTAAAGGCATTCGTGCCCAGGTAACAGGGCGCCGGGGTGCCCTGTTTATCCTGCACTTCTCGTTGCCAGGAAACGGCTGTGACACTCTTCTGAGCGCATTGGAACTGATTGGCCATGTGCCACTGCCTCCCTATATCGACCGCCCAGATGAGGACGGTGATATGGAACGCTACCAAACGGTGTATGCTCGCGAGCCGGGGGCTGTTGCGGCTCCGACGGCCGGTCTGCATTTTGATGATGCGATGCTGGCGGCTTTGGAACAGCGCGGGGTTGATATCGGTTTTGTCACTCTTCATGTGGGCGCAGGGACGTTTCAGCCGGTGCGTGTGGATAAAGTGGAAGACCACCATATGCACAGTGAGCGTTACCAGATTCCCGGTTCGCTAGTGGAGCAGGTGGCCCAGGCTCATGCTCGGGGCGGTCGAGTGGTGGCGGTAGGCACTACTGCGCTGCGTGCGCTGGAAGCGGCCAGTCAGTCAGGTGGTTTGCACGCTGGTCAGGGTGAAACGGATATCTTTATTTTTCCTGGTTACCGGTTCCGCTTGGTGGATGCTTTGGTGACCAACTTTCATTTGCCTAAATCGACACTGCTGATGCTGATTAGTGCGTTCGCCGGCCGAGATCGGATCATGGGCGCCTACCGGGCGGCCATTGAGGCCCAATACCGGTTTTTCAGTTATGGCGATGCCATGTTTATTGAGGGAACGCAGCCGGCATCACGCAATACCCAGCACGTGAAAAGCGGAGCTGACGAATGACCAAGATTTCCTTTTTTGGCGTGCTGCGTATTGCGTGGCGCATGCAAGTGAGCGCTTATCCATGTCCCGAATGACGTTCAAGCTCAGCACCACCGACGGTGCTGCCCGCCGTGGTGAAATTACGTTTCCCCGCGGCACCATTCAAACGCCGGCCTTTATGCCGGTAGGCACCTATGGCACGGTGAAAAGCATGCTGCCTAGGGATCTTGCCGATACTGGCGCCGAGATTTGTCTGGGAAACACCTTCCATTTGATGCTGCGCCCGGGCACTGAAGTCATAGAGGCTCACGGTTCCTTGCATGGCTTTATGCAGTGGGACAAACCGATCTTGACGGATTCCGGCGGCTTTCAGGTGTTCAGCCTTGGTGAGATGCGCAAGATTTCCGAGCAGGGCGTGGTGTTCAGAAACCCCATCAATGGTGACAAGGTTGAACTGAGCCCGGAAAAAGCCATGCAGGTACAGCGCTCGCTGGGCAGCGATATCTGCATGATCTTTGATGAATGCACTCCTTTCCCGGCCACTGAAAAACAGGCCCGTGATTCCATGGAGCTGTCCCTGCGCTGGGCGAAGCGCTCAAAAGACGCCCATGAAGGCAATGATGCCGCCTGTTTCGGTATCGTGCAGGGTGGCATGTATGATGATCTGCGCCGCGAATCCCTGGCCGGGCTGGTGGATATTGGCTTTGACGGCTACGCGGTAGGTGGCTTGAGTGTGGGCGAGCCCCAGAACGAGATGTTACGAACGCTGGGTAATCTGACCCCGCATATGCCGGAAGACCACCCCCGTTACTTGATGGGCGTGGGTAAGCCGGATGATATTGTTGAGGCGGTACGCCGGGGGGTGGACATGTTTGATTGCTGTCTCTTATACACATCTCCGAGCCCACGAGACCGTACTAGATCTCGT
>OLHV01000219.1_pt1 | contig 19430 bp, 20 predicted proteins | sample 1609391 | NCBI WGS metagenome assembly OLHV01 (sample SAMN05416805, study PRJEB24817) | seawater metagenome | isolation source: Sea water | place: Canada:Atlantic | collected 2013-07 | reverse complement strand
AGATCTACACAGAGTAGATCGTCGGCAGCGTCAGATGTGTATAAGAGACAGTGCCGTAACCAAAGGCAGCGAGGGCCAAAAATATAAACACTGGACGGCGAATAATGTCGCCATAAGAAAGACTTTTACGGTTCTTCTTCGCCTCCTCTGGGGCAACAAGTTTTTTACCTTGATGGGCCACGCGCCAAGTATACACAGCCAGTACTAACATACCGGCGGCTAATATGCGCAGCGGCCAGCGCCAGTCATGCTCAATTAAATACAAGCCAGAGACAAAAAACGGTGCGGCCAAAGTACCAAGACTAAACATGAAATCCATGAAGCCCATCATGGCAGAGCGCCGCTCAACATGTAGGCGCGCAATCACCGTGTGCCCTATGGTGAACAAGCTCGACGCAAACATCCCTAGCACTAGCGCCCCAATGAGCAACCAAAACCAATGTTGCACAAATGAAATAGCCAGCAACAAGAGCAATACGCACACAAGCAGCACCGCAAAGAGCGACATAAAATCAAATTTTTGTGCGTATTTTCCACCCAATATGGCGCCGAGGATCATGCCTATAGATATCAAAGTAAAAAAGGCGCCACTGACCACTTCATTCATAGCAAGGTTTTGTGCTAAATCGGGCAGCAATACTCCCCATAAAATAAACACCATGCCCAAGAAGAAAAACCCAGCAAAGATGACAGACGTAGCCGCACGGCGATCCATAAACACTCCAGTCTAAAACCCGTTGAATAATGAGAACAAAAGAAAAGCTAAGCCCTGAAACGTAAATTCAAGGTTGCGTTAATTTGATTTAGTTGCGCGCAAGGTAACCAACTTAGCACCACTGTTGCAATGCTAATCTTTCATAATGGGATTGATTTATTCCGTGATTGCAAATTCATAAAATGTTGTTAACGCTGTCAGAACAAGTATGCACGTTTTCTAACATAAACCAGCGGGTTTCTTGGAGCGTGCAACGCTTTCTCAAGAAGCCAGAAATTGTAATTGAAAGCTATTAGCTTTCAGACATAAAAAAGCCCGCTAAGCGTAGCGGGCTTTCTCATAATTGATGCGCTGGGCTACTAGCCTTTGTAGCGTTGCATCACCAAAGTACAGTTTGTGCCACCAAAGCCGAAGCTATTTGACATAACCGTATTTAACTTGGCATCGCGGGTTTCGGTCACCACGTCCATACCTTGTGCCGCTTCATCTAAAGTTTCAATGTTGATAGAAGGCGCAATAAAGTCGTTTTCCATCATCAATAAACTGTAGATAGCTTCGTTAACACCGGCAGCGCCTAATGCATGGCCTGTCATCGCTTTTGTTGCACTCAGTGGCGGAACTTTGTCGCCGAACACTTCACCGATGGCCCATAGCTCTTTTACATCGCCTACAGGAGTTGAAGTACCATGCGTGTTGATATAATCAATTGGTTCGTCCACGCCGTTCATTGCTTGTTGCATACAACGAATAGCGCCTTCGCCTGATGGTGCAACCATGTCTGCGCCATCAGATGTTGCGCCATAACCTACAATTTCGCCGTAAATTTTCGCACCACGGGCCAAGGCATGTTCTAGTTCTTCAACTACAACCATACCGCCACCGCCAGCACCAACGAAACCATCACGGTTCGCATCATAAGTGCGCGATGCCGTGCTTGGGTTGTCATTGTATTTAGTTGAAAGTGCGCCCATGGCGTCAAATTCCATTGATAAAGTCCAGTGCAGCTCTTCACCGCCACCAGCAAAAATAATGTCTTGCTTACCAAGCTGGATTTGCTCTAGAGCATTACCAATACAGTGCGCACTGGTTGAACAGGCTGAACTAATTGAGTAGTTAACACCTTTAATTTTAAACGGTGTGGCTAAACAAGCAGACACAGTACTGCCCATACAGCGCGTGACCATATAAGGGCCAACACGACGTAAACCTTTTTCGCGCAAAATATCAACTGCGCCAACTTGATGCTGAGAAGACGCACCGCCTGAGCCGGCAATGATACCGGTGCGAACGTTTGAAACCATTTCTGGTGTCAAACCTGAATCTTCTACCGCTTGCTGCATCGCAATGTACGCATAGCCAGCCGCATCGCCCATGAAGCGTAGCGTTTTACGATCAATATGCTCAGATAAGTCAAGATTAACCTTGCCCCATACATGGCTGCGCATGCCATTTTCAGCAAATTCTTCAGAATAAGTGATGCCAGAACGCCCTTCTCTAAGAGATTTCGTGACTTCAGTTTTGTTGTTACCAATGCTAGAAACAATGCCTAGCCCGGTGATAACCGCTCTTCTCATGATAAACCCTTCAAGCAAAAAATTGCCGCTTTTAAAATTGCCGCATATGGTAACGATTTTCGCGATGTAACTGGTCTGCTCTTTTGCGTAACGCAATTATGCACAGCTGCTGTACAACACATCGTTACCGGTTAGGAATAGCAACGCTATTTGGTTAACACTATTTGGTTTGTGTAGACTGTTTGGCTTGTCCAGATAGTTACCTTAAACTATCGTGCTTTTGAAGACTAGCCCAAGCATACTCGGAGACCCTCACGATTGACCATTAAAACAGCAGATATTCAGTTTAACGCTGACGGCACCCCCGTCGCCACAGATTTCGACGATGTTTATTTCTCTTCGTCTGATGGCGCGCAAGAAACTCAGTACGTATTCTTGCAAAACAATCAGCTTCCATCTCGCTGGCAACACTGGTCAAAGCCGACCTTTGTCATTGCCGAAACAGGATTCGGCACTGGGCTCAATTTATTAGTAACATTGGCTGCATTCAAAGACTATTTAGCCCAAAACCCTGCCAGCACCTTTACTCTGCATTTTATCAGCACCGAGAAATATCCACTTAACCATGCTGACTTAGTCCAAGCGTTGGGCGCTTTTGTTCAATTCAAAGATAGCGCTAACGCATTAATTGCTCAATATCCGATGCCACTTAACGGCTGCCACAGGATGGCATTTTTGAACAACCGCGTGGTAGTCGACTTATGGCTAGGCGATATTCATGACTCATTGCCCCAATGGCATACCAATGAAAACGGCCTAGTCGACGCTTGGTACTTGGACGGTTTTGCGCCAAGTAAAAACCCGCAAATGTGGTCGGCGCAATTGTTTGAACAAATGGCCCGTTTGGCAGCAAAAGACTGCACCTTTGCCACCTTTACCGCAGCGGGCTTTGTAAAACGCGGGTTGCGTGATGCGGGTTTCATCGTAGAAAAGCGCAAAGGTCACGGGCGCAAGCGAGAAATGCTCGCCGGATATATCGCCCCCAAATTCCAAGCGCAAATTAATCGCCAGCAAGCCAGATATTATCAACGTAGCGCGTATGCACATGTTGAAAATATGGATGCCACAGGTGCGAATGCAGCAGATACCAACAACCGCACCCAAGGCGCCGCAACCGAAAAGCCTAAGGTTGCCATCATAGGGGCTGGCATAGCAGGGGCCACTATCGCCTATGCCATGGCGCAAAAAGGTTATGAGTGTGATGTGTATTTTAAAGAAGCCGAGCCCGCACAAGGCGCTTCGGGTAATCCACAAGCGGGTTTTTACCCGCAACTGAATGTGGATGCCAGCAACGCTAGCCAAATTAACGCCCATAGTTTCGTATATGCCGCGAATCAGTACCGACAACTTTTATCGCAGGGTTTTGACTTCGCCCATCAATGGTGCGGCGTGCTGCAACTTGGTTTTAAACCTGCATTAGCCCAGCGCTATGCAAAACTTACTGACAATCAATTATGGCCCCCTGACCTTGTACGCTATGTTGAAGCAAACGAAGCAAGCCAGATAGCAAACTGTGAAATCCCCTGCGGTGGCCTTTTTATGCCTTTAGGTGGGTGGATAGATCCCCTGCAATTGGTCAATGCGTTATTTAACGCAGCGGCGTGCTTGAGCAAGGTCACATTGCACAGCCATCATTGCTTAAGCAGCCTAGAACAAAAAGCAGAACACACAGAAACATCGCAACCTCAGCCTTGGCAGCTGTGTTTTAACCAAACCGCTGACAAGATAAGCCAAATTAGAGTAAGTACTGATATTGTGATTTTTGCGACGGGAGCGCAAAGCCTCGATATACAACACCTTACTGAGTATCCGCTGCGTATGGTTCGCGGTCAGGTTGAAGCGGTTCCTACTCAGCCTGCTCTCAGTGAACTTAACACGGTGCTGTGCCACAAAGGGTATTTAACCCCCGAATACAATGGGCACCACGCCTTAGGCTCAACCTACGTAAAAGACGACTTAAGTACTGAGTACCGGCAAAGCGAGCAAGATAAAAACCTAGCCACTCACTATCAGTCACTGGCGCAGTGCCGCTGGGCACAAGACGTGGTAGGCAACGCACAAGGCCGGGCAGCCGTGCGCTGTAGTTCACCGGATCACCTGCCCTTAGTGGGCGCATTAGCAGATATAAGTAAACAAAAAACAGAATTAAACGATTTATACAAAGCCTTGCCGCTAAACTATTACCCAAAAGGCAGTGATGTGGAGAATCTGTATATGCTTAAGGGGCTTGGTTCCCGGGGCCTGACCACCGCACCGTTAATGGCCGAATTGCTCGCCAGTCAAATTAGTGGTCACCCCCTGCCCATGGCCAACAATTTGCTGAACACATTAAATCCGAATCGTTTTTTGATCCGTCAATTGATCCGCCGAGAAATATAGGGAATTTATTTTCACGAAGTCTAAAAGAGCGTGCTGATCTTTACTCTACGAATTTTGGTCTAAATGGAAGTGTTTTAAGCGCGAAACAGTTCTGTGAGCCTAGTCAGCCGATGCGTTAACCGATAACAGCGTCACTGTTATCGGTTAACCTATGGTTTTGGTTACTATCTTCTAGGAACAGCTTAGCGCTCTGCTTTGGCAAACAACTTGTCCCATAGGGCTGAAACCTGTGCTTGATCCTGACCTTCAACCTCATTATTGGCATAGGCTTTTTCCAAACTGGTTAGCATGTAGCTATTCAATGTTGCTAATGAATAGTCATCTAATGCCAATGCATTGCTGGTCACAAGCGAAAAGTGCCCAGTTAAATAACTGGCAATAAACAATTCTTGATCGCTGCCATCAACGACTACGCTATCGAGGTATTCTTGAGTTGAATCGACAAACTCATCAAAGGTTTGTTTTGCTGCATCACTATTTACGGAGCCACTCATATACTTAGTTCAATTCCTATGGTTGAGTCGGTTTAAAATTTGGCAATAGGGTACAGCACTTGGTCTTTATACCCCGTGGTAACACTGATGACACCTGAAAGCTGTGCATCTAAGTCTGCGTCCCCAGTATCGGCAATTAAAGGCTTACCGTTTAGCCCTTGGAGTTTACTTTTAGTGGCAACCAACAGGAAATGTTCACGGCCAATTTGTTTGAGTACGTCAGGGCTAAGTTGTTGGTTCCCCCTGCCGAATATATGCCCTTGGCCACCAATTAAGGTAATCACCAAGGTTGTAGTTTGATTTGTGGTGTATTCGAGCAATGCACTGGCAGTCACATCATGGGCAACAATTTGCTGGTTCTGTACAAGGTCCACACCAAGCAAGGTATTGCTTAACCCCAACTCCTGCATGATAAAATCCACAGTAGAGCCAGACCCCATCACAAACAAGCGCTCAGGGTGTTCTTCCATGAATTCAATAACATGGGCTGCAATATCGCTAAGCACGAGTTCATCAGATTCCTTACCGCCCATTTTCACGGCCTGAATATAGCGAAGTTCACTTGGCACGCGCATTTCACCGTACTGGCGAGCATTCACGCGGCCTTGGCGAAAAAGAGCCTCGTCAATGTCCATCACATCAGCTTCTTGCAGAGTGACAATTTCCCCCTGAATCATCATCGTTACCACACGACCGGCAGCTTGCGGCGTCACTGCGTACACCCCTGAGTGAATTTTACAACCAGCAGGTACGCCGAGCACAGGTAGGGTTTCACCAATGATATGGCAGACATTACGCGCTGTGCCATCACCACCAGCAAACAATAACAAATCAACATTGTGCTGCATTAACTGCCGAGCACAGCGCTCGGTATCTTGGGCTTCACTTTGGGCTGCTTCTTGTTGATATACCACTGTGTAGTCAAAGCCCATCTCGGCAACAAGAGTTTCCCCCATTTCACCGCTCGCCGTATAAATATGCACCTTATCTTTCAAACTAAGGAGTTCTTCAAGTGCCAAGCGCGTGCGCGTGTTGGCTAACTTTGTTGCACCAAGCGCGAGTGCTTTTTCGCGGGTTTCAACACCATCGCTGCCTTTTAGCGCTACGCTGCCGCCAATACCTGCAAACGGGTTGATCACCAAGCCAAGTTTAAAACAGGGAATGCGCATCACAGAAGATCCTCACTTTGGCTATTAGACCACTCATTGGGCAATCTAAACTGCTCGATGTTGAGCGCGGCTGTACCATAAAATTCAGTCAAAGCATCGATAAAAAGCGCCGCACGTGGGGGAAAGCCATCACGCAAGTAACGCAATACTTGCTGATGAACCTCTAAAGTAAACGCTTGGGTGTCGCCCTGTTCACCATTTAGGTTATCCGTGCTGACTCGAAAACGCTTGTTTGCTGCAACTGAAAACGCCCACTCAATGGCTTGCGGCTTCACTTCAACTTTCTCAAATGCTTTTTGCTCGGCTTCATTGCGGCCATCTGGGCAATACCAATAACCATAATCATTTAATAAACGCCGCGCTTTGCCCGCGATGCACCAATGGGCAATCTCATGTAACGCGCTGGCATAGTAACCATGAGCAAAAATAACTTGATGAAAATCGCACTGATCGTTCGCAGGAATATATTCTGGCTCGCCTTCGCCTTTGATCAAGCGCGTATTTTCGCTTTCTTTAAAGGCAGCATCAAATAACGCAACCACATCTTGATAACGATGTAATTCTGCGCTGGGCTCTCGACTTGGCGGCTCGCTAAGGTCGTTTAGATAGGTAGAAGCGGTAGAGGTATTCATTGGGGCTGCATTCTACCTAACCCCTGCCTATAAACTCAAGCGAGGAACAGCCTATTGTGTTAACTACTGCTTTGCGTCAAGCTAAAGAGATTGACTCAGCGTGTTGATTATCACCAACTTAACGCCCTCACCTACAAGGAATTATCATGTTTTCAGGCCTATTAAAATCACTGCTTGTGGCGTCTTTTTTTAGCAGTCTTTCAGCCCACGCGTTCGACGTAACCTACACCTCACAAGCCCCCGTCATTGATGGTGCACAAGAAGCCGTTTGGCAACAAGCGTCTTGGCACGACATGCCTTATTTGATGGATGGTACGTTACCCGAGAAAGCCGATTTCACTGGCCGTTACCGCTTGTTATGGGATGAAAGTTACTTGTACTTACAAGCCGAAATTACTGACGATGTGTTAATTGATACCCATGCAGATCCTCTTGAGCGCTATTGGGATGACGACGCACTGGAAATCTTTGTTGATGGAGACGCATCTGGCGGCATTCATCAGTTCAACCATAGCGCACTGGCCTACCATATTGGCCTTGATAACCAAGCAGCAGACATAGGCGATGACGAAAAAGCCCACCTGTATAATGACCACATAAACAGTCGCTGGAAACGCCAACTAGATGCGCCGAATACCATTTTATGGGAAGTGGCTATTAAGCGTTACCCTAATGACTATACTGATGCCGCCCCCAAAGCGCCTATCCCGCTAGAAAGTGGGGATGTTATGGGGTTCATGTTGGCCTACTGTGACAACGATGGCAGTGAAGTACGCGAGCATTTCATGGGCTCTCACGATTTCGCTGCACAAAACGGCAGTAAAAACTTAGGTTTCATTACCGCAGATGTCTTCGGTAAAATTACCTTAAAAAAATAATGCCTTTTCGCAACACAGGGGTTCTTAAGCAGAGCCTCATGGCCGATATGCCACCATATGACTGACTTAGTTGCTCAGGTATCACGTCATTTGCACCGCGTTCACGCGCTGCAAAAAATGGCGACTAAGGCAAAGCTCTTACCCCTTGTACAAGGGGTGCAGCGCTGGCAAACCTTACGTATGCAAGCAACCCATGAAGGGCATATTAACGACCCTCGAACTGCCCCTGCTTTGGCGTTTTTTGTTGAGCAAATATATGGGCCCCAAGACTTCAGCCAGCGCGACGCGGATATACAGCGCGTTGTACCTAAAATGCACAAATACATGCCTAGCCAAGCGTTGCGCTCATTAGAAAGTGCCCTGCGACTACATGCCTTATCCTATGAACTGGATTACGCGTTAGCTTTGGCACTTAAAAGCATGGCGCAAGTAGCCGATACCCTCTGTGCTAAAACATCCATAGTGATCAACAGTCAAACTTATGCAGCAGCCTACTGCAAAGATAACAATGCCAATTTGCGACAAGAGCAAATTAGCTTATTGATTGAACTCGGGGAAAACCTTAGTCAGGCTGTCGCGATAAAAGGCGTTGCTATGATGCTCTCGCTGTCAAAACACCCAGCTCGCATGAAAGGGCTACAGGCACTGCATCTTTTTTTGCATGACGGCTACAAAGCGTTCAAAAAGATCCCTAACAGCCAACGTTTCATGGATGATATTGTCAGTAAAGAGGCACGACTTGTTGCCATACTGTTTAACAAGCAATTTTCCGAGCAAGTGTTTAGCCAACAAGTGTTTTCCCAACAAGGTATTAACCCGTTACCTTGTCTTCCCAGTATTGAAATACCTATTGAGGCATAACCAATGACGCCAGATTCTTCCGCCCCCCTTGTATGGCAATTCCCTCATCCGTTTGTTTGCCAATGGCAGATAAGCCCTGAACAAATTGACCATTACAATCATGTGAACAATGTTGCCTATGTAAGCCAATTAGAGCGCACTGCCTGGGCCCACTCAAATGCGTTAGGATTGAGTATTGAACAATACCAAGACCTTGACCGAGGTATGGCGATTAGTCGTCATGAAATAGATTACTTAGCTGCGGCGGTATTGGGCGATACGCTGGCCTGCGCCACGTGGATTGTCGCCTGCGATAACAAATTGAAACTCGCTAGGCAGTTTCAGTTTATTCGGGTAAGTGACGGCCTAACCATGCTAAAAGCCCGCACTGAATTTGTTTGCATTGCTCTTAGTTCTGGTAAACCCAAGCGTATGCCTAAAATATTTTCTGAAACCTACTTCAACGCCATGCTGACATCGCCTGAAGAATAAGAGTACCAATGCCATGACGAAACTCAATACTGCTCTGATTGTGACGTTAGCTATCTCTGTGGTATTCAATGTTTATCAGTATCTGAGCTTTAATGAAAAAGGCGCTTTAGCGCCAATGCCTGCTCCTGCAAATCAGGGGAAGTCCAAAGTGCCTACTCGCATTCAACCCGGCCTTACTGATGAAGACTCCCCCCCTGCCACAGATCAGCCGTTCAATGATCACGACTCACATTTTGCTACTGACAAACCTGCACAAGCCCCAAAGCGCTTTAAACCAGATCGCCGCGAAGCCTATTTGGCCCAAACTCGGCGCTGGCTTGCAGCACAAGAATATGCCAAGCTTGATGCGTTTTTCCCGCTGTATCTGCGCCAATACCCGCAAGATATCGAATTTTTGCTCCTAGAAGCCGAATATATCGCTCATACGCATTTACTCAGCGATGCCATCATTCATTACCACAGCATGCTCAATTTACCTCTTAGCAACGCCCAACAAGCGCAGGTACAAAACACCATTACGCGATTGACCAACGACACCATCACGCAACTGAACCAAGCTAACTCTTGGGATATTCTGGCACAATTCGTTGAACCCTTATTACAAGTTAGTCCAACTGACCGAGGGTTAATTTTAGCCTTGGCCACGGCATATGCTCGCCAGCAACAAGCGGGGTTAATGGAAAACGCCCTAGCGTCAATCCGTTATGATGATCCACAAGCCATGGAGATTCGGCAAATCATTCAGCAAAATAATGATGATGTGATAGCCAATAACGATGGTACTGGTTCAGCTGACAGTCACAGGCCCAACACGAATTCGCCCGCTGGTGGCATATCTATTAAGCTACAAAAATATGGTGACCAGTACGTAGTTGAAACACGGCTTAGTGCGCAGCAGGTACACTTGTTGATTGATACAGGTGCATCGACCACTGCTATTTCACGGCAGAAATTTAAAGCGTTATTCAAAACCGTTGAAACCAAATTCGTAGGACAATTCAATGTACAAACGGCTAACGGCGTGGTGCGTTCTCCCATGTATCAGTTCGCCAGCCTTGAGATTGCCCAAGCTAAGGTGAGAAATATCAACGTGATGGTATTACCCTTAGATGAACTAGGGCACAGCGATGGCTTACTCGGGATGAATTTTTTGCGCGAATTTGATTTTCGAATTGATCAGAACAAAGCTCTGTTGCATCTACGGTAGGCTATTCAGCTTGATTGAGTTAAGTCGACAGAATGAGATAAACGGTGAGATAAACAGATTAATAAGGAGTAATGCTTGCAGACAAGCTCTGGCATTTTAGTTTACCAGCCCTAGTCTTCTTCACTAGGGCCAGCGATACGCGCTTTTCGTGCTTGCTCTTCTTCAAAAGCCGCTTTGATTTCTTCCAGCACAGTATCCACGTCTGCTTCATCATCTGGGAACTCAAAATGCCCGGTCAGTTGGGTATCCGCCTCAAGCTCGCCGGCTTCAAACAAAGACCACATTTCTTCTGCATAATGGCTGTTTTTCAGCTCAGGAGCATATTGTGCATAATATTCAGTCATGTTGCGTACGTCGCGCTGAAGCATGCTAAATGCATTGTTATTTGCTGCGGCATCTACCACTTGCGGCAAATCGATTATTACAGGGCCATAAGCGTCGACTAACACATTGAATTCTGACAAATCCCCATGCACCAAACCGGCTAACAGCATACGCATAACATACACCATGACCACAGCGTGATCTTCTATCGCTTGTTCAGCCGACATAGTGACATCGTTTAAACGTGGTGCCACATCGCCATCGTCATCCGTAATCAGCTCCATTAGCAAGACACCGTCATAACAACCATAAGGCTCTGGCACGCGTACGCCTGCTTTAGCCAAGGTAAACAAGGCGTCTACCTCTGTATTTTGCCAAGCATCTTCTTGCTGCTTGCGACCGAATTTTGAGCCTTTCTCCATGGCGCGAGCACGGCGGGAGTTACGTACTTTACGCCCTTCTTGATATTGCGCTGCTTTTTTAAAGCTTCGCTTCATGGCTTCTTTGTAAACCTTCGCGCAGCGCGTTTCATTGCCACAGCGCACAGCATAAACCGTCGCTTCTTTGCCACTCATTAACTGATATAGCACTTCATCGACAAGACCGTCGTCAACTAAAGGTTGAATTCTTTTAGGTATTTTCATGGCGTCGTTATACAGCAGTTAAGGCTTGCTTGGAATAGCAGCAAAAAATTGACATACATTTACTCAATGAAACACCTTAGAGAAGAGATTAGATATGGGTTGCGCACCGACGTTAAACATCGCTCAATACCTGTGACCAACACAGCAAAACCAACAGAACAAAGTAAGCTCAGTCAAAGCCAATACGTAGTGCTTAGCGAACAGATTAATCTGCTAATGTTGCAAATTCAAGTGCTTAAATAATCTGCTTGATAAAACGCGGGGCAGCTGATTAACAACCTGTTTTTGTTATCACATTAGTCTTATTACACAAGGTTAGCGTTTGGTGTTGAACAATCTTTTAGCACCTACACCCGTGATTGTTGCAAGCAAGCACTAAGTGCTATGCTGCATATTCGGTTCAGTTGTTTACGTCATTAGGACCCCAATGAAATTACTCCGGTTACCTTGTATAGTGTTAATCAGTTGCATGTCACTTACCTGTTTGAGTGTTGCTCAAACGCCTTCTCCCCATATATTAGAACAAACCACAGGGCTCAAACGCTTTGATTCCGCTCATCGTTTATCCGGTGAAAATAGTCGTAGCACCTTAGATATTAAACAGATCCATATAGGTGATAATGTGCTTGCCAGCGCCATCCCCTTGTACGACCAAGGCGCTAAATTACATCACATTGCCGGCAGTAGCCGCAGTGATAAAGTCCGCTTGAGCTTTTATCAGCCTTATCAAAATTCTCGTTTAGAACAACGCATAGCGCTGCACTTTAACAAGTTCAACGGCTTTATTACGCAAATTGACAGCTTGTACACCGTTGAAAGTGCCTACGTGGGCATTAAAGATGTGCTCAAAGATGTGTTGTCGTCAGCCATTGCTAAGTACGGCGAGCCTATTAGCCTTGCCGATGCTCGTAAGCAAACGAACACCCCGCAAGGCGATGTCGCGCTAAGTGCTTATATTCAAACCCTAAAACCACGCGACGATGTCGCAAATGAAGTGCTGGCATTTTTCAATGACTTACGTGTTTCACGCAGTGCTAAGTTTGTCGGTGATGAGGCCGGGCACGCCCTGTTGCACAGCGGATTTAACCGTTGCTACCTGTGGCAACGCGATAGCTATAACCAAATGCTCACTCTGTGTTTCTTCCCTCCCAATTCGGCAAATTCAGCCAACCGTGGCGTTGAATTACAATTGGTAGATTTTGCAGTACAGAAAAAAATAGCCGCGACACAGAAAATCAGAGACGAACTTTCATTAAGTTTGTAAGCCTTAACTGGTCTGAGAAGCTCATGATTAGGGCGAATATTATAAATTATAAGTAAATGGGGGCTGTCAATTAGCGCGTTTCACGCCATAATTCGCCCTCAATTTTTAAACTATCGAAACTAGGAAAGATAAATGACTGTAAAACGTATTGGTCATCGCTACATTGATGCCGCCAGTGGTAAAACGTTAGATGTGTGGTTCCCCCGCGCGAACACCCAAATTGCGCGCAGCTGTCTTGCGCAAAAAGTGGGCGTGATCAACAGCGATTTCGTTGAAGTTGAACTTGAAATCGATGGCGCACCACAAAACATCGAAGACGCTTACCTGCGTTTGCACTTGTTGTCTGAAGGCGCAGTTACCCCAAATAACATTAACCTTGAAGGTATTTTTGGATTACTGACCAATGTCGCTTGGACCTCTGCAGGTCCTGTTCTACCAACCAAGGTAGACGAATTACGCGCTGCAATCGCCAGTGAACATCATCACCTAACCATTAGCTCGATTGATAAATTCCCACGTATGGCCGACTACGTTATCCCTGAAGGTGTGCGTATTGGTGATGCAGATCGTGTACGTTTGGGCGCTCACTTAGCATCAGGGTCAACGGTTATGCACGAAGGTTTTGTTAACTTCAATGCTGGCACTTTAGGCAGCTCTATGGTTGAAGGACGTATTTCACAAGGTGTTGTTGTGGGTGACGGTTCTGACATCGGCGGCGGTGCTTCCACTATGGGCACATTGTCTGGTGGTGGCAAAACAATTAACGCCATTGGTAAAAACAGCATGGTTGGCGCGAACGCAGGTATCGGCATTTCATTAGGCGATGATTGCATCGTAGAAGCCGGCTTGTATGTGACTGCAGGCACTAAAGTAACGACACCAGACGGCGAAGTCGTCGCTGCGCGTGAGTTATCTGGAATGAATGGTTTGTTGTTCCGTCGTAACAGCCAAAATGGCGCAGTTGAAGCCATTGTTGCTGATTCGTCTAAATGGGGCGGCTTAAACGCCAGCTTACACAGCAACGGCTAATTACTAGCGTTCAAAAAGCGCATGGCCAAGGTGCATTCCTATGGCCATGCTTATTACGTGTTATGCCTGTTGAGCTGGAAACCACGCCTTTGTGCGGTTTGCAAAATATACTAACGAAAGCATGACCGGCACTTCTACCAGTACCCCTACCACAGTCGCTAACGCCGCCCCTGAATGTAAGCCAAATAGCGATATTGCCACCGCCACTGCCAATTCAAAAAAGTTAGACGAGCCAATCATACTCGCTGGTGCAGCCACGTTGTGAGGTAAACGCATACGCTTTGCTACGTAATAGGTAATGGCAAAAATGCCATACGTTTGTAGCAATAACGGGATAGCAATTAAAACGATCATTTGCGGCTTATCTAAGATGGTTTGCGCTTGAAAACCAAACAGCAATACCACAGTCGCTAACAAACCAATGATAGACCAAGGCTTAAGCGCAGCAACAAAGCGCGCTATTCTCACTTCTCCATTGTCAGCGCTGCTGTCTAGATTATTCGCTGTATTGTCATGGCGTTTATTCAGCCAAGAGCGCGTCATCGCACCAGCCACTAGCGGTAGTAATACATACAAAACGACCGAGATAATCAGAGTTTCCCATGGCACTTGAATATCGCTCATGCCTAACAGAAATGCGCTGATTGGGGCAAACGCGAAAATCATAATGATATCGTTCACCGAAACTTGGACCAAGGTGTAGTTTGCATCGCCCTTAGTCAGTTGGCTCCACACAAATACCATGGCAGTGCACGGCGCAACGCCCAGTAAAATCATGCCAGCTATGTATTCATTTGCGGTTTGAGGATCAACCCAATCGGCAAACAAACCTTTAAAAAATAGCCAACCTAACGCGGCCATGGTGAATGGCTTAACCAACCAATTGATCACCAGAGTTAACGCTAGCCCTTTGGGTTTGCGCCCTACATCTTTAATCGAAGAAAAATCGATTTGAATCATCATGGGGAAGATCATCAACCAAATAAGGACCGCCACGACTAAGTTAACGTGTGCATACTCAAATCCAGCGACCACGGCAAATACATCCGGGAAAAAGCTGCCTAATATCACACCAGCAGCAATACTCACCGCTACCCAAACCGATAAATAACGCTCAAATAAACCCATTAGATTGACCTCCTTAAATAGAGCGTTGATTAACGCGTTGGCTTAACTGCTCAGCAGATTCAACACGCTCAGAATAACGATCAACCAAGTAATCTTTATTGTCGCGCGTCAGCAAAGTGAACTTCATTAGCTCTTCAAGCACGTCAACAATACGGTTGTAGTAAGAAGAAGGCTTCATGCGGTTGTCATCATCAAATTCCATGAACGCTTTTGCCACAGAAGATTGATTCGGTATGGTCAGCATGCGCATCCAGCGACCTAATACCCGCATTTGATTCACGGCATTAAATGATTGAGAGCCGCCGCTCACTTGCATAACCGCTAAGGTTTTCCCTTGAGTTGGGCGAACTGCGCCCACCGACAGTGGAACCCAATCAATTTGGCTTTTTAAAATACCTGTCATCGAACCGTGACGCTCAGGAGAGCACCATACCTGCCCTTCTGACCACATCATCAACTCGCGCAATTCCGTCACTTTAGGGTTTGATGCGTCATCCCCATCTGGTAGAGGCAATCCTTGTGGGTTAAAAATGCGCGTTTCTGCGCCCATGGCTTGTAATATACGTGCGCTTTCTTCCACCACTAATCGGCTAAATGAACGCTCGCGAAGTGAACCGTATAACAATAAAATACGTGGTTTATGAGCCGATGGCGTAGTGCTAAACTGCGCAAACTCTGGCGCAGAAAACGACTCACTTTGCACATTTTCAGGTAAAACGCCCGAGTCTACAATTTTAATATCTGTCATCACTGTGCTCCTATTGCTTTAAACGCTTCGCGCAGTGCTTGTTGGTCTTGCGTGTTTACATTTATGCTCAGCATGGCGTTAACACGCTGGGTGATTTCATCGATAGTGCCGCGAAACGCTTGGGCAATTTCCTCTTCACTACCGGTTAATTTTGAAGGGTCGGCTAAGCCCCAATGTACTTTTACACTTTTGCCAAACCAAAGTGGGCAGCTCTCTCCGGCCGCACTGTCGCATACAGTGATCACCACATCGGGGGCGAAACCTTCAAACTCGTTCCACGATTGGCTAATTAAACCTTCGGTGCTAATACCGGCTTCTTGCAAATATTTAATCGACAGCGGATGTACTTCGCCAACAGGTTGGCTGCCCGCACTGCGCGCCTCAATCTTGCCTTGACCAACATGATTCGTAATCGCTTCGGATAAAATGCTACGGCAGCGGTTATGGGTACAAATAAATAAGACTTTCACGATGATCCTCACTTAGCGTTTAAAATGACTCGAATAAAATGACAGTGTTTGGGTTGCGCTCAGCTAAGAGCAACATTCGCTTTGTTTGGCCATATTCAAATTGGTGATGTGCTCATTCAAATAGGCTTCTGTGTTGTGTGCCGTTAACTCCAGCACCTTCATTGCCCACTCTGGCAGCTTAGGGTTAACCGAGTAATACACCCACTTCCCGCGACGCTCATCAAGCAAAATTTGGCACTTACGTAGATCAGCCAGATGCCTAGATACCTTAGGTTGGCTCAGCTCAAGCGCGGTTATCAGGTCACAAACACACAATTCTTTTTCAAGGTAAATCAGCATTAACGCCTTCAGCCGCGTGTCGTCAGACAAGCATTTGTAAAACGAAAGGGGTGACAAAATAGGGGTAGACATAAAAACACTCCGCTTTTTAATATACGAAATATCATATATATGTTTAATCGCATGTCAACTAATCAAGAAAAGAATTTGTCTTGCCTGTAGCTTTGACTGGGGACAGACGTTGCGATATGTGTACAGGGGCCCTGTATAACACGGGCAATGAGGTGTAATATCAAGGTATAACAATAAGATATGTGAGAGTTTATGCCTCTTTCCTATGAGCAAACAGCAAGGGAACATCTATGCCTTTAAGCGACAACTTTATCAGCGATTGGCTGCCTGTCATCATCACCTTAACGGTCTTTGGCTTCTTAACTTGGTTAGCGCAATCGTTATTGCTCAATAAGCTTAAGCACACTGGCAACGAAAACATATTCGCCCGACAACTTGGCGTATTAATGTTGATGTTAGTGGGCTTAATCACAGTGGTGATTACCTTACCTTTGTCTGAAAACACGGAAGTACAAATTCTCAGTTTAATCGGCTTATTGCTATCAGGTATTTTGGCGTTTTCGTCCACTACTTTGTTTGGGAACTTATTAGCCGGCGCCATGATGCGCTTTACGCAACCCTTTCGCACCGGTGATTTTATTAGTTTCGACACAATTTTTGGCCGCGTAACTGAGCTAGGTTTATTTGACTGCGAAATTCAAACTCAGACTCGCGAATTGATATCAGTACCCAATAGTTTACTGCTCAATAAACCCGTCAGTGTTATTCGCCGTTCCGGCACCATCATCAGTGCCGAATTATCATTAGGCTACGACTTACATCACAGTAAAATTGATGAATTGCTGCTTCAAGCTGCCGAAAAAACGGGGCTTGAAGAACCCTTTGTACACGTTACTCAGCTCGGTGACTTTTCAGTCAGTTACAAAGTCAGTGGACTATTAGTTGAGGTGAAAAACATATTAACCGCTCGCTCAAACCTGCACAGACATGTACTTGATTGTTTGCACGACAACGACATCGAAATTATGTCTCCGACCTTTGTTAGCCAACACGCTGGCCCTGATGTGCAGCGAAAAATCGCCCACTCACCGGCATTTAACCAAGTAAAAAGTGACTCCACTGCCGAAGATGTGGTGTTTGATAAAGCTGAGCAAGCACAGCAGCAGGCCAGTGATAAGGTAGAACTTCTAGCACAAATCAAAACCTTAGAAGAGCAAATGCAAGATGCAGATAAAGACCAGCGTACTGCTATGGAAAAACGCATCGATACCCTAAAACAAGAGCTTGCCGACATAAAAGAAGTAGTCGAGGTTCCAGAAGATGAATAACCCCTAAGGCCAAATTTAGTTCAGCTAAGTTCCGTTCCACTCAACTTAGTTCAGCTCCCTTACCTCTAAAGAGCCTATTAAATTGTTAGTGGCTAAGCTAGATATCAGCGAAGGCACGTGTTAGCTGTATAAGCATTTGGACGTGCTGCTTACAAGCATTATCTAATATAACTCATAACAATACGAAGACACCCATGATAAATCCGGTATAAACCAGCAATGTTTAATCCTAGACCAACACCGTTCGCCCCCTTTTAAAAACCACTTTCAACGTGAGACACATATCGATACACTGCTTTTTTCGTTTAAATGCCAAAGCCAATGACCACGCCGTTTAGTTACTCGACAACCTATGTGTTAGACAAAAGCCACTTCGTAGAAACCTACGATGCCTCTGCTCCACCAGCTACGCCGATAAAAGCCTATACGATAGCAATGGCACTGGGTTTAGCGGGGTTAATGTTGCTGATGCTTACCGAGATAGATCCGTTTGTGGCTTGGTTTGTTGTCGCCTTGGGGGGCCTTGAGGCTTTCAGTGTGCGTTATAAAAAAGCCTGGTGGTTGGGCCGACAACTAATCAGTAAGGCAGCAAACACAGAACTGAAATTAACGGTTGATGAAGAGGGGATCAGTAGCGAGTCGATTCACGTAAAAAGCACATTGCCTTGGAATGAGATCAAGCAAATTGAATCGACTGAAAGTGGCTGGTTGCTTTACCACAAAGGCGGAAAAAATTACTTGTCCGCCAGAGCCTTATCTGAAGAAGCTAAAGTGTTTGTCGTGGCAAAAGCAAAGAGAGTTAACTTTAAAGGGGCTTAATCTTTAGCAAACAATCTATTACGTTTGGCATACATACAGGTCAAAACGAGAAACGTTAAAGTAATCACTCCACATACCAGCAAAAACTGTTCGCCTAATATTTCACGGTATTTCTTTGACCAAAACAACGCAAAAAAACCATGAGATGTAAGCAAAAAGCCACACCAAAAATTCACACCCTTGGCCCACTGGCTCTGAGTTAACCCATACCACGCCATATTCCCAAACAGCACTGTGATTACCAATAATATGGTGGGAATAATATAGTGCTTGCCTATAACAAATGTTTCTAAAACCGCTAAACCCGCTAATAAAGCCAACAGCGCAAAAAACCAATCTAAAGAATTTGCCCAAGTAAGTGATTTTTTCATACCGTTTGCCTTTTATTTTTATTGTCCGCTTTATCCTACTGTAAAATCCAACAACAAAACCAGTATAAATAACAATACAGAGACACCCATGTTAAAAATGGTTAATTTTCATCCCTCAACTACACTTGTTGTGTGTTCCCTTTTATTGAGTCGACGGTTATGCCTCAGTCACGAAAAAGCCAAATCAGCTTAGTCGATACGCCTTATTATCATTGTGTTTCTCGTTGTGTACGCCAGTCTTTCTTATGTGGTACGAATGCGCTGACAGGGCAAAGCTACGAACATCGTCGTGGCTGGGTAGAAGAGCGTTTATTGTTTTTGTCCACTGTGTTCGCAATTGATATTTGTGCTTATGCAGTCATGAGTAATCATACCCATGTGGTGCTTTGTGTAGATAAAACCTTGGCTGATAACTGGGATACCGAATCGGTACTAAAGCGTTATCACACGCTTCACAAAGGCACGTTACTCACACAAAAATTTATAAACGGGGATACCTTAACCCAAGGAGAGTTAATTACCCTTGATGATACCGTTGAAATCTACAGAAAACGTTTATACGACATCAGCTGGT
>OLHV01000194.1_pt1 | contig 21871 bp, 18 predicted proteins | sample 1609391 | NCBI WGS metagenome assembly OLHV01 (sample SAMN05416805, study PRJEB24817) | seawater metagenome | isolation source: Sea water | place: Canada:Atlantic | collected 2013-07 | reverse complement strand
GTAGATTAAGCACTTTAGCTATATCAATAGCTTTTACATCAAGTTCAAATGTTAGCTTGATGATTTTAATTTTGAATTCTACCGAGTATTCAATGACTCGTTCAGAGCTGAGTATTCTTGGCATGTTTTACCTACCTTTTGATTAAGATAGGCGTCTACTTTATTGGGTAAGCTCTCCGATGGAGGCCGTCTTTTTGGCCGGAATGAATTTCAGCGTATTGTTATGCGGACCTTTAATGAACACACTCGCTAGAATCATAATCATATTTCCCGCCACTATCTAAGCAACTATCGATCACAAAAAAATCATAAGCAGATATACCGATAAAAATCAGCAACACCCAAAATAACAAGCCAATAATTAATACAAAGAAACCATCTGGTTCTACATCTGAATTGAACGGTTTACAAATTAAAAACCCTGCACCTTTAATCAGAATCTCTAAGATAATTTCAATAAAAATTCGGCTAATTATTCTAAATATACCACCAAATATTTCGCCTACTATTTCAGCTGGCATGACACAATTCCTTAATTCGCATAACGCCTCAATCAGCCGTCGCGTTAGCGGTCGACTGAATTGACTTGTTAAATTGTGTTTCCCATTCTTTGAATTTACAACCTAGACATACTTTATTTTTTAAGTATTTCACAACAACATTATTAACTATAGCTATAGCTTCAGTATGACTTACTGTGTTTTTAGGTATCTTCCAGCCCATAACGCCATGTCTAGCTTCTAACCCTAAAACTCCAAAGTTATTTACTGTTCCAGTAAAAGCTTTAACTTGTTTCTCATCTAAACCTAAATCCTTTATTATTTTTTTTACGCCACCACTATAGTGACAAACAGTATCCCAAATGCAGTAGAGATTTCTCCAATCGAATCCAACTGATATCTGCCTTAAAAGAATAAAAATATCTTCATGCTCTATACAGAGTTCGATGTATCCGGTCGTAGCGGAGTTGTATGGATTTAGCCATTTAGAGGTGCTTGCTTTACCAATAAAGGGGTTAGATGGCAAGATCTCACCTGAAACTCTAGCGGATGTCCAATCAGCATCAGACGGATATTCTTCTGTTGAAAAATATAATTCATCAAATTTTACATGGCCTCTGCGAATATAATCATTAAAACCCCAATGAATGGCAGAAGCCCCATTTATTAGCTGAATTAATCCAATTGTAGATGAGTATATTTGTTGAGGATCTTCAACTCCCTTAAAGTGATTAGACCGTAAGAAAAATTGCTCAGCTAGGTGGTCTTCAGAATCTTGAAAAACACTAAAGTGAGGTGAGTTCATTCTGTCTAAGTTGTCCAGAATAATGCTATTACCATTTAAAGATACTAACCAGTTCAATTTCAACCCTTAGATAAATTTAACATTGTTATTAATTTTTTCGCCATCTGTATTAGCTCAGGAAAATCCCAAAACTCGTGTATGTTCAATACCAAGATAATCCCATCCGTCTTCTATAAGCTCACGAACTGTATGAAGGTACCCGTCCGCTAGCTCATGACCTCCAAAGTGTTGATGAGGTGTTTCTAGATCTAATGCTGCTTCTTCTGAAACTAAATGGAAAAATTCTCGCTTCGGATTAACTCTATGCCCACTCATTACTTGATGTGCGGCGTCTTCTGCTATCTTCATATTTGGAACATGCCACACATACTGAAAGTACATCGGCTTTGCCGTACCAGATGAGTGTAATTGTTTTACCCTTCTGACAGGGTCTACCGATAATCCAATCTTAAATTCGTTCGGATTTGTGCTATTAACTAGGATGTAAATACATCCAGGCCCTCTAGGCGATCTTCCTGCCATAAAATAAAATCTCAATATATATTGTTTAAGGTGCCATGTATTAAATTAACAAAGAGCACCAGGCCATTCGTCACAAATCATCAATACTGATAGAAATTTAACGCCAAAATTTAGGGCGAATACAGCGTGATGACGCAGGAATGTAGCTGTATTTGCCCCTTAAGATTTTCTTGTTAGAGCAAGCTAGCATTGAAACCCATGATTTTTTCTGTAGTACTCGACCTGATCCTTTGGCATGGACTGAAATAATGCACAAATTGTATAGCTACCGTATTGCTTACCATTTTCTACGTACCCCCAATCAGTAATCATATCTTTATTGAAAGAAACGATTTCGCCGTATTTTACAGATTTTACAATTCTTGGTTCATTTGCCAGAATACCCTCAAAGCCACCATTTTTAGCTGGTCTGAAAGGTTGTACCCAAAAATGCTCTACGCCATTTGCATCTTCAATCATGACCTTAAGTTTATAATCTGCAACATTCGGAATATTTGATACATACCTATCAAGAAAACCATTCAAAGTGGAACGAGCTTCCTTGATTGCACTTACCATTACGGGATCTTCTTTATCTGCCCATACAATTTCATTTTCATCTCTGGTTTCTGCTATCGATGTGAACGATAAAATTGATAGGATTACTGTGAAGTAAAATTTATTCATGAGTATTTCCAAATTAAATATTAAAGCTCTAACGCCTAGCTTACCGGATTGGTGAAGATGGCAACTTTTATGCGTTTTTTGCATAAAAGGTGACAGCTTTACCAAGTCCGGTAGAGCTACTGGTTAGGTGATTTATGTTTATTTTCTCAAAAATAAAAATGCTAAGTTAACCCTGATCATTATCTAGATGTACGATAGAACTGTAGTATTTATATAGCTTTTCCATGCCGTCATTACCAAGTATTAACTTCAGCGAACAATCATCACCAAACTCAGATTTTAGCTTGTTGTCAATAGATAAAATTATTTCATCCCTCATTTTAAGGATGTTTTTTTTGCCAACTTCCGCATCAATATTATCTTTTCCATAATAAAAAGAACTATACGGGTAGCTGTCATTACCATGATATTCAGTATTGAACCTCAAGGCACAACGTTCGTTATTTAACATAAAAATACTGAACAAACCGCTGTGTATTTCAGCATACCCCGCGTCAACTAAATAAAGACCGTCATCATCAGTTGAAATGGTAGGATATTTCTTCGGGTATTTTCCTAGCGGATTTACGAATCCTTTCACTACTTCAATAGACTGTTTTTCCAATTTTAAAAAGGATTGCTCTCTCACTTTAAACTTCTCCGTATTATTTGTTTTTAATCCATTTACTAATTATTAATGTAACCCAATGCGCTTACCTAACGCCCGCATATGGGGCGGCTGTAATGTAGTGAGGAACGAACGAAGTGTAAGCCGTCCCAGCAGCCGAAGGCTGCGATTATGATGCGCTTGTTAGGTTTTTAGTTAAAATTTTCCACAAAGATAATTGCCTTCGTAACGCATTTCAGTATTACTATCCATGAACATCCAATTAAATGGCCCGCATGCATACAGTACTGGATCATAGTCTTGCCTGACTAATAATACAGGAATATTATTTTGATATGTGACTTCAAAATATATTTCGCAAACTGGCAGCCTTAGTGGAATTGGGATCCCTAGCCACAGCGTAATGCCGCACCAAAAATAATCACTTTTAAATTTAACTATTCCATTAGGCACTTTTAACTTTTCACTAGGCTCACTATAACTAATATGGAAGTTTTTTGTTTCTGCAATATCTACACTAAAACCTACGCAGCCAGCTAACAATGTAAAAGCCAGGACAATTAATAATGATTTCACAGTATACCTAACGCCTGCCAGCAAAGGCGAGTGAAACGAGTCCAGCCAGCTTGCTGGCGAATTGGCTGGCTTTGTTAAGTACTATTTCAAGCATAAGATTGGCTCACCATTTATCTCACATATTTTTGAGTTTCTAGCTTTAACAAGGTGATCACCTATCTTTAGGTCCTCGGCAGCCAAGATTATCCGAGTATGATGAAATTTCTCCTTAGTGCCATTTTTACGTGTTAGCAAGATTAAAGGCATTCCATGATTTTTAGATTTCCAATCTATAAAGGTAACCCAAGAGTCCAAACTTCTACTCTCTGGTTCTTTGTAGTCAAAGTAACTGTTCAGTCCTCCAATCCCAAGAACTGCAGCGACCATTAAAAAGAATGCAATAAATTTCATTAATTCCCTAATGTACTTAACGCTTTTGTTGTGGGGCGCTGAAAGCGTCCAAGCCCCAGAGGGGCTGAACCACCAACTTTTTGTTAAGTGCTTTTTATGCTCTAAGTTGCAATTAGCAGCCACCGTCACCTTCGCCGCAATCTCCTCCACCGCTCCATCCACCAGAGGAACTATCGTAGCCCCCACTAGAAGAACTTCCACCTTTAAGATTTGATATGTTCATGAAAGCTACAACAACGCTTACAGCAAAAATAATCGGGCATATTTGACTGAAAGTATATTCGTCCGATCCCATGTCAATAAAATAAAAAGAGGTTGAAGCACTAGCAATAATTAATATCCACAGAAACATAAATAATTCCTTTTAAATTTACGCCACTTAACGCCAATATTGTGGGGCGCGTAAGCGTCCCAGCCCAGCATGGGTGATCACGAATGCCTTGTTAAACGCTTTTATCATAAACTAGATCATGTCTTTAATTTGATAACCACTGACTTTGAGTTCTTTGACTATCTCTGTTTTCCAAGCGCCAGCTAAGTCATGAGAAACATACACAACACCGCTAATATCATTAGGTGTTTCAATTTCTCCTTTTACTAACGCACAAACATTTTCGCGACCCAGTTTAGCCATCAAATAACCATGTTCAAAGACTACATTTTGCCTAGCTCTTTGCCTCGCGGGTATTTTTGTTTCATGAGCACCACGCCCACGATCGCAACCGGTATAAAGCACAATAGCAAATCCAGCCTCTTCACTGTAATGCTCTATTTTCTCGATAATGGTTTTACCACCACTTGCCTGCTCATGAAGAATGATTGGTTTTAAACCAATTGCTTCGATGAAACGAGCCACTTCCTGCTTAGCCTCATTATCTCGCCCATGTACTATAAATACTTTATCTTTTTTAATTGGTGCCTTCGGGAATGGAATTGATTGAGCAAAAAAACTTGACGGTAATACCTGTGGCTTTGGCGGAGGAGGTGTTGGTGACAGATTCTCACCGAACTCCAAATAGTTACAAGCCTCTGAGAACTGTTCTGAAATATACGTTCGTCTTTCGGCGTATGTTCCGAACTTATTTTTAATAAAGCCCCAAAATGAGCCTAAATTCCGATGATGCTTTAACCATGCAGGCATTAATGGAGATAACGTAGAATTTTTTAGAACCTCGTTTCGAAGCATCATAAATTCGCCATCATCTGCGTCACCACCTGTGGCATGATCGGTTAGTAAATTACTTAAATAAATTACCTTATCTAAATCGTTATCTAAAAACTCAATATTCATGCCTTAAATTTCTTCCAATTGTTGAGCCTATGGCTAATTATTGCCTTGTTAAACGATATCATCCAGTAACTCTGCAGAATCTATATCCAAATCAATATGGAGTTTTGAGTCATCTTCAACCAAGCCTTCTACTAAATTTGATATTTGTTTGAGATTGAAGGATTCAGAGAGAGCGAACTCGATACTTCCAGTAAATCTTGCTTGGTAGGATTCATACAAATCACAGATACCTTCACTATTCATGCTATCCATATCAACATCCCTTGAACTGTCACGCTCCAACTCAAGAAAGCTGCTATAGTCACTTATGAAGTGAACAGATGCCGTGGTAATAAATGATATCTCTGCTGTAAATCTTTCAGCTGAAATGGCATAAAAATCACTTATACATAAATCTTTTATATTGCTGCTTATTGGGAAGTTAATTTCTGCATTTAACACTCTAACTCCAATAAAGTCGGTATTACCAACATTGCCGTCAGGAATATACACTCGACCAATCATATCTTCTTGAACTGCAAGATATTGAGTTAATGATTCCGAAAAGATCCTACCTTCAAAATATTCCCTTAAGTGCTCATTGGCTAAAAATACTTCTATAGGTTTAAATTTAAAAAAGTCTGCGAGAGAATCAAATACCTCTACTTTAGGGTGCTTGCTCATACAGTTTTTGAAGGTGCCATCTTTAATTATTAAATATACTTTATCAACCTTGTCTGCTAGCCGACATATAGATGTGTGTATCATTGAGTCAGGTATATCATCTCTATGCTTTAGTGATTTGAAAGCACCTTTACCTGTAAAGTAGTCATCCATCACGATAGAAATATCATCAGGGACAAATGAAAGAACTTCAACTCCAAATTCATTTTGCCAACTTGAAATCTCTTCATCTATAATCGCCCCCAAAGACTCCTGTATATTTCTAACTTTAGCTTCTATAGATGTAATTTCGGTTTTAATTTCTCCTTGCGACTCAATTTTTTTGTGAATTCCTTTAAAATTTGTTAGTGATTTTTCTAATAAGTCACTAACAGAATCCACACGTTTTGTATAAAACTCTCGCCTTACAATCTCAGGTAGATATAGCTTAACTATCTCGGCATCAGTTAGCTTCTTTAAGACCTGCATACGCCCGGACTTAATACCTTCTTGATGTAAAATATTTGTATCAAGTACAAGATTTATCATTATTTGTTATCTGCCAATCTTTCAGATTCGTTTAACAGCTTAATCATGCGCATGCGCGTTTGCACGGAAGTGACTCTTCTGTAAAAGAGCTCACTGAATCGTGGTAACTATTTGATTTAACTCGGTAATTCATGAAATCCATTTCCAAGATCCAGCCTCTTTATAGCAAGAAGGCGCATGCGTATTTGCACCAATTACGAGAGTCTCGTTATGTCAGTGCTTATTTTTATAACCCACTAATCTTGCACGACTTTTATTCTCAGTGCCAGAGCAAACGCGCATTAGAAATAGTCGTTACCGTGCAAACGCGCACAGTTTTACCCCATTTATAAAAATCAACTGTATAGATAAGGAGTATTTCAATTTGAGTGTTAACGCTAAGCTTTCAACTTATTTAACGCTGCATCGAATACACGCTGTGGTGCAATAGATCGATAACAAGGTGGTTGTGCTGGGTTGCCATCATTACGATCTGGATGATCGCATTGTTTGTTTAGGCAAGGGGCGCACGATAAATTACTGCTAAGCACTTCTACTTTTGGCCCTAGCACTCCGGTGAGTACGGCATCGGTTGCGCCGTAGATCGCAACAGACGGTACTTCTAGCGCGGCCACTACGTGAGATAACCCAGTATCAACGCCAATAACGACTTGTGCGTGCGCTAAGTATGCATTGAGTGCATTGAGGCCCATTTTTGGAAGTACTTCTACACCAGTTACTTGGCTCGCAATAGAGTCAGCTCTGGTTTTTTCTTCGTCATTGCCCCACGGCAAAACGACTTTTCGGCCAGATTCAACAACCCGTTTGGCAAGTTCACACCAGTATACTTCTGGCCATAACTTGGTATCCCAGGTGGTGCCGTGTAAAAACAGCCAATAATCCCCTTCGTATCCCCCTGCCATTTCTGGGCGTGGCCAGCGGCTGCGGTCAATACCATAAGAGAAGGTTTCAGGAATTGTGTAGTCTAATACTTGTGATAAAAGTTGGCGAACACGAGGAATGGCGTGCTGGCCTTTGGCAACCGATTGCGGGTGCTGGTAGGCCATTGCGGCTAAAGGTTCTCGGCAGCTCTGTTTGTCTAAACCGTAGCGTGGGCCTTTTGCCATGCGCGTGACTGCGGCGCTTTTAATTAGGCATTGAGCATCGAGTACGATGTCGTATTCGGTACTGCGCAGGTCTTGGTAAAAGGCTTTCATTTCAGCGCGAACATCAGCATTCGAAAGATTTTTACGCCAGCGACGCCAAGCAATAGGAATCACCTTGGTGACTGCTGGATGCCAGTTAGGAATATCGGCAAACGCTTCTTCCACCAGCCAATGAATTTCTAGATTCGGAACTTGCTGATACGCATCCTGCACTGCAGGAAGTGCATGAAACACGTCCCCTAAAGAGGACATTTTTACCAACAATACTTTCATCGAGAAACCCTAGCTAACGCTGCAAATGGAATAAATAGCACAATTATTTTGCCGTCTTTATACCATGTGCCGCTAAACCAGTCACTTATGCTGAGTATTTCTTGCCGAGCTTTAAGGCTTAGCATCGAGCTTACTTAGCCTGTTTAGCGATTGTTTGCGCTGCGATGCGTCCGTTTAAAATACACAATGATAAGAAGGTACCTTCTAAAGATCGAATGCCTGAGCAACCTGCTCCACCAAACCCTGCGGCTTCGCCTGCTGCATACAGGCCCGATATCACCTGCCCTTGCTGATTCAGAGCTTGGCTTTGAGTATTGGTTTCTATTCCTCCCATACTTTTACGGCTGATGATTCGCGAACGAATGGCGATAAACGGGCCGGCTTTAGGGTCGTTTATCTTCTGATCTTTTAGGGTTCTTACCTTGTCGCCTTTCCATTTTCGTAAAAAGTGAATTTTACGAATTTGGTCATCGGTGGTGAATTTTTCTCCGCGTTCAATTTGGCCATCGTAGGCTTGTATGTCTCGCTCAATATTACTCAAAGAAACGTCTGTGCTGGCACACTGTTTATGAGCGTTCATGGCCGCTACCAGCTCTGGCAAGGTATCACCAATAACAACGTCTTCGCAGTCATCGATTAACCACTTCACGATTTCACGGTTACCGCGTAGAGCCATTTTTACAATGCCCAACCAGCTTTTATTACGGAATGCTTTGTTAATATGCGACCCCGACACAGCCAATTCTTTATGGGCAATTTTAAGGTTCATTAATTGCCAGGTGTATTGCTCGGGTAAATGCCCTGTTACCTTGCACAAATTATGCGTATCAAAACCAGTGATTAAAGGCTTAGGGCCAATACGATTACCCTGAGCATCTAACCACAGCCCAGAGCGAGTTGGCATGATGCTTAGGCCGTGATTGTCGTATTCTGGCTTGGGGTGCTTAACCCCTGAGGCATAATTCCACATCCAGCCTCTATTTTTGATGCTACTGCCCTCGGCATCAAGTTCGTCATGCAATAGTCCATCCGCAAAGGGGTGCGAACCTAACAGTATGTTGGCTGGATAAGGCCCATAACATTCGCTATCCCAATGTTTCTCTACTTGCTTAAGGTTGCCATTCAGCCCGCCTGCACACACGATGGTATGTTTTGCAGTAATACTAAAAGGCTTCTTTGATGAATGCTCTGAAACATGTGAATTTGTTTGAGCATCATCTATGACATGCCCACGACAACCGACTAAACGCCCATCTTGCCAGATAAAGCTTTCAACTTTATGTTGAAACTGAACGGTTAACTTGTCGCTATTTTTATGATTAAGCAGCTGTTTAATCAGAGTCTGTGTCACTTCCCAGCCAGTCCCCCACGCTAGATGATAACGAGGTACTGAGTTTCCGCGACTGCCTTTAGCAAAACCATAATCTCCGCGCTCTACCCAATGAACAATAGGAAAAAATCGTATACCAAATCCATTTAACCAGTCGTACACATCTTCTTTATTTCGCTCTATATAGGTATGCGCCCATTGCTTTGCATGAGGGTGTTCGCCATCATCGGCCTCAAATTCGGCCGCTGCGAACCAGTCGTCTAGCGCGAGTTGCTTAGAATCCTTAATGCCATTTGAGCGCTGAATGGGGGTATCCACAAAATGCATGCCGCCAAAGGCTTCGTTGGCCATGCCACCAAACTTGTCTTTGCTATCACGGTCGATCAACAAAACCGTTTGATTGTTGTCTAATAACTCAATGGCCGCACTGATGCCTGCGATGCCGCCACCAATAACCAGCACAGGGCTCACGTATTCAAGAGTCTTATTGTTATGCTTCGCCATTTCGCTTTCCCTACAGTCATTGACTGATATTCTTAACCTTTATCATCAGTTGTACTATGCGGTTGTACTATAGGATTAAATTATGGCTTTGCACTATGGTTTTGAAAGCCATTGTATTGACTGCAGGAGTCAATGTAACAGCCATTACAGGAAAGTTTGATTCACATCATGATTAAGCCGTGCTGAGGGCTTGCTAAGAAGACTTGCTAATATGCCTCATCAAATCAACAACCCGATTAGCATAGCCCCATTCGTTATCGTACCAACTGATGATTTTAAAAAACCGATCATTGAGTGCCATGCTGGCCGAAGCATCAAATATTGAACTATGGCGGTCATGAATAAAGTCTGAAGAGACGACGGCTTCGTCGGTATAACCCAGTATGCCCTTCAACTCACCTTCGCTATTTTCTTTCATCACTTCTTGTATTTCTATTAACACACTGGGCTTTTGCAGTCGCACCGTTAAGTCCACGACCGATACATTGGTAACGGGTACTCTAAACGCCATTCCCGTTAAGCGCCCTTCGAGCTCGGGAATAACATGCGCCACTGCTTTTGCCGCGCCAGTGCCTGCAGGAATAATATTCCCGGTCACAGCACGCCCTCCACGCCAATCATTGGGTGCTGCACCATCAACCGTTTTTTGGCTGGCGGTGGCTGCGTGAATGGTGGTCATTAAGCCTTCTTGAATGCCCCAATTATCATGCAAAATTTTAGCGATAGGTGCTAAACAGTTGGTTGTGCAAGATGCATTAGAGATGACGAGGTCTTGAGGATTGTATTCTTGATGGTTAACACCCATTACGATCATCGGAACGTCGCTAGAAGGTGCTGAAATGATGACTCTCTTGGCACCCGCTCGTATGTGGCCACTGGCTTGATGATTATCGGTAAAGAATCCGCTGGATTCCACCACAATATCAATATCTTGATCTCCCCAGTTCGCTTGTTCTGGCAATGAGAAACTCGATACTTCAATCATGCGGCCATCTACGATCAACGCATTATCGGTGAATTCAATTTCTCCCTTAAATCGCCCATGAGTTGAGTCATATTTTAATAGGTAAGCCATGTATTCCGGGGTTATTTTGTCATTGACCGCTACCACTTCAATAGGGTATCCGATATCACTTTCTTTTAATGCTCGAAATACCAACCGCCCGATTCGCCCAAAGCCGTTAATCGCTATTCGTAAAGACATTTGATGACCTCCACTGCTGTTATCAGTACTGATATTTTGAGTATAGTGCAGTCTCTCTAGAGTTGAGAGTTGGAGTGGAAGGTTGGAGTGGAGAGTTAAGCAAACAAATCAAAGCTTATATCGCCATTTTCTCCACAATTCACCGCAGCCGTCTGTTTATTAACTATTCGGCATCAATATTATTCCAACTAAAAGCCCTCTAAGCCTCATTTTACACGCACGCTTTGCTTTTATCTGTGGTTAGATTACTGCATCATTGTGGTTCGATTTATTATCACGTGTTAATCGTTATTTTTTATTGCCAACTTTTACTGTTTAACATTATTTAGGGTTTTGTATGCGTCGTGTTGTTGTCACTGGTATCGGGATTGTGGGTTGTTTAGGCAATAATAAAGAAGAAGTGCTTGCCTCTCTACAAGAGCAAAAGTCTGGCATCCGCTTTGTAAGTGATTATAAAGAGCAAGGTCTGCGTAGCCACATTGCTGGCCGCCCTGATATCAATTTAAGTGTCCACATAGACCGCAAACTCATGCGTTTTATGGGGGATTCTTCGGCGTACGCGTATTTATCGCTGCAGCAAGCCATTGCAGATGCAGGGCTTACAGATGAACACGTTAGTCATTTACGCACGGGCATCGTGGCAGGTTCTGGTGGCGCGGGTTGCAGTGACATTATTGAAGCGGTAGATACATTACGAGAAAAAGGCGTTCGCCGCGTTGGGCCGTATCGGGTCACTCGCACTATGGGCAGTGCGATTTCGGCTAATTTAGCGACCGCCTTCTCTATTAAAGGTATTAACTACTCTCTAACATCTGCTTGCGCCACCAGTGCACATTGCATTGGTCATGGCGCTGAACTCATTCAATGGGGTAAGCAAGATATCGTCTTTGCTGGCGGCGGCGAAGAAGAACATTGGTCTCTCACTCTGCAGTTTGATGGCATGGGCGCACTATCAACTCGGTATAACGACACTCCTACCCTCGCCTCTCGCCCTTACGACCAATCCCGCGATGGTTTTGTGATCGCTGGGGGTGGAGCCATGCTGGTATTAGAAGAATATGAGCACGCAAAAGCGCGGGGTGCTGAAATTTATGCAGAAGTTGTGGGTTATGCGGCAACGTCAGACGGTGCCGACATGGTATCGCCTTCTGGCGAAGGGGCTTCACGCTGCATGCAGCTTGCCATGAGTCAGGCGCAATGTGATATCGATTACATTAATGCTCATGGTACGAGCACACCCGCTGGCGATATCACCGAGCTTGAGGCTACGGCCGATGCATTTGCACAATTCTATGCAGCGAATGATTCTTCAACACCCTTGAATTCAGTTGATCTTCCCCCTATTAGTTCTACTAAGTCTCTTAGTGGGCATTCATTAGGCGCTGCGGGTGTGCAAGAGGCGATCTACTGCCTGTTAATGATGAAGCATAATTTTATTGTTGGCTCAGCCAATATCGAGGATTTAGATGCAGGCGCGACACAATTTCCGATCCAAACAGGCAATAAAACCGCTAAATTAGGGGCAATTATGTCGAATAGCTTCGGTTTTGGTGGTACAAATGCCAGTTTGATTTTCAAGTCGCTAGAAAAGTGACATACTCAGGTTTTAATGATCAATCGACATTATTTTTACATCGGACATGATTGATCCAAAAACAATAACGAATAGATAATTCCAGACGGATTCAGATCGAATGACTCAAGTAATCATCGACAAAAAAGACAAGCCACTCGCAACTGGCGATAACATTAGTATAGATAAGCTTTACCAAGTTGCCGAGAAACTGGCCGAAGATTTTTCTTTATTTCCCAATATTGACGACGACTCTATTTATAACCGTGTACAAGGGTTGGTCGGCGATAAAGAATGCCAGCGCGAACGTAAAGCTCTACGCAACCTAGATATTGATAACTACATTGAGCGCGTGGTTAGCCCTAGCGAAAACAATGCGCGCATGTCAGCGAAGTCCATCGTAATGACGTTGGCTCACGATATTATTACAGAGTTTGATGAAGGTGCTTTATACGTTGCCGAAGTCGAGCTGGATTTTGGCAGTTTTTACCGCCGCATTGGCTTTATTTGCCAAAATCGTGAGCACAATAACGGCGCTTGGCTACCAAAACATCACCAACTAGCCGCGCAACACGTTCGCAACTTTGCCAAGCACTCTATTCCCGTAGTAACACTTATTGATACACCGGGAGCCGATGCGGGCGAAGAGGCTAACGCCAATAACCAAGCACACTCTATTTCACATTTCATTACCGAGATGGCTAACCTTGATGTGCCGTCATTGGCCATTATTTGGGGTGCGGGCTATTCGGGCGGTGCAATTCCTTTGGCCACCGCTAACTTATTATTATCGGTACGTGATGGTATTTTCAATACGATTCAGCCACAAGGTCTTGCGAGCATTGCTCGTAAATACAATCTTAGCTGGCAAGAATGTGCAAAATTTGTAGGGGTTTCGGCTTACGAACTTCAGCACATTGGTGTTATTGACGGCATTATTGATTATGTTCCAAGCGATGGTATTGATAAGCAAGGCAATCTGTTGCAAGCCATTGTATCGGGTATTCGTTCAATCGAAGTGGGGGCAACTGAGTTTGCTCGTCACAACCCTTACATCATGGAACATTACCAACGCAGCGTAACGCGCTTTTTATCGCCTTCTGAAAAGCTGGATGAAATGCAGCGCCAGTCGAGCTTCCACCTAGCTAACAACCCGACTGAACACTCTAATATTTTTGGTATCACCTACCGCTATTTACGCTACCTAACTCTGCGTCGTCGTATCCATTCTAAAACGTTGGAAAACTATGGCCGCCTAGCGGAAAAAGAGATTCCTACCGGCGAACTGAGCCAGCGTTTAGAAAAAGCGGCCCAGCGTAAATTCCAAAACTGGATGCAGGCACCAGAGAAAATCGTGTATGACGATACTCTGCATAAGTCGTGGAAAAACTTTTGGACTAAGTTTGAAGATCGCGACGAAGAACGAAATACTATTTTCAAAATGTTTTTGGGCGAGCCTAAAGATAACTATTTAAAAGCCAAGCAAGAGCTTTGCTTTAAGTTAGGATTGTATTTATTTAATCGCTGGAAAGCCGATGCGACTAAAAACTTCCAAGGTCTAATGACCTACTTAGAAGACTACAAACAAAATCGTTTTCTATTACGTGCAGACGACATTCTTGATGCCAGTTCAATTGCAGAATTTATTTTCAAAAACGAACACCCTTTAGCCGGTTTAGTGCTTGAAAAAGTGAGCCACGAAAGTCAGCAGAAAATTACTTCTGCAATGAAGCGCGAACAAAGCAAAGGCCAATTAAACCAATTAATCGCTGCGGCGCTGAACAAGGTTTTACGCGACGAACCGATCGCCGAAGACATTTGTGCACAACTTAAATTGTCGGATAAAACTCAAGCTCTCGCGAACAGCTTGGCAAACGTCACCGTTGAAGCCAACCGTCGTATTTTTGAAGAAGCGCTTGCACCTTATATTCAATTTAAACAAGAAAATATTCAGAATCCTGCGCATCCCGACATCACTATTCTTGATGCAATTTTGCATGACGAATTGCGCGGTGATTTTATTCAAGTTTGCCAAAACATGCTGGTATTTGGCGAATTGTATGATCACATCATTCATAACCTTCCAACTGTTGCCAAAGAAGCGAACATAGACCGCGCCCTGTCTCAAGACTCTGTGCGTTCGTTATTATTAACGTCTCTTGCGCAAGCAACTGAAGGTGATAGTTATACGCCGCAAGAACGTGAGTCGTTTGATCATTGGTTGAATTATTTCAGCCAAAGCAATCAACGCGGTAACTTTTTGAAGTCTGTTGAAGAGTGGAAAAAACTCGCCTTTCCTCAGCTGTCCGATACATTATTTGTAATCATTACGTTTTTCTTTGAAAAACTATTGCATGAATATCAAGCGGCAGAGCAAGACGGAAAATCTTACAGTGGCCGTATTAATCCCGTAAGCATTGGTCGTCGTAAAGATTTTTGGAACCGCTTGACCATGGCGTATCACGATTTATTAATTCAGCGTGTGCTGGAAGATGTAAAGCGCGAAAAGAAAACTATGGCTCCTGTTTTAATTGAAAAGTTCTTCTCTGATTTTGAAGAAATTAATAGCAACTTATTATCGGCCGATCCGGTTAACTTCCCGGGATTCCGCAGTTCCATCGAGCAAGCGCTAAACAATGGTATTACCCCCTGCGGTGTTGTTACGGGTTTTGGTAACTTATCCATTGATGGCGAAGAAAAACGCGTCGGTGCGTTGGTGTCTAACTTAGACTTCCAAGCAGGCGCATTCGATATGGCCAGTGCAGAAAAATTCTGCAAGCTATTGGTTGAATGTTCTCGTCAACAATTACCGGTTGTGTGCTTTATCTCTTCTGGTGGTATGCAAACCAAAGAAGGCGCGGCTGCACTTTTCTCTATGGCCATTGTGAATGATCGTATTACACGCTTTGTTCGTGATAACGATCTGCCTATTATTGTCTTTGGTTTTGGTGACTGTACCGGTGGCGCACAAGCGAGCTTTGTGACTCACCCGATGGTGCAAACTTATTATTTCTCGGGCACGAATATGCCGTTTGCCGGCCAGATTGTTGTGCCGTCTTATTTACCAAGCACCGCAACTTTATCTAATTATCTGTCGACGTCTCAAGACTCTATGGACGGCTTAGTGAAGCACCCTTGCTTTGACGATATTGATGATCGTTTAAAGGCGATTGATCCAAGCATTCCTGTTGCCCGCTATTCTGTGAACGATGTATTAAGCCGTATTTTAAAAGGTTTAGTCGTTGCTCAGCGAATGGGTCCTGATACCGGCCTGCTTGATACAACGACCGGCGCTAACAAAGAAAAGCTGTTTGGCCCAATCAAAACGGTTATGGTTCATGCACGCGGCTGTATTGCGGCCAAGCTTATTAAGAAAGCTCAAGAAAATAATATCAATGTTGTTTTGGTTCAGTCAGATCCCGATATGACTTCGGTTGCCGTCGATATGCTAGGCCCCAACGACCGTGTTGTGTGCATTGGGGGAAATACCCCTGATGAAAGTTATTTGAACGCCAAGAGTGTGATTCGTATTGCTCAGCATGAGCAAGTCGATGCCCTTCACCCTGGGATTGGTTTCTTATCAGAAAGCAGCCAGTTTGCCGCGTTGTGTGCAAACTATGACATTAACTTTGTTGGCCCTTCTGTTTCTTCTATGGAAACAATGGGTAATAAGTCGAATGCGATTAATACCGCCATTGCTGCACAAGTACCAGTTGTACCGGGATCTCACGGTATTTTGACCAGCTCGGCCAATACCGCCAGCGTTGCAGAAGACATTGGCTACCCAGTACTGCTTAAAGCCGTTCATGGTGGTGGTGGTAAAGGGATTCAAGTAGTTGAACGCCCAGAGCAAATTCATGAGCTGTTCCACCAGATTTCTACCGAAGCGAAAGCCGCATTCGGTAACGGTGACGTTTACTTAGAAAAATACGTCACTTCATTACGTCATATTGAGGTTCAGGTACTGCGTGACCGTTTTGGTAATACTAAGATTTTAGGTTTGCGTGACTGCAGTGTGCAGCGTAATAACCAGAAAGTATTCGAAGAGTCAGGCTCCACCATGTTGCCTAAAGAGCTTGAGCAAGCAGTATACGACTACGCTGAAAAATTGTCTGACGCGGTTGATTATGTTGGTGCAGGTACGGTTGAGTTCATTTATAACTTAGACGCTGATGCTATTTATTTCATGGAAATGAATACGCGCTTACAAGTTGAGCACCCTGTTACAGAAGTCGTTTCGGGAATTGATATTGTTAGCGCTCAATTCGACATTGCTGAAGGTAAGAGTATTGCTGATTTAGAACCCGTACAAAATGGCTATGCCATTGAAGTGCGCGTTACTGCTGAAAAAGCCATACGCAAAGGCGATCTTATCGATTTCGCACCCTTCCCTGGTACGATCAACGAATGTGTATTGCCAGAATATGACCACATTCAATTAATCACCAGTGCAGGGCCTGGCAAGCAAGTATCACCTTTCTATGACAGCATGATCGTTCAGGTTATTTGCTTTGGCAAAGACCGTGACGATACCATTGCTAAACTTCGTAGCTACTTAGATGAAGTACGCATCACCGGTGTTTGTACAAATATTGTTTTGCTTAAACGCATTTTAGACGACTCTATTTTCCAGTTAGGCGATTACGATACGACCTACTTACCTCAGTTCTTAGCGCGTACCGATGGTGCGGCTTTAATTGCAGATATGGAAGCATCAGCCGAACTCAATAGCAACCAAGTGGATGCGAAAGCCCTAGCAATTGAAGGGTCAGATGAACTGAAAGTTTTGTCTCCTAGCACCTGTATTTTCTACGGTTCTTCGTCCCCGAGTGAGCCTCCGTTTGCAAAAGAAGGGGAAATCGTAACGATTGACCAAACGCTTTGCTTAATGGAAGCCATGAAGATGTTTAGCCCACTCAGCCTGAAGAACTTTAACTCTAAAGGCAGTGTGCTATACCCCGCTAACCAACGCTACAAGATCACCCGTATCTTAAATAGCGACGGACAGCAGGTTAACCAAGGCGATTTACTGTTTGTTGTTAAGCCTGTTGGCGAATCGATTAAAGGCTAATAGCGGTTAAAGGCGAATAGATAAACTGCACTCATCATGAACTAAGCCTGTACTATAGTCTTAGATTTAGTTCATGATTAGTGCCTAAAAATACATTATAATTAACTTTCTTATGACTTTAGTTAGAAAGAGTTAATAGTATGTCTCGTGCCGATGCCCTGCAAATCTTCACCACCGTCGTTAGAACACGTAATTTCACCGCAGCCGCCGACGCCTTGGGCGTTACGCCATCAGCCATTAGTAAACAAATTAGTGGTTTAGAAGAGCGCTTAGGTGTTCGCCTACTCAATCGCACTACCCGCTCCGTCAGTCCGACAGAAGCTGGGCAATTATTTTATCAACATTGTGAAAATATTCTCGAGTCCATCGCTGAAGCTGAGCGCTTGGTGACCGATTTTGATGTGACGCCCAAAGGTCGATTACGCATTACGGCAATGGCTAATTTTGGCCGCCGCGAATTAGCACGCATGCTGAATGATTTTGCCAAGGTCTATCCTGATATCAGCTTTGAACTGTACATCAGTGATCGCCCGGTCGATATCGTGCAAGAAGGCTTTGATTTTGCTCTGCGCATTGGAACGCAAGAAGACTCGCGTTTGATCGCCAAGCCCGTCGCCGAGCAAAGCATTATGGTCTGCGCCTCTCCTGCTTATTTAGAGAGCTGGGGCACACCATTAAAGTTTGAAGACATTACGGACCACCGGATGCTGGTAATCAGCAATGCTGAGTACGCGAGAGCAAATTGGTTACGTGAATTCGAGAAGGTGCATTCTTTCAGTATTAGCGCCGTAGAGCGCAAGCTAACCGTGAATGACATTGATCTAGCGTATGAGGCTTGTTTGCAAGGAATGGGAGTGACGGCGCTGCCTAGCTACATTGCAGAACGCCATGTTCGCTCAGGTGAGCTTGTGCATCTGTTTAAAGATGTAGAAATACCGACTAGAACCATCAATGCCGTATTTCCACAAAATCGTTACCTATCAACCAAGAGCCGTGCGTTTTTGGATTTCGTCACGTCTTATTTTGCCGATTCGGTTTAACCCATCGATAGGATAATAACGACAGCACGGGATCTATAATGGTAAATCTACAATAGTCTACCTACAGCACTAAAACGCCAGTTTCAGTGCTTCGGTTGGGCATAAAACTCTACTTATTCGGAGATTTTCTCTTCATCGACAGGTTTTGGCAAAACCAAATCGGTAAATTTCTTAGGGATGCGAGCAATTTTACGCTCGTCGTAATCAAAGAAAACAATGCCTGTTTTAGCCAAGGTCACTAATCGACCTTCATCAGCACAGCTCACACGATAGATAAAATCACAGCCGTATTTATTGAAATCATTAACGCCCACTTCAAATTTCAAGTTTTCACCGACAAACGACTCTGACTTAAACTCAACCATCAGGTCGGTCACCATGATGCCCAAACCGGCAATATTAAACTCTCCGAAGCCATAACTGCGTAAAAATCTTAAACGGGCTTCGTGTAATAGCGATACCATTCGGTCGTTACCAACATGGTTGCCATAATTTATTTCTGTAACGCGTACATCCAAGACTGTTTCAAAGGTAAACGTATCTGGAAGTGTTAATTTAACTCTAGCCACTGAACTCTCTCACTTATTTTGTATCTAACCCATAACAATCATCAAAACTATTATAAATACGACTATATGAAACACCGCTATACAGACGGATGCAGATACCTTAGCATCACTGTATAGTTTAATGGTTTAGCTTAAAAGGTGCGCATGATAGCCTTGTGTGCATAAGCTCTACAATCTAATATTAATATTATATTTGGTAATCTTTTGTTAATAAGAATCTATATGAATAAAACACGTACAGTATTAGTGAAAACCAGCGCCTTTTTGTCTTTATCGCTCTTCGCTGCTTTTCCTACATTCGCAACCATTCCTGTTGCCGAAATCGACGCCCCTTTTGAGGCTCGAACCTATACTCAAACGCAAGTGACATCCTCAAAGCAGAGTTTGCATCAGCTGCTTGGGCGTCATTACGAAAAGCAACGTTTAAACGATGACCTTTCAAGCAAGATTTATGATCTGTATCTTAAATCGATGGACGGTACGCATAGCTATTTTTTAGCCAGCGATGTTGCTGAGTTTGAAAAGTACCGTTTAAAACTAGACGATGGTCTCATTCGAGGCAACCTAGATGCACCTTTCGCGATGTATAATCGCCTGCAACAGCGAGTCACTGAACGTTTATCTTTTTTGCTTAAGCAATTACCCGAAAAAGCGAAAGACTACGATTTTGATAAAGATGAGTTATTGAGTTTAGATCGCGAAAACGTTGAATGGTCTACAAGCACAGAAGAACTTGATGATTTATGGCGTAAGCGTCTTAAGAACTCGATACTGAATCTTCGCTTAGCCGATAAAGAAGATGACGATATTTATGAGTTATTAAGCAAGCGTTATCAGAACCAGTTAAACAGAACACACCTAGCCAATGAAGAAGATGGCTTTCAGGTTTATATGAATGCGGTCACTCACGCATTCGACCCGCACACTGCGTATTTTTCTCCTCGCAATACTGAAAACTTCAATATCAATATGAGCTTATCGCTTCAAGGTATTGGTGCAGTTCTACAAACAGAAGATGAACATACCAAGGTTGTTCGCTTGGTGCCTGCTGGACCTGCTGATAAAGCGGGTCAACTGCAGACGGCCGATAAAATCACCGGTGTTGGTCAAGGTGATGAAGAAATCGTTGATGTGATTGGCTGGCGCTTAGATGAAGTGGTTGATCTTATTCGTGGAGCAAAAGGCACGACAGTTCGATTAGAAATCATTCCATCAGACGCGAACGATTTAAAAACCAAGGTCATCAGTATTGTTCGTGACGAAGTAAAACTGGAAGAACAATCAGCACAAAAAGAAATTATCGAGATTCCTCAAGGTGACAAGGTATTAAAAATTGGGGTTATCGACATCCCTACGTTCTACATTGATTTTCAGGGTCGCCAAGAAGGCAAAAAAGATTTTAAGAGCACGACCCGCGATGTTGAAAAACTGGTGAATGAACTTAAAGAAGAAAACATCGATGGTATTATTGTCGACCTTCGAAATAACGGTGGTGGTTCTCTTGATGAAGCTTTGAACCTAACCGACTTATTTATTGATCGTGGCCCCGTTGTTCAAGTTCGTTATTCTAACGGCTATGTACAAGTACTGCCTGAAGATAAGAACCAAAAAGCGGGTATCGTTTATGACGGCCCTATCGCCGTTTTAACCAATCGCTTAAGCGCCTCTGCTTCTGAAATTTTTGCCGGTGCTATTCAAGATTACGGTCGCGGCATCATTGTCGGTGGCCAAACTTTCGGTAAAGGTACTGTGCAGTCAGTTCTTCCTTTAGAGCATGGCCAGTTGAAATTGACTCAAGCAAAATTCTACCGAGTTTCGGGTGATAGCACTCAGCACCAAGGTGTTATCCCTGACATTCTATTCCCGACGTTATTCGATAAAGAAAAAATCGGTGAAAGCGCATTAGATGAAGCCCTTGCTTGGGATACTATTCGCCCTGCTGGCTATAAAGCGAAACGTGATTTCCAACAATGGTTACCTGTTTTACGCGAAAGCCATCAGAGCCGAATTGAAAGTAACCCAGACTTTATTTATCTGCATAATCAAAAAGAATTAATGACCGAGTTACGTCAGCGCACTGACATTACGTTGAACGAGAAAAAGCGAAAGCAAGAACGTGAAGATAACGAGAAGCAGCGTTTAGAAATCGAAAACAAGCGTCGTAAAGCAAAAGGCATGGAGTTGTTAACTGAACTGAAAAGTGATGACGACAGCGATAAAAAAGACGCTAAGAAAAAGAAAGAAAAGGCTGAGGCAGACAGTAAAGATGACAAAGACATGGCCGATGCCAAGTCTGACGACAATAGCTCTGAAGATGAGTCTGACAAGGAAGACAAAGAGCCCGATGCTCTGTTGATGGAAACAGGGAACATTTTAGTCGATCTAATGAGATTAACTAAAACGCCTACCACGGCTCAGAAATAATAAATCTGAGCCCGCTCTGAGTCTATTATTATAGATATTAGAGCGCAGTAACAAAAAAAACGCCGCGCATTTCTTATTGAAATACGCGGCGTTTTTTTGCTCGCTTGTTACTGCGAGCTGCTTAGGTTTTTAATAAGAGACTGTGAATTAATTTGTGTATTTGCTTATCATTGACCCAAAAGGGAGATAA
>OLHV01000181.1_pt1 | contig 23976 bp, 21 predicted proteins | sample 1609391 | NCBI WGS metagenome assembly OLHV01 (sample SAMN05416805, study PRJEB24817) | seawater metagenome | isolation source: Sea water | place: Canada:Atlantic | collected 2013-07 | reverse complement strand
ATCGTAAGGAGAAACTTCTCCTTGCATGGGGCCGGGGGCGGAGCCCCGAAAGGGATTTGAGTTTGAGAATTGGGTTGGCTAGCTGAGTTTAAGAGATGAGTTTTAAAGAAACATGATTGAATTAATGAAGCAGCATGGAGTGACGCATGCCACTCCAAGCTATGGGACATTAGCGTTATAAACGTCCTGATATGTGGGCTGTTGAACGCTAATGAGCAGGGCGCTGCTTTCTAACTAATTACAGATGGCGAAGCGTTAGCGGTTCCCTCTGATAATTGAGCGTTTTCTTCTACTGTGCGCATACGGTTAGCGCGTTTGAATGTACCCATGTCATTAAAGCGAATTCCATGACGACGTAATACCTCCAACGATTCGTCGGCACCTAAATGGCGAATATAAAACGCATCACGTACAACAAAATGATGAATTGCGTGAGTATTGCCAAAATTAAAGCAGAACAATTGCAGAGGTAATAAATACCATTTATTCATCACCTGGCATTGCTCATGAATAATCCCAGGAGTGTTATCGCCGTAGTAATGCATGTTTGATGAAATAAAGTGCAAGCAAAATGTACGGAATACATTCGGCGCAATTAAGATAACTACCATCGCCGTTACCCAGCCTTCTTGAGCCAGCAACCACTGCGGCCAGTCAATACTAGCGCCTAATAAAAAGGCGATGCCATTTGCTAGGTGGAATAACACAAAACCATGCCAAATGCCGTAAATAATAGTGCCTACTGGTGTGAAACTTAACGCTGCAATGATGCGCAGATTTTTTAAATCTTTGCGGTCTACTTTGCCTTGCTTTAGCAATTTACGTGGTTCTTTAAAATATTTACCAGCACGAAGGTAAAACGCAAACATGTTATCACCGACCATGATAAAGCGTCGCCAGCCCCATTTTTCGCCGTTGGTAATCCCACGTTCTTCGAGGTCGGTTTCAGTGCCAGAAACTTTGTGATGATGCAGGTGCACATGACGGCGTACCCAAGGGTTTTGAGTTAGCGGGCGAGCTAAGTACACGCCCGCCATCATAATGTGGTGCCAAAAAGGTTGTTTGCGGAAGTACATGTAGTGAATTAAGTCATGCTCTAACTCATGTAACAGCGATGTCCAGAAAGCGCTGAGTACAATTACAACCCAAGCAGGCATAATGCCTTCGAACCAGAGCCAGCCGTTCACCGCCATACCGGCCAAACTGACTAAAAAAATGGTCATACCGACGGCGTCTTGGTGCTTCATTAAAAAAGGATGACGAGCGCGTACTTTATCGCTCACAGCCATGAGCTCGCTTTGGATTGCGCGGTCTTTGGCGCGTAAGCGTTTAAAATCTTGCTCGTTGTTTTTATCATTATGTGTCGCAGTCATACTATATACTCCTAATTCATAAGCGGGCGATGTACACATGCCGCTCTGGGATTCAAACACTATACTCAGATGCCAGCGAGCAAACTCTGCCGTAACTGCCAACCTGTTGACCGGAGACGCCAATGTCGGATCAATCTAAGCCTGAACCGATAGCGACCGACAAATCTTCGCTAGAACAACCCAAAGCGGTGGCCATGTTTTTACGACCGCTGGCTAGCTTGTTGCGACAGCAAGGCATTGAGCCAGGGGCACTGTTTCGCGAGCATGGTTTATCTCTGGACGATACGAATAACCCAGAAAGCCAAGTCAATGTCACGGACACCTCGAATTTATTGTCTGCTGCGGAAGACTTACTGCAAGACCCTTCGCTCGGCATCAACATGGCGCGCCAGAGTGAATATTCGGTCTTTGGCGGTTTAGGTTTGGCTTTGTCGGCCGGTGGAAGTTTACTCAGTGTTTTACAGCGTATGACACGATTTCAGCGCTTGATCAGTAATGCAGTACGTGCTGAATTGGTTATAGGTGACGACAAGGTAAGTATTCACTTTCATCCAAATGCAGGGCACACGCCGCACCCGCAAGGTATGCAGTATGTGATGGCGAACTTAGTTCGGTTAGTACGCATCCGTTTGGATTCGACGTTAAACCCGCTGCAAGTTTTGGTCGCACACGAGAATGCCGCGTATTGTGCGCGCATGGCACGTTACTTCCGAGTAGAGCCTGAGCAGGCAGATCATTACGCCATTGTGTTTGCTCGTGACGCTGCCAATTCACAATTACACTCCAGTGATTCACAGCTGGCGGCCATGTTAGATGCCACCTTAAACGAACGCTTAGCCGCCCAAGAAAAAGGCTCGTTGGTGATTCAATTATCGCTTTGGCTGGAAGGGCAGTTGCCCGAGGGTGAGCCTTCGCTGGCGGATGCCGGTGCTCAGTTTCATATGAGTGTGCGTAGCTTGCAGCGACGTTTAAATGAGGAAGAGCTTACGTGGAAACAGTTGGTAGAGCGTACACGGCGCACCTTAGTCGAGCGACATTTGAAAGTTCCCGGTACGACAGTAACGCAGTTGGCATTTTTATTGGGCTTTTCTGACGTCAGTTCTTTTTCGCGAGCGTTTAAAAAATGGTATGGCGTATCCCCTAGTCAGTTTCGGGCGAACGCTGAATAGTTTGGATTAAGGCTGTGACCATAATCTCATAAGGTTGTGATACAACCCACTTAACCGGCGCACTTCTTGATCTTCTGCACCGCGATCGACTGTTAATACCTGAATGGATTGATCCAGCTCGAACAGCTGCTCACGCTTGTTAGCGTCAGGAACTAAACTTTGAATCCAGAAAAAAGCGGCAAAGCGCTTGCCTTTTGTTACCGGTCTCACTTCATGCAAGCTGGTGGACGGATAAAGAATTAAATCCCCTGAATTTAACTTCACTTCTTGCGCACCAAAAGGGGTTTCGATGGCCAGCTCGCCGCCTTCGTATTCATCACTATCGGATAAAAATAACGTCCCCGAAACGTCAGTACGTACGGTTGCGCCGTCGTCGCGTTTCATAATACTGCTATCAATATGCAAGCCATAACTGCCACCGCCTTGATAACAATTAAAGCGTGGCGGGTAGAATTTTTCAGGCAAGGTGGCAGAAACAAATAATGGGTGCTGGCTAATCGCCTGCATCACAGCTTGGCTTAAGGAGCGGGCAACATCGGAGTTTTCATCCAGCTGTAAGTTATCTTTTACATTACGTGCTAACGCACCAGCCGTACGCTTACCGTCTAACCATTCGGCATTTTCTAAATGTTGGCGAAGTTGTAAAACGCTGTCTTTAGCCAGTAAATTTTCAATAGGGAGCAGCATTACATATCTCCTAAATGGTGAGCGCGTGAATGAATCGATGCCGGTGGATTTACCAAAATAGCAGGTGTGATATTTTGAATATTTGCACAACCGCATAGCGCCATACTGACTTCGATCTCTTCTTTTAATATTTTTAGGCAATGTGCCACGCCCAATGCACCTGCAACGGCAAGTCCCCACATCTGCGGGCGACCAATACACACCGCATTGGCACCTAACGATAATGCTTTAATTACATCCGTACCCCGTCGGATACCACTATCAAGCAGTAACGGAACATCCTTGCCCACTGCTTGGCGAATCGCCGGTAATAAGTCAATGGAGGCGGGCAGTGTATCTAATGTGCGGCCGCCATGATTCGAAATAATTAAACCATTAAAACCTAATTGAATTAATTGTTTGGCATCGGCTGGGTGCGACACACCCTTTGCGAGTAAGGGGAGTGATGTTTGTTGTCGAAGCCAATGCAAATCTTCCATATTGGGTGCATCCGCCATAAACCCCTTGAGAACAATACTATCCCCCGGATTTAATTCACGCGCGGGTGCTTGGGGTAAGCCCATTAAATTCACTTCATTGATTGAATCGGGCAATCGAAAGCCAGCACGTTGCGCGCGATTTCTTAGCCCGTTAACCGGCGCATCAAGGGTAATAACGATGGCTTCACATCCAGCGTCTTCAGCTTGTTTAATCAGTGCTAAATTCGCCCCTCTGTGAGGCTGCCAGTACAGTTGAAACCAGCTGCGTTCAGCGGTTTTTGCTATCTGCGCCAAAGGCGTATTACTTAACGTGCTAATAATCATTGGCGTGTTCATAGCACGCGCGGCTTCGGCAGTAGCAAGTTCACCCTGCGGATGTACCAATTGCTGGTGGGCAACGGGTGACAATAATAATGGGTGCGTTAACGTGCGGCCAAACAGCTCGGTATGAGTGCTGGCATTGCCGTTATCCGAGCAGGAATCAGAGGAAAAATTAGAAATAATTCGATTGTAGAGTTTTAATTGATCAAAGACGGAGCGGTTTGCTGAAAGTGTACTGTCATCGGCAACGCCACCATTAATATATTCGAGAATGTCACGGCGAATAAAATCTGCCGCGACGCGCTCATAATCACCCAGGCTCACAATATCGGATGGGATGTGGCTTAGCGCCTGAGTTTGAATATGCGTCATTTGTTATTCCAAAAAAGCCGGAGCATGGCTCCGGCTATTAATCTGATATAGCGTGTTTACATTGATCGTTGGCTGTTCATGCCTGTCATTTCATAACCACCGGTTGTTTGATAGCTACCGAATGACAAGCAGTTTCACTAACGAATCATCACGACTAGGTTATCAGAATTCGTACGCTAAGCTCAGCTGTGCGTTACGTGCATCACCAATGTAGGCGAATGAACCACTGCGGTAAGCGGTTAAGTAGTAATCACGATCGGTAATGTTACCTACGTTTAAACGAGCATTTAGCTGGTCGTTAAAGTCGTAAGTTGCGAATGCATCAATCACAGTGTATGCCGGTACACGAATGTCTTCGCTTGCAGCAGCGTCAGGCTGGCCCACATACACTTCGCTTGAGTGATTGGCACTAGAGCCAAACGCAAGTTTGTCCGTTAGTTGGTAGCGTAATTGAGCAAAGGCAGAGCGATTTGCAAAGTTTGCTAGGCGTCCGCCTTCACCTTCTTCATCCGCACTTTCTAGGATTTCAGACTTCATTAAGGCAAAGCCAAGCTGAGTGCTTAAGCGATCATTGATGTTACCGACAAGAGAGAACTCAGCACCCTGAACACGGTTTTTGCCGGTGTTGTAAGTACCTTCGGTATCGTAATCCGTCCCTTCCATCACGTTATCTTTAGTGATGCGGAAGATCGCGGCGGTGGCCAATAGCTTCTCATCCATGATGTTCCACTTGGTACCCAACTCAATGTTTTGAACGTCTTCTGGCTTGGCTTTATTAACGTTCTCAGAGCTTGAACATAAGCCGCCGTAACCACAGTTACCGCCTACGTCAGATTCACCACCATTAATGTTGGTAGAGGTGCTGTACGTTAAGTACACGTTGCCGTTGTCAGTGATGTCATAGACTGCACCGATGTGGCCGTTCCACAGAGTGTCATCGTATTCGAAATCAGTGGTTGTGCCATCACGACCAGTGACTGCGTTGCTGTAGTCAAAAGTATCGGCTCGTACACCGGCAAATAGGCTGAAGCTTTCTGTAATATCAATGGTATCCATCGCGTAGAGAGACAGAGTGTCGATTTTATAGTCAGCATCAACAATGTTTTTAGTAATCTGTCGATCCATTAAACCACCGGTATCCCCAACAACACTGCCGTCAGGATTAATAATACAGTAGCCTTCAGAAACACCACCACGGCCTGCATAAGTACAGTTAGACGCGCCAGCATTGTCAACGTTATATGTTCCGTTAACGACGTTGTGTTGAGAGTACTCCGCACCAATGACAAATTGGTTGTTCATGCCCGCTAACTCAGTATCAAAGAAGACATTGAGTTGATTAACCAGGTACTCAACTTCTTGCCAGCCTTGGTGTGTACTTAAGCGAATTGTGTCGTATTCACCATTTGGATCGGTTGCATCAGTCGTTGTGCCGCTTGCGCCTGTCACAACATAGCCATTGTTGGTGGTGCCGTAACGCAGTGAGTTCTCAAGACGCATGGCATCAGACACTTCGAATGCTGCGCGAAAGGTCAGGCTATCGACGCGAGATTTAACGAAATCTTTATCTTGCACGTACGCCGGAATATCTTCGTAAACTCTACCGGTATCACGATTTACAAAACTGCCTAGATCAGTACGATCAAACGCATCCATGTGGTAGTAGTCAGCGCTTAGATCTAATTTGTCAGTGGCTGCCCACGTGGTAGACAGTGCTAGACCGTTTCGCTCACGGGTATTGTCGTCACGGTTAGGAACGTTTTCTGCGTTATGCAGCACGTTTGCACGAACCGCCACGTCATCAGTTAGGCCAACGTTTGAATCCAGCGTCACACGGCGGTAATCGTCTGTACCAATACCGGCTTCAACTTTGTTGAAGTCGTATTCAGTGCTTGCTTGTTTGGTGATGCTGTTGACGGCACCACCAGATGAACCGCGGCCAGCAAAGGTAGAGCTAGGGCCCTTGGTGATTTCAACTTGTTCAACCGCGAAACTTTCACGGGTCGTCATACCTGGATCACGTAAGCCATCGACGAACACGTCAGAACGAGCTTCGTGACCACGAATCACGTAACGGTCACCAAAGGCATTACCGTTTTCACCGGTACCCAAAGAAATACCCGGCTGTGCATCTAAAATCTCTTTAAGGTCGCTACGGCCAGATTCTTGAATTTGGGTTTGTGTTAAAACGGTGATCGTTTGTGGTGTTTCCGCGAGATCTTTGGTGTGGCGGCTGTCACCAGACACTTTTGCTTTATACGGCGCGCCTGGTTCTGCATACGGGTTGGTATCCAGCGTACGCTCTTCAACCTGCATTGTGTCGAGTACAATCGCTTCTTCTGCGAAAACAGGTGCAGCGGCTAAAAGCAGTGAAGGTAAACCAATAGTTAATGCTGTGGCTCCCGGTGCAAGACGGGATTTACGCAGGCTCAGTTTTTCTAGGCCGGACTGGCCCGTTTTTTTTGTGTTGGTGTTCATAGTTATTCCCCAAACGAAGAGTTAGTTATTAGGCTGAATTCAATTGGCATAACCAGTGGCAACTGTTGTCGCGATGGAAAAAAATCATCGGGAACAGCAGGCAACGGTGATGCGTCTTTCAGCATCCGTAATGCAGCGTTATCAAGTAACGGGTGACCTGAACTTTCCTTAATGCCGCTGGAAAGTACGTCTCCCTGACGGTTCATCGTGAATGCAAGCTGGACAGTTCCCTGTTGCTTACTTTTTTTAGCGGCGGGTGGGTATGTCCTATGTTTGGACAGCCACTGATACAAATCGCGAATATAGCTTTTACTATTTCCACGTTTGCCGCCGCTGGATTGCTGCTCCGAACGTCCAGTGGCCTTGACCATAGCTGACGAAGCGGCTTGGTCTGGCTTGGGTTGTGGCAGCGTTTTTTCTATTGTTTCGGTCATTTCGGGAGGGGTTACTTCCGGTTGTTTTTCAACAACTGGCTCTTCCGTTTGTTCAGGCTTAGGTGCCTGCTTGTATACAGGCTCCTGTGGTTTCGATTTTGGTAATGGTGTGGGCGCTGGTTTAGGTGCTGGAGCAGGAGTAGGCTTCGGCTTATTTAATTGCGCTAGGCGCTCGCTAGCATCGGCATAAGCACCTAATTGCCCTAAGCCAACATGAGAGCCTGCATCACCATCAGAAAGAGCATCTCCGGAGGCTTCTATTGGCGACGAAAAGAACTGCCAAGCCACCGCGCCGTGCAGTGTCAGTGCGCTCAGTAGAGCGATAAATAGCGTTCGAGCATTCATGCGCCGTCCTCCACCAAGATGGAGAGCGCAATATGTTTCAGTGGGCGTAATTCACTCAGCACACTTTCTAATTGCGCAGCGGTGACGCGTTCATCTACAACGAGAGTCAGTTCGACAGCAGTCAGTTCACCAGCAGCATTACTTTTTTCTGCCATTCCCTCTGTCATTCTCTCTGATGTCGAGATAACAGACAGTGCGTCTCCTACTTGTTCAGGTGTCATGGCTTTTTCATCCATCGACACCATGCCATCGGCATTGATTTCCACAAAGCGTTGCAAATTCGCTGGGGTTTCTAAATTAGTTAGCGTTGGTAATTCTATGCTGGCATTGGGCCGCTTCTGGATATGCCCAGCGACCATAAAAAAGATAAGAAGTAAAAAAACAATATTGATTAAAGGGATCATATTGTCGTCAGAACTTGAGTTTCTTTGTTTAGGTAAGACGCTCATTCGCTCAACTCCTGAGAGGCGAAAGGCTGGCCTAACGTAAACGTACGCACGCTAGCATTCAGCTGGTCGACGAGGCTTAAAACGCTTTTCACATTGGCGTTTTCTTCTGCACTAATCACGATCGCTTTATCACCAACGGAAGTAAGAACATCCTCAAAACTCTCTAGCGCAGGGCTAAGGCTGTCCTTGAGCACTCGAATATCTCCGTTGCTGTACACCAAAATTAAAGCGGGTAACTCATTACTGGCCGTCGCAGATGCTTTAGCTGCAGGCAGCGGTAGTGCTTTCCATTGGCTAAAGGTTGAGGTCAGCATAAAAAACATCAGCAAAATAAAGACGACATCAATGAGTGCTGTGAGGCTGATTTTTTTGCCTTTGCGACCCTGAAGAACCGAATCCATTAAGCACGTACCGCTTGTAAACGGACGTCTTTGGTTTCGTGATTAGGAGTGTTGTTCAATAACGCTTCTGAGTCGCTCAGCATCTGAATGCTTAAAGATTCATGCTGACGTTCAAACAAGCTGTGAATCAGGGATACTGGAATAGCCACACCTAGGCCGACAGCCGTCGTGAGCAATGCTTGCCAGATACCACCAGAGAGAACCGCCGGATCAACTTGTGCACCGGCTGCTTCCATTGCTTTGAAGGCTTCAATCATGCCGAGCACGGTGCCAAATAAACCTAACAGCGGGGCAACGGTGGCAATCACTTCAAGCGGGCGTAAACCAAAAGACAAACGTTGAATTTGATTACGTAACTCACGCATTGTTTCGTTACGAGCATCTTCGTGAGAGTGAGCTTCCATCATTTGCCATGTACGGCGGATGTTGGCTACGCGTGGGTTGTGGCAGTGGCTTGCAATATCATTCAGAGCTTTGTCTTGCCCAGTTTGAAGAGCGTGTAAAAGTTGATCAGAGGGGGGGGCAGAAGCCAGTAGAGCCTGAGTCGAGCGGATCAGCCGCGCGATAACGAAGGTCGTTGCTACCAGTGAAAGTAAGATCAAAGCGGCGACAATGGGTCCGCCAATTAGGGTGATAAAGGAGTTTACTTCCGACATAACAACAGCGCCCCATAGAGAATAGGGGTGCGATATTAATGTTTTTGATAATGATTCGCAATAGCCTTATCGATTGAGTTTTGATACTCCTGTAACTCGATTGCGCCCGTGTTCTTTGGATTGATACAAACAATCATCCGCGAGGCCTAGCAGTTTCTCTTCTTGGCCGGGGTGTACAGGTATCTCACAAGAGACACCGACACTGATGGTCATTATCTTTGAATGTTCGCCTTGAGTGACGGTGGTTTTTTCAAACGCGCGGCGTAGCATTTCGCCTACCTGACACGCGCGATCTTCTGTGGTTTTTGGGAACACAACGACAAACTCTTCACCACCATAGCGGGCGGCAAAGACACCAGGCATCGTGACCACTTTACGTATGATTTGTGCGGCACGAACTAAACATAAATCGCCGAAGGCGTGGCCATGTTCATCATTGAGTTTCTTGAAAAAATCGATATCCACCATCATGACACTGATAGGGTGCTGGTCTTTGTAGGATTGCTGGTAGTGCTCCCGATATACTTGATCGAAGTAGCGTCGGTTAAATAGCTTCGTCAGGCCATCAGTCACACTGAGTTCTTCAAGGCGGCGGTTGGCTTTTTCTAAGGCGGAAGTTCGCTCTTTTACCTTGTTGTCTAACTCCTTGTTCATTGCCATTTGCATATCAAGCAGCTTTGTTTGTGAGCCTATTCTTAATTCTTTTTCTTGGTTCATTTTGTCCGCAAAGGCAATAGATAACAGAGACAATTCGGCGATAAAGCCAATAGCAAATGCTTGGTTGCCGATTTCTGTGCTCGGCACTTTACCGGTCATATCCAGTAAGTACCATGCGATAAATATAAGGTGTGCAAACCAAGCGATCGTGAATAGTCGGGCCGATTTCATGCCCATTACCCAGCCCTTAATACCTATATATAAAGCACACGCCACACCGAAAAACGCCGCGGAATGACCAAGTTTAACGATAATCCCGTAAGGCACGGTGAAACTGGCTAAGCACATTACGATTAAGGAGAACATTAGTAGGTAAGCAATAGAGCGATCAAAAATAGATCCGAATTTTTGTAAATCGACGAACCTCAGCACAAATGCCATGGCGGTGAGCTGAACAAAGGGCGCAAGAAATGCAATGACTTGATTATTAACGCCGGGCATATCGCCCCAAAAGTATTGCTGTCCAAGACCAAAAAGAGTGGCCTGCATAAAGCCTGCACAGGCAAGGTAAATAATATATAAGAGGTAAGATGCCTCGCGCAGTGACAAATACAGGAAAAGGTTGTAAAGCACCATAATAAAAATGATGCCCAAAAAGCTGCCAGCCCAGAAAAAAATCAGTTTCTCTTCTTCGATGGCTTCATCATAGTTAATAAGATCCAGAGGAATAAGAAGCGGCCCCGGCGTCAAAATACGTATGTATACTTCTTGCTCTTCGGCGGTTGCAGCATCCAGAGGAAACCAGAATGTGCGTTCGTCGATAGGGCGAATATCAAAGGGACGCTGATCTCCAGCTTCAAAATGACGGATCATACGTCCGTGTTCAAACAGATAGAAATCCACATAATCGTGATGTGGGTAATTCAAGCGAATAATAGGTTGGCTAAATGACTCTGTAATGCCACTTAAGCGGACTCGTGCCCACAGGGCGTTATCAGTTTGGCCTAAGTTATTACTGATGCTATCGCGATGGTGCCAGTCACTTTCAGGGCGCACGAGAATTTCATCCAGCGTTTCTCCATTGCGTTCAGAAACAAACTCAAGCAGCGGTAACAGGCTAACTTTTTTATCAGAGTAGTGAACCGTTTCAATCGCCGATGCATGAGTGGCGTAGAAGACTAACAATAAGATAGCGAATGAGATGAATGCCTGAATGACATGAACCATGAACGCTTTATCGTTGACATCTGATTCTGATCTCTTGTGTGTGTCAGCCATTCTGAAACCTATCACCTCTCGCTCTTATATCTATTAAAACTAGTTCACGCTGAGTGATAGTCAAAGCGTTAACTGTTAGATTCTTTGAGAAATGCGACTTGGTTCCTGCCGTTACGTTTAGCAGTGTAAAGCAATGAGTCTGCGGCCTGTAATAGCTTCTCCCAGGCGGCTCTGTCAACGGGTTGATCGACCGTTAAGCCTATGCTCACCGTCATGATTTTTGCGGTATCGTCATCGCGTACAACGTACTCTGCAAAGGCTAGGCGCAAGGCTTCAGCCTTGTTCCGTGCTTGCTCTGAGGTTGCTCCGGGAAGGATGACCACAAACTCTTCTCCACCATAACGTGCAGCGATTGCTTGATCGTCGTTAATGGTCTCTTTTATTAATCGACCTGCTTGGATTAGGCATATATCCCCGAAGCGGTGCCCGTGTTCATCGTTGAGGTGTTTGAAGTGGTCAATATCTATCATTAAAACGGCCAGTGGCTCATTACGACGACAAGCACTTAAATACGCTTTTTCGTAACATTCATCAAAGTGGCGTCGATTTAACAAGCCTGTTAGCCCGTCGGTGGTACTTAAAATCTTAAGTCTACGATTCGCCTCCTCAAGCTGATTTGTACGTTGGCGCACCTTTTCTTCTAAATCAGCGTTCATCGCAATCTGTACGTCCATCAAGCGACTTTGACTGCGCAAACGAAGCTCCTTCTCATGATTGATACGATCAGCAAATGCGATAGAAAGAAGAGCCAGCTCCAGAGCAGAGCCAATCGCTAAGCTATGTTCGCCCAGTGAACTCGCAGGAATAATGGAAGCCAGCTCGAGTAAGTACCAACCAATAAATATCAAATAGGTAAACCAAGCCATGGCGAATAAACGTGCGAACTTCACCCCCATTCGCCAGCCTTTTACACCAATGTATAAGCCGCAAAGCACACTGATGGCTGCAGTTACATTGACGATGGCAAGGAAACTCGCGTAATCCATAAATGGCGAGCCAATCACAAGCGCTATTGAATACACCAACAAACAGGTACCTATGACGCGTTCAAAGCTACCAAAGTTTTTGTATAAACGAATAAATCGAATCACAAATAACACAGCGGTTGCTTGCATCAGAGCGGTAGAGAGTGCAACCGCAAAATTATTCTCAATCGGTGAGTTCGTCGGCCATAGAAACTGAAAGCCTATGCCCTGCAACGTGGCCTGATGAAACGCGACAGCCACCATGTACGTGAGGTAATAAAGATAAGCACTGTCACGGAGTGAGCCAAGAATAAACGCGTTGTAGGCGAACATGATTATTAAAATGCCAAAGTACGCCCCTAGACTCATGTACAAATTTCGATCTTGAATCGTGGCTTCTGCGTCAGTCATTAGACTGAAAGGAATAAGTAGCGGGCCTTCCGTGCGTATATGCACATAGATTTCAGCTTCCCCAATATTTTGAATAGCATCCAGTGGGAAGGTAAAGGTACGAGAATTAATTGGCCGGGTCTCAAAATCCATCTGATCGCCTGTGTGAAAACTCGTCAGAACTTTGTTGTCCGAGACTAAATACAAATCAATATAATCGTAATGAGGGTAATCTAAGCGAACTACCATGGGGCCTTGGCTGGATTCATCACCGATGATATCCAAATGAAACCACACACTATTGTGATCGCGGCCCAAGCTTCGTGTCGATGAGGGGGTAACATACCACTCAGAAGCGTCCATCCCCATCACATCGGAGAGGGTGCTTTGAGTCGGGGCAGGTAAATACTGCATTTTTCCACCCAATTGCAGCTCGCCATCAATAGCGCTTAGGTGAAAGGCCTCGGCATGAGCCGCTGGGCTAAAAATCATCGCCAAAATCAAAGCAAGCAGAGAGCAGAGAGTTGCGCTCAATGACGTTGCTTGTTTGGTTCTTAGTTCTGGCACTCTGATGTGCTCCGTTAAATAGCCGTGCGGTAATAACGCTGTCTGATCACCTTAGTGGGTCATGAGTTTTGTCCGCGAATTAACCAATAATTTAGCGGATGTAGGGCGAGCAGTTATTTAAACAGATCACACTCTTGCAATAACACGTCCAGATTTACCGAATGCTGACAGGAAAGACATGTGTAGGACGTAATCACTGTTTTTTTATGTGAACCAAAAAATATCGGGCAGATTGCGCTGAAATACCCCGCTAATTGACCTGATCTCTCAGATTGATCTCAAAGGTTGATCTCAAAGGTTGATCTTTAAAGCTGATACTTAAGGATAGACGCGATTGTTTAAAACGACAGCGAAATAGCTAGGGCACCTCTAAATGTCAGGTTTTGTCAGTCCTCAGCCGAAAGGGTGATGAGTCGCGCCCGTTTTTGCAGTAGTGTGCGGCACACATCTTACGCAAGGAAACTCCAGACATGACAACAATCAAAAAAAGCAAAGCGGGCATGGTTGCAGCAATCGTAGTAGCTCTCGCCATGCCAGTTACCATAGGTATCGTTGCCACAACCGCCAGTGTAAAAGCTGAAGCGGCAGACTTTACCGGCAAGATAAAACGCATCAAAATTAAAAAGCGACGTGTGGGTTCAGGGTTTAAAGTTGTCGCTATGGTGCAAGGTGGTGACGCAGGGCAGGTAGTCAGTGCTGAAGCGCTGCTTGATGGCCAGAAAGTACCAGCGGGCTTAGATCCTGTTGAAAACTCATCGACCAAAAATACCCGCTTAGTGGGCACACTCTCTGACAACGTCACGTTAGAAAAAGAAGTCGGCCTACTCGTTACACTGTTCGATATCGATGGCGGTGTGCTTTTACAAAGCCGCGAAACGGTAAAAGTAGAATTTGCACCAGAAGCCATTTTTTATTCGCTGACCGTCAAAAGCCGCTTAACCGCAGAGCCTGTGGCTAACGTCATCATGGCGGCTCCTTCGAAAGAAGCCCTGCTTGAATTGGCATCATTCAGCGATCAAAACAAAGGCTACTACACCGAAGCTGAAGCATTAAATACCGATGAAACAGCCGCATTAACCCCAGAAAAATACACCATTGCTGGTGGCGCATTCTCGGCGCAAGGTAACTTATTAAATGTGGTAACCGAAAAAGGCCGCCTATTTAGCTTTACCGGTGTGACACCTGAAAAGCTAGAAAGCTTTAGCCTCAAAAGTGATTGGTACACCTCATGGGAAAACCCAATATTTGAAGGGGAAGTTCAAACATCTGTGAATGTGATGTTTGAGTGATTGGCAGTGGTAGAAAATCAGATAGCTCGTTCAAGTAACTAATATATTGCCTCTTGGTGATTCTGGGTTGAATCTTTATAAAAGCAACTTATTTGTTTCTTTTTTAAAATAAAGCAACTAATATGTTTCTTTTAGATAGAAAGCAACTTATGTGTTTACTTAAATGAGCGATCTACTCCAACAGATAAAAAAGCGGCGACTGGCACTCGGTCTTAAACAGAGCGATTTGATGCTGCGTGTCGGTATATCCCGTCAGCAGTATCAGCGCCTTGAATCCAAAGGAAATCCAAGACTGGATACCCTGGAATTGTTAGCGAAAGGCTTGAACACCGAACTTATGCTTATTCCCAAAGACAAGCTCAGTGCAGTGATGGTCGTGCTGGCCGAACTGGAGCAAGAGTCTAAACAAAGCACTGAACTCAACGGCCAACAATCGTCAAACTCCACAAAAGAAAATGCGAAAAAAAGTTTTTCAGACGACCCGTGGCAGGACTTGCTGGGAGATGATTAATGAGTAATAGCCGTGAAGAAGACATCAATGTACTCAAGCTCACATTGCACGATAGTTTGGTTGGCTATCTAGCTGGATTTCAAGGTGGCAAAAACGTACTTACCTTTGCCGAAGAATTTAAGAAAGATGCTCATCGCCCAACATTGAGTTTGATTACCCACCCCGCGTTTCCTCGTGCTGAAAAATTAATGGCAGAACCATGGGTGAGAAACCAAAGGCTGCATCCCGCATTGTCCAATCTGCTTCCGGAAGGATCGCTAAGGACATTGATAGCGCAAGGACTCAAAACTCATATTGATAACGAATTTCAAATTCTCTCCTATTTGGGAGCAGATCTTCCCGGCGCTTTAGTGGCAGAACCTATGGAGCCAGAAGACGTACCAGAAAGTGTGCTTAACACTCATGGTAAAGCTCGTGCAATAAAGTTTGGGAAGGTATCACAGGAAAATAAATTTTCTCTAGCCGGCGTTCAGATGAAATTTTCCATGAAAGAAAAAGACGGACGTTACAACCTTTCCAAGGGAGATGTCTTGGGAGACTGGATCGTTAAAACCCCGTCAACCCAGCATAAAGATGTGCCGCTGAATGAATATACGGCTATGAAATTGGCCGCATTAGTTGGGGTTGATATTCCAGAGATTAAGCTGGTTGAACTGAATAAACTGGATAACCTTCCGCAGATTAATTTGCCTGATGAAAAACTGGCTTTTGCGATAAAACGTTTTGATCGCGCCCAACACAAAAGCGGGGACGTCCGTATTCACATGGAGGATTTCGCTCAGGTACTGGTTAAGTACCCTCATGAAAAATACAACTCAGCAAACTACGAACAAATTGGCAGAATTATTTATCAGTTTTCTGGTGACGGGCTGGCTGACACACAACAATTTGCTCGACGTTTATTGGTGAATATTCTGCTCGCCAATGGCGATGCGCACCTCAAAAACTGGAGTTTGCTGTACACCGATCAAGTCACTCCACGGCTATCACCCGCATACGACATAGTGACAACCAACGTATACATTGATGATGAAAGGAACTTCGCGCTCAATTTAGGAAAGACTAAAGATTGGTATGACGTTTCAATGGCAAATTTTCAGTCATGGGCTGAGCGTGCCGAGATTCCATGGAGAGTCATTAAACCTCACTTGGATGACGTCATGGAAAAAGCGAGAAGCCTTTGGCCTGAAGCAATCAACGACCTCCCGATGAATGAAGCCCACAAACTGAAACTCAAAGAGCATTGGGGTAAGTTGCAGGAAGATTTTCGTATTAACGAGTCAGCCACCATACCTTAATTGCCTTTCTGGCCTAAGCCGGTTGGCCTAGTCCCTACATTGCAGTAAATTACAGGCTATTTGTCAGGCGGCTCAACAAGCGGCCACATTGCCACGGAACTGCACACCTAATGTCAGAGCAAACACAAACCCCGAATAACCTCGCCGCCTACTGCTGGTCTATCGCCGATTTACTGCGTGGTGACTTCAAACAAAGCCAGTATGGCCGCATCATTCTGCCATTTACCTTATTACGCCGCCTTGAAGGCGTACTTGAGGCGACTAAAGACGCCGTACTCGCGGAATATGAGCGGGTAAAAAATCTCAACTTGCCCGAAGAAGCCCAAGAAAAGCTGCTCCTTCGTGCTACCCAAACCGACGGCCAAAGCCTCAGCTTTTTTAATACCTCCAAAATGGACATGTCGAAACTGGGCGAAGCAGGCATCAAAGACAACCTAGAAAGCTACATTCAAGCCTTCTCGAAAGATGCGCGCGAGATATTCGAATACTTCAAATTTGCCGAATTTATCGGCCAGCTTAACGATGCAGACTTGCTCTACAAGGTGGTGCAAAAAGTCCGAGCCACCGATTTAAGCCCTAAGGCTATCTCAAACCACGACATGGGCCTCACCTTCGAAGAGCTAATACGTCGGTTTGCTGAAGGCTCAAACGAAACCGCCGGGGAGCACTTTACCCCGCGTGACATCGTGCGCTTAACGACAGCGTTGGTATTTACCGAAGACGACGAAGCCCTAAGCAAAGAAGGCATTATCCGTACTATCTATGACCCAACAGCGGGCACCGGCGGATTCTTATCCTCGGGTATGGAATACGTACACGAACACAACCCGCACGCCGTGATGCGAGCCTATGGCCAAGAGCTAAACCCCGAAAGCTACGCCATTTGCAAAGCCGACATGCTGATCAAAGGGCAAGAAGTCGAAAACATCAAACTCGGCAACACCCTCTCGAACGATCAGTTACCCGTCGATAAGTTCGACTACATGCTGTCTAATCCACCGTTTGGTGTCGATTGGAAAAAAATCGAATCCACCATCAAAGACGAAAACACCCTTAAAGGCTTTGATGGGCGTTTTGGCCCCGGCTTACCGCGCGTATCGGACGGCTCGTTACTTTTCTTAATGCACTTAATCAGCAAACTGCGTGATAGCAGTGACGGCGGTGGTCGCATTGGTATTATTCTGAATGGTTCGCCATTATTTACTGGCGGCGCAGGCTCGGGCGAAAGCGAAATTCGCCGTTACATATTAGAGGCCGACCTACTCGAAACCATCGTGGCTCTGCCAACGGATATGTTCTACAACACCGGTATTGCCACTTATGTGTGGGTGCTGTCGAATAAAAAATCGCAAGAGCGCAAAGGCAAAGTCCAACTTATTAACGGCGTTAATTTGTGCGGCAAAATGCGCAAGTCGTTAGGGTCTAAACGAAATGAAATGAGCGCCAACGACATCGCCACTATCATCCGTACCTTTGGTGCTTTTGAGGTGGTGGATGCCCGCCCGGTATCGGACTTTGTGGGCGAAAAACCCGCCGAAGTTAAAAGCAGCCGTGGCCGCCAAGCCGCCAATCCAAAGGCCGAAGTAGTTAAAACCTTCGCCAGTAAAATCTTTGCCAACCACGAATTTGGCTATCGCCGTATTACCATCGAGCGCCCACTGCGCGAAAGCTATCAGTTTAGCGACGAGCGCCTTGCCGAGCTGCGCTTTGCCAATAAGCCGTTAAATGCGCCAATGAAATGGATTTATGAAACCTACGGACATGCTTGGGCTGATGATGTTCAAGGTGAGGGGTATGGCCAGCTAACAGAACACGCGGTAGAAATACGTGCCTATATTAAAAGCCATTACAGCGAGCTAAAAGAGAAGCAAATAAAAGACCTGCTCGACAGCAAACTCTGGCTCGATTGCTTACAAACTTACTTATTGGGCAAGTCGCTCCAATCCATCATCGGCACGGAACAGTATGATGATATGAATGGCTATGATGCGGTGCTGAATAAAGCCTGCAAAACGCTGGATATTAAACTCGATGCCAAAGACAAAAAGGCCATGACCAGCGCGGTAAGTTGGAAGAATCCAGCGGCAGAAAAAGTCATCAAAAAGATTCATAAAGCAAAAGCGAACCCGCTTTATGGTTTATTTGAGGTGAATGGAGGTGTCGGTAGCGGAAAAAGAGTTGTTGAATATAAATCCGATGGTGATTTACGTGACAACGAAAACGTTGCGCTGGCTTATGAGGGGAGAGAAAGCCAAACAGTCAATGCCTTAAACGAAGCCTACTTTATTAAAGAGGTACAACCTCATGTGCCAGATGCCTGGATAGACGCCAGCAAAACCGATGCAAAAGATGGTGAAGTCGGCATAGTAGGTTATGAAATTCCGTTTAATCGCCATTTTTATCAGTATCAGCCGCCAAGGGATTTGGCCGAGATCGATGCGGATTTGGATGCGGTGTCCGCAGAGATAATGGAATTGCTGCGGGAGGTGCATTCCTGATGGTTTTTTTAGATACTGTGATTTTCGCGCAGAAGGGTCATTATCTCGAAGGCGGGAATCCGTTACGCAAAACCGACTTTAAAAAAACGGTTAGCCTTCGGGCATCTACTTGCTCGACACGCCGTGAATACGACCGCCAAGGATGGCGGAAGTGTCGGTTTTGCAGGAGCATAAAACCGACCGTCCCTGTACCCAAAGCACTCGCTTCGCTCATGGGGCAGACTCTAGGCTTGACGCCAGCATCCATGCTGGCGACAGTCGTGCAAGCCGTCACCCGAATGCAAACCTGCCTATTCGCCAGCCTCGAAACCGAGAGGGAGAAGGTGTATGGATAAGGTGGGTTTGAGCGGCAAGTATCAGACGTATCCTGAATATAAGGACTCAGGAATAAATGGGTTAGGGGAAATCCCTCATCATTGGATAGTAATGCAACTGAAGCGCACTGTGGACCGATGTGCTAATGGTATTTGGGGGAGCGAGCCAAAAGAAGATGGTGAAGATACTATCGTTCTGCGTGTCGCAGACTTTGATCGCCCACGTTTATCATTGAAGGTTGATGGATATACATATCGAAAGATTGATGATAGTGAAAAAAAATCTCGTAGTTTAAAGTATGGTGATTTATTACTTGAAAAATCTGGAGGTGGAGAAAAAACTCTGGTTGGCCAAGTAGTTATCTTTGATAAAAATTTCGAAGCGGTAACTTCAAACTTTGTTGCTAAAATGACGCCTTTGGCTGGCATTAATAGTAGGTTTTTGAATTATGTTTTTAGTAGATTTTATAGCGATAATATAAATTATTGTTCTATTAAACAAAATACGGGCATTCAAAATTTAGACTCCTCATCTTACTTGGCAGAGAAATTCGGATTTCCTCCAGAAATTGAACAACAAAAAATCGCCAACTTCCTCGACCACGAAACCGCTAAAATCGACACCCTGATCGAAAAGCAACAACAACTCATTAAACTGCTCAAAGAAAAACGCCAAGCCGTCATCAGTCATGCCGTCACCAAAGGCCTCAACCCTAATGCTTCCATGCGCGACTCGGGAGTGGAGTGGTTGGGGGAAGTGCCGGAGCATTGGGAGGTGAGTAAGTTTGGCTATGTTTCTCAAGTTGTTCGTGGAGGTTCGCCTAGGCCTGCTGGTGATCCGACATTATTCAATGGAGATTATTCTCCATGGGTAACTGTTGCTGAAATAACTAAAGATGATGAAGTTTATTTAACTAGTACTGAAACATTTTTAACGAAGAAGGGTAGTGATCAGTGTCGGATATTTAAATCAGGTACTTTATTGCTTTCTAATAGTGGTGCGACACTAGGAGTACCTTCAATATTGAACGTTGACGCTAATGCAAATGATGGTGTTGTAGGGTTTGAAAATTTGACGCTAAATTCTGAATTCGCATACTACTACTTATCAAGTCTCACTGAGGATTTGCGAGAAAGGGTAAAGCAGGGATCAGGGCAACCTAATTTAAATACGGATATAGTCAAAGGAATTTCGGTCCCAATTCCACCAGAACTAGAGGTTAAGGCTATTGTAGATTCCATCAGAAAAACAAGGGATCAATTTAAAAAATTGACACAAAAAGCATTTTTAGGCATTGAATTACTCCAAGAACGCCGCACCGCTCTAATCTCCGCCGCCGTCACCGGAAAAATCGACGTTCGTGACTGGGTCGCTCCTGAGTCTTCAAACAATACAATGGATTCCCGCCTACGCGGGAATGACGCTGATTTAAGCAAGGAGGCCGGGCTATGAGTGATATCAAGCTGTTTTCATTAAAAGGCGATGGCGTCAGCGAGTTGGCAGGCCGTATGGCGGAAATGTCGGTTTTGCAGGGATATTAATCGACCATTCGAGTAGAACCAGACACCTCTTCAGTTTTTACGGATGCCCCTGAGGCACTAAACCATGGTCGCTGCTATTCCGCTTTTCAGATTAAACACCTGATTTGTTATTTCATGCCTCTGAACCTTTTGCTTTAAAATTAGCACCGTTTGATTTGAAGTGCGGCTTCGCGGCCTTTCCTTTAATCGGCGTGCGTACGGCGCCAGATAACAAAGTTATTCTGCGGCCTTTAGAGCAAAACCTTGCCCCGGAGTGACGCAAAAAATATGGATACTTTAAGAGGTTGCTCCGGGGCGGATTGTTTTGCGTGCCGCATAATGACTGCCGTTGGCTGGATGAAGCCGAATGCGCCGAGAAGAGAGGATCGTAAGGAGAAACCTCTCCTTGCATGGGGCCGGGGGCGGAGCCCCGAAAAGGACTTGAGTTTGAGAACTGAGTTTGAGAGCTTAGCTTTAAATAAACGGGATTAAATAAATTAAACAGTGTGGAGTGTTGCAATATTACGCCTACTATGAAGTAGCAGTGATCAGTATGGGGCCATTACTGTTAGGTCTTTGTTTAATAGCAATCCAGTCAGCTTATTGTCTTGAATGACTTTCGCGACAGCCTCACTGCAATAAGTATTTGCGTAGACTTTATGAATGCCAGTCACAATGTGAGCGTCGAAATTTTCTGAAAACTGGAGGTGTGTTACACCAGCATAAATATCCCCATGCATTTGATAGGTGACCTCAGTCTCTGAAAAATGATGAATATTTGTGCAGTGGTAGAGGTAGCCGTTTTTCCCTAATAACTCAACAGGCAGAAACTCACCAAAAGGCGACAGTAAATCGCTGAGTGCTTCATGTGCCCGCTGGTTCATGATGATTAAATCCCGCCAAATGCTTAAATCAGGTAGATCAACGGTGTTTTCGTTTTGGAAAACTTCTACCTCAAGTGGCTTCCAAATTTCTTGCACTTGAGTCGCGGAGATTGATAGGCCCATCGCTTTTGCTCTACCTAAGCAGGGGGCTAACAATCTTGTGAACTCAATGTGGTCTATAAAGTACGATTGATAGTTGTACAGATCGTTGAAGAGTTTAAACACAGATCAATCCTTTACGGCAGAGGGTGGAAGGGCAACAGAAGGGTTGTGATTTCCGTCACGTATCAGTGCCTGAATGCTCTTTAGCTTTCCTCTAAAGGCAGTTTCCGAGTATTCATTGTTAACTAAATCGAAAATCCATCGTTCATAATTGTAAGTGTGGATTTCGGAATGTGCCATGCAGTTAGGCATCGACCAGTGGCCTTTATCTTTACGTGTGCAGGGCATCCAAGCCCCATTATCAGGGTCACTTATTCGTATCCCCTGAGAGTGCATTGCAATCCTTGCGTTATATGCATTCTCGGTACGCCCTTTTCCAGGGATTATGTGGTGGGCTACAAAATTAGTATCGGGCTTTGGCCTGCCATCAGCCCTCATGAAATTCCCTAACACTTTTGCGGGGTGGTGCTTTTCTAATTTCATCGCTTCTTGAGAGATTTCCCAATCTTCGATGGATGCATCGTCTGACACGGCGAGCGAACGCCTGTAATCATCAAGTTGAACTTGTACCTTTACTTGAGCTAAAGCTAGAGCACGCTCAGCTTTGAGATGAACCAGCGCTTTATTTAGCGACTTCTCCCGCTTTTGGCGTTGTTCTGCCGTTTCATTGATAGGGGCACATTTGTGGCTGTGAGCGTGACATGCTTTTTGTTCAAACTCGAAGACGGCCCTGTCTAAGGCTGATAACTCATGTAATTGCGGTGTGACTCTATGACCGTGATCATATTCCATGACTGTTCTTGCTCCCAATAGATTCTTAAATCTTCCGCATATTGTAGTTACTATGAGTTTATTGGTTTTGCTTGCTTGTTTCTACCTGCCGCGCGTGGCGATAGTTTCGTTATTGCTGACTGTGTATTAGCGATTAAGAAGTTAACCTACGCAGCGTTGCTGAGTTAGACAAAGTAAAAGAGCTGATTGCCTTAAGCTACGAACGCAGCTAACGCCTTAGTGCATCACTTCGAAGCACTGTTGAGGTAATGATTAGACAATACCCAATTTGGGTTTGATCGACCCCAAATTGGGTCTCTTCTTATTTGTTCATGGATGTCGATAGTACAAACACGGTTGGTTGTCGTTATGCGGTTGCATAAATCAAAGTGTCGGCATATATTAATAAGTGCCGACATTTTAAGAATTTATGCCTATGTCTAAAACCTCAAAACGCCAACAAGTGATCGATCTCGCCATACAGCGAGGGCTTATTCGTCCGCGCGATTTGCTGGCTCACGGCTTGCCCAAAGACTACTTAAACATGTTGGCGCGTGAAGGCGTGTTGATTAAGCTGGGCCGTGGTTTGTATCAATGGCCAGATCGTGAAGCCAGCCGCCACCAGTCTTTGATTGAGGTCGCTAAACTGGCACCTAATGGTGTGGTGGCCCTGCTATCCGCTTTGAGTTTTCATGGCTTGGGCACACAAAATCCTTTTGAAGTTTGGTTGGCAATTGACCGCAAGTCGCGCCGACCTCGTATTCATTATCCGCCGGTGCGTTTTGTCACTATGTCTCATGAAGGCTTGGTTGAAGGTGTTGAGCAGCATGAAATCGATGGAGTAATGGTCTCGGTTTTTTGTCCGGCGAAAACCGTAGCTGATTGTTTTAAGTACCGTAATAAGATTGGGTTAGACGTCGCCCTAGAAGCGCTAAAGGATGGTTGGCGTGCACAAATGTTCACGATGGATGACCTGCTTGGGTACGCCAAGGTGTGTCGTGTGGCTAAGGTTATGCAACCTTATATGGAGTCTTTGGGTTGAGTCTTTGTGCGATATTTATAAGCAAGGTACATAAGGAGAGTGGCCTTTGGCGACTAATAAAGCGGCGTCGATACGCCAAAAACTGCTGAACTTATCGCGCGAACGCGGTGAGTCATTTGATTTTGTGTTACAGCAGTATGCGATTCAGCGGCTATTATATCGCTTGAGTGTGTCGGAGTATCACGATCAGTTTCTTTTGAAAGGGGCGATGTTATTTTCGGTTTGGACGGGAGATCTGCATCGCCCAACTAAAGATATTGATTTGTTAGGTTTTGGATCAAACGATATTGATGTACTAGTAAATGATTTTAAAATCATTTGTGCTACAGAAGCCGATGATGGTTTGATCTTTGATATTGAATCAATTCAGGGTGTTCTAATTAAGGAAGACTCACTTTATCAAGGAGTGCGAGTCACCGGGTTTGCTCATTTGGAAAAAGCGAAAATAGGTTTGCAAGTTGATATTGGTTTTGGCGATGCCGTCACGCCTAATGCTAGGCTGGCAACTATTCCGTCATTTTTAGATTCCCCTGCTCCAATAATGAAGATCTATCCGGTTTATACGGTGATCGCTGAGAAGTTTCACGCCATGGTGTCGCTGGGTCTGTTTAATAGTCGTATTAAAGATTTTTATGATATTTGGATGATTGCTATTCATGGCTTAC
>OLHV01000166.1_pt1 | contig 25909 bp, 20 predicted proteins | sample 1609391 | NCBI WGS metagenome assembly OLHV01 (sample SAMN05416805, study PRJEB24817) | seawater metagenome | isolation source: Sea water | place: Canada:Atlantic | collected 2013-07 | reverse complement strand
CGTCGGCAGCGTCAGATGTGTATAAGAGACAGAGCCGCCTTCGGGCGGCTTTTTTTATGGGTGCCTTTCTGTCACCTGGCAGGTTGACAGCAATCTATCGATAGCTTGCTGTTCCGGTGGCGTGATCAGTAGCCGGTAGCGTTGTTTGATCTGTTGCCAGTGCTGCCCGTACTGGCACCAGTAATCCCGGTTTTCCGGTAGCCACTGGTCCGGGCTGCCCGCGCCCTTGCTGCGATTGGCGCTGGCAGAGACGGGCAACAGATTGCCCGGATCATTGGCAAACTGGCGCCGATGGCGTTCATCCCAACCATCGCCACCATGGCCGTGGGCATGGCGCAGTGGCACCAGGTGGTCGATATCCAGGTCGCCTGCGGCGGTAAAGGTCTCTCCGCTGTAGGGATCGTGCCAGCGTCCGCGGGCCACGGTGCATCGATCATCCCGGGTAAAGGTCACGGGCACCTGGCTGGTGGCAATCAGGATCTCCGCGCGGGTGTCCTGGCAGTCGCCATCCTCATCCAGCCAGTGGGGCCAGTCACTACGCTCATAGAGGCCGGAAAAGGCCCGTTGCTGTTGGCGGGCTTCCTGTTCCGCCTGTTGTTGCTGGCGATGCAGGGTCAGGCAGGGTTCACGGTGGCAGTGATACTGGTCGGTGGTCCGGTTGGTGTGGCCGCCCTGCTTGTCCAGGCCGCCGGGGTGGCTGTGGGCGAGGCTGGCGATAACGATCAGGAAACCAGCAAAGAGTCGATTGAGCAAAAGGGAAGTCCAGAGAGCAGCAATATGATCAGGATATTACCACGCTAATATGTAGGCGATATCTTACAGTGCAAATTAAGGCAATAGTCCGATAGCAGCAAGATACAAACGGCAACGAGGCAAAACGAAATTCCACTGTGGATAGCTCCGGCTCGTCGCTAGAGTGAAGCTGCCGGGCTGTAGCCGCTTCATGCGTGCGGTTTGTCCAGGGCGTTGTTTGCAGTGCATTTTGAGTAGTAGCAGTTGCAGGAGTCTCGGCTATGGGAAGCCAAACGGAAACGGATCGGTGGCGTCAGCAGGAGTTGGCGCTTACCGCCGTAGAACATCGCCTTCAGGCGCTGGGTGAGTATCTGGCGGTATATCGCGCCAGTTATGCCTCCAGCGGTGAAGGGCGCCACTACGCCAGGGTGCGAATGCTGCGCAAGGACATTGGTCGCTTGCGGGCCTGGTGGTGGTATCTGCAGGCGACTCGTAGAGGGGCTACCTGGTTGCCGCTGTTGCACCGTGTGGTGGGGTTGCTGGCGGTGTTTGTCAGTCCGATTCGTCGTGGTGGACGTCGTCGCCATTCTTCAGGGATGCTGCGCCACCTGACCAGCCACAGCCTGATCGAACGGGCTTATGCGGCCCTTGAGGACGATCTCCAGGGGCAGCTGCTGACCCTGCGGCTGGCCCAGTACCAGCGCCCCACGGAAAGCCGCAGTCGAGAGATCAACAGATTGCAACGACAACTGGAAGAAGTGGCTGGCCTGCGCAGCAGCGGGTTGCCCGAGCCGCGCCGGTTGACCGCCATTTGCCATCTTCTGCATCGGGTAATGACGGTGCGCCAGTGGTTGGGTCTGCAGTTACCTCTGGCTAACCTGGTGGACCGTTAATGTTGGCAGCGAATCGACTGGCCCCGGCTCTGGAAAGTCTGCCGCGGGTGTTTGCCCTGTCAGACCTGAAGCAGTTGCTGCCCGGAGAGGAAGACCAGGCGCTGGATGTGGCATTGCGTTGGCTGGAAGCTGGCGTCATCAAGCAGGTGGCGCCGCCGCGGCCGGTTTTCTTCAAGGTAATACTGGGCGAGGAACTGGATGAGGTGGATCGCTGCCGTGGCTTGTTGCGGGCTTTTCCCTCACTGGTGATGGTGGCAGGTTCGGTCCTGTGGCGGCAGGGTCTCAGTGCCCAGCGCGACACACTGCTGGAATGCTGTGTGTCGGAGAGTGAATTGAACTGCAACCTGCCGGGCGTGGCCCTGCGCTGGCGGCCACCGGCCTGGTGGGCTGCGGTGCGACAGGCCGGGGGGATTGCCGGCGATCACCACGGTGTGGCCATGCTGACCCCGGAAATGGCGTTGGCCGATGCGGCGGCATTCGGGGATGTGTGGATGCCGGATCGGGGCGCGGTGGATTGGAACCAGCTGTCTACCGCCAAACTGAGTGAGGCCACCCAGCACTTGCTGCCGCTGCGTGAGGAGGGGGGTGTCCGCACGGATTGACGGGGCCTGCCGGACTGTTATTAAATGAGAACCATTATCAGTTCTTCAGGGTTCTTTTCCCATGTGGTTTGCCGTTCTGGCCACCCTGGCCAGTGTTGTCCTTTTTTATCTTAGTGATCGCCAGCAGCGCTGGCTGGATCAGCCACTTCCGGGGCTGTCGCGGCTGCTGGCCTTGTTGTTGCTGGCTGCTTCCGCTGTCCTCTGGATGGTGACTTTGGGGATGGGTGTCGGGCTCTTTGTGGGGCTCTGGGTGTTTGCCCTGCCGGCGATGCTGTTGCCGTTGATGGCCGGGCATTACCGTGACAGCTTCCAGCGGGGGCTGCGCGGATGAGATATTTTCTGGGCGTTCTGCTCAGCCTTCCCTTGTCGTTGATGCTGATCGGGCTGCTGGCGGCGGCATTGCCGATGCCCTGGCAGGGATGGTTGGTGCTGCAACTGATTGCGGCCATCGTGCTATGGATGCTTCTGGCGTTGCTGGTGGCCCTGCCGGCAAAGACCTGGCCGCCGCTGATCGCCCTGGTGGTCGGTAACCTGGCTGCCTGGCTGGTCCTGCAGGCTACACCGCTATACGGGGTGGGCGCATGAAAGGAGAGCGTTTGCGCCGGATGATCGATCTGCATGCCTGGCTGGGCATGGCCAGCGGCCTGGCGCTGTTTGTGGCCTTTTTCGCCGGCGCCATCAATGTGTTTCACCACGAGCTGCATCACTGGCAGGAGCCACATTTCGCGGAGCAGACGACCACGCCCATGGGTATGGACCGACTGCTGGAGCGGGTCACCGAACAGTATCCGGATGCCCGCAAACGTCTGTACCTGCTTCCTGACGATGATGATCCCGGTGTGATGTGGTTTGAGTCCGCCGACAGTGATTGGGTCACCGCCCACGCCACGGATTTCAATGCCGAAGGGGTGCACGAAGCGACTCCCCGCTCGGCGCTGGCGGATTTTATCAATGAACTGCATTTTGCCCTGGGTATTCCCAATCCCGGTTGGCCGATCAATATCGGCATGACATTCATGGGGCTGATTTCGGTGATGTACGGGGTCGCGCTTTTCAGCGGGCTGCTGATCCACTGGCCGAAAATCCGCAAGGAATTCTTTGCTCTCAAGCACGAGGGCAACATGCGCCGTTACTGGAAAAACCTGCACAACGTGATCGGCATTATCAGCTTCCCGTTCCATCTGATCATGTCGGTGACCGGTGCTGCCATGGGCATGTTTACCGTGGTGGCGGTGTTGCTGGGGGCGCTGGTCTTCGGGCCCCAGTTGCGCGGGGTGATCACCGAGCAAACCGAAGTGTGGTCGGCGGTGGAGAGCCAGGGCAACACCGTAATCATGCCGCGCATGGGCGATGTGCTGTCCGCCGCCCGTAATGAGCTGCCGGAACTGACCGTGGACTGGCTGGAAATCCGCGGCTATGGCGATGCCGCCGGCTGGATTGATGTGGCCGGCTCCGTGCCGGGGTATGTGGGGCATCATGCCCATGTGGTGCTGGATCCGACTCTGGGGCCGTTGCGCGTGATTGCGCCGGGGCAGCGCAGCCTCAACTTTGCCAGCCTGTCACCGGTTTACTCCCTGCACTTCGGTGATTACGGCGGCCTGCTGGTAAAACTGTTGTATTTCCTCCTGGGGCTGCTGGGCTCGCTACTGTTTGTCTCCGGCAATATTCTCTGGTGCGAGCGCCGTTCGGATCGCACCGGCCCGGGGCGATCCTCGGCCTTTCTGTTGCGCCTGACTCTGGGGGTCTGTGCGGGTGTGGTGATCGGCGTTGCTTTCAGCTTCCTGGTCAGCAAGCTGTTGCCGCATACCCCGTTGAGCGGGCTGGTGGCCCTGGCTGAACGGGGTGTGTTTGCCGTGATTCTGGTGTTGCTGGTGGCTTGGAGTCTGCGCGCGTCGCCGCTGCGATTCAGCAGTCAGATGCTTCGTGTTGCGCCGTTCTGCTATCTCTCCATACCCCTGTTGCAGACGGTACTGGAAGGCAGCCATGCCTGGCTGGAAGCGGATAACCGGCTGATCAATCTGGTATTGCTGGCCGTGGCGGCCTGCCTGTGGGTGGTGCGCCGCCAGTTCCGCAAGCGGATACGTCAGGCCGAGCCCCATCCGTTGTGGGTGGGTAAGGTCTCCGAGGGCGATCCCAGGCACCTGACCGACACCGAGCGGGAAGCCGATGCGGTGGCCTCGGATTCAGCCAGGTAACGAAGACGCTTGCACAAAAAAAGGGCCGGAATATCCGGCCCTTTTTTGTTGGCGATAGGCTCCCTCACTTCAGAAGCGGTAGGTCGCCTGCAGGCTCAGGCCGTGGGCGCTGTTTTCAAACTCCGCCCGGTAGCTGGATTGATCCACCTTGCCCTTCTTCTCTTGCAGATACGCGTATGCCGCATCCAGGGTCAGGTCGGCGGTGGGGCTCCAGCCGGCGCCCAGGGTGAAGATGTCCCGGTCGCTGACCGGAATCCGCACGGTGCGGTGGGCATCGTTGGTGGGCGAGTTGTCCCGGGCGTAGCCGGCACGCACCACCCATTGCGGGTTCAGCTGGTAGGCGCCGCCGAAGGCAACTGCCCAGGTGTCTTCCCATTTCAGCTCTTCGGAAATGGTGGCGAAGCTGCCCGCGTAGGCCGGGTGTACGCCGCTGTTGTTCACTTCAATACCTCTCAGGCGGCTCCAGCGGGTCCAGGTGGTGCCCAGGTTCAGAGTCAGTTTGTCGGTGGCCCGGAAGCTGACAGAGGTATCCACGGATTCCGGCATGGTGATGTCCAGTTCTGCATCGTAGCTGCCATTGAGCCCGGGCAGACCGGTGGGAATCATCGGGTTGGGTGGAATCGGACCCAGCATGCCGTTGGCGCCGCTGACCTTGGTGCGACCTTCCAGTGAGTAGTCAGTCTTGGAGTGATAGGTCAGGCCCCAGTCCAGCCGGTCGTTCACTGCTACCAGCAGGCCCAGGGTATAGCCCACGGCCAGATCGTCGCCTTCGATATCCACCTCGGCATCGCCGCTGCCGGGGATCGGGCCGGGCACGGCCGCGTTCGGCACATTGCTGCTCAGGGCGCCGTCGATGCGGTTGAAGGTGGGGCCAAAGCCTACGGATACCTTGTCGGTGAAGGCGTAGCTCAGGGTGGGCTGGATGGTAACCACCTGCACTTCGCTTTTCAGGCCGTTGTAGCGGCCTTGCCAGCCATCCTCGTAATCACTGATGACGCCAAAGGGGGCGTACACGCCGATGCCGGCATGCCAGTTGTTGTTGAGCGGGGTGACGTAATAGCCAAACGGAATGGTGGTGAAGGGCACCATGTCACCGTCGTTGCTGCCGCCCTGGCCCAGTTTCCCCTGGGGGTTACGGATGTCGGTGCTGGCGTCAATAAAGGCCAGGCCGCCGCTGATCTCGGCGCGCTTCAGACGGCTCATACCGGCCGGGTTGCCATAAAGGGTGCTGGCGTTGGCGGCGCTGGAAGCGCGACCGGCGTAGGCGGAGCCGGCGCTGCTGGCGCTTTGTTCGTTGAGGGCCAGGCCATTGGCCAGGGCCTGGCTGGAAGTCGCGGCAATGGCTGCTGCCAGCAGGGCGTTGTTCGAATACTTCATGATAGCTTTCCCGAGTTGTTTTTTGCGCGGGCAAGTTAACATTCGGATACAGTTTATTACAGGTTGTTTATCGTCAATGTCGCCGAAAAAACAGGATAAAAGCGTCATTAATATGGAAACATGATGTTTATTGTTGTGAAGGTGGTTCGGGAATAAATTGAGTGTTTACCGCTGTTTGGCTCTGCGTGTGAGGGCTTGCTGGTGTTGCGGAATGGTGGAATGAGGGACAGTCAGCGTGGGCGGGAGGAAACCCGTTTCGGCGCCATTCAGGTATTTGCGGATGCAATGGTCGGGACTGCGAGGAGGAATGGGCGCGGCAATGGATGGTGCTGCCGCGCCGGAATGGGACAATGGAGAATTTGCTGTTGCCAGAGGCAGGCTGTCCGCCTTGCCAGGGATCTACAGGCCGGGACGTCTGCCGGGCTGGTTAACGGCCTTGCGGGTGAATATCCCGATGATGGGCGTGCCCTGATCCTGCAGAATCGGCTCGATGTCCCGGTGCAGGGCGTGGTACCGGTAAAACGGCACTCGTGGGAACAAGTGATGGATGGAATGCAGGTTCTGGCCCAGCCAGAACCACTCCAGCGGTTTCATCCAGCGGGGCATGATCAGGCTGTTGGTATTGCGATAGCGCTCACTGACCTTGTAGGGGTGATGCGGACGATAGGCAAACCAGTAGGCGGTGAAGAGTCCGCCGGTGTAGTAGCCGAGCAGAATCACCGCCACCGTGCCGGGCTGGTCCACCATGACCAGAAAGGCAATCCGCCAGCCCAGTGAGACCACCAGCTCGGCGCAATAAATCAGTTTTTCCTTCAGCGACGCGCTGCCCCAGCTGTGCTGAACAAAAAACGTATTCTGCACCCACTGGAAACGCAGGCCTGCGGCCAGCAAACCCAGTGGGCCTTTCTGCATTCCGCTGATAATGAAGTCCGGGTCCTTGTCCGGCTGGTTGGTGTAGCGGTGGTGGGTAAAGTGTTCGATGCGGTGGGAGGCATAGGGAATCGCAATGATCGGAGCCACCAGGTACCCGCACAGATCGTTGATCCATTTATGACTGTCATTCTGCCCGTGGATGTTGCCGTGGGCCGCCTCATGCAGCGGCGTATAGGACATATAGGTCAGCGCTGCCACCAAGAGATAAGCACCCCAGGCCGGCAGGGAGCCGCTGGCAAACAGAGAGAGTGTGGCAACAAATGCGGCTACCACGGCCAGGGTCAGTAATATTGTCGGCCAGGCGGTTTTCCCCATATAGTGCTTGGCGCAGGCAATGGCCTGCTTGTTCAGTGTGGCCGAATCCATGGTGTCGCCTCTTGTTGGTTTCATCAGGCTCAACACTACGGTGCTCCCACAACAACCAGAATAGCCGCCGTGGCCAATCGCCCTGCATAAGTGGCCAGAGTGTGACGGGGCGGTATCTGCGGGACGGGCAATGCAGCATTCAGACGACAAGCTTCATCCGGTGGCCATCAGTCAGGTCATGCTCAACTTCGCCCAGCGACATGGCATCGACCGGCAAACCTGCCTGCTCGGCACCGGTATTGCCGACGAAGCCTTGTCCAGTGGCGAGGGTCTGGTTACCCGCACCCAGGAAATGCGCCTGATCGAAAATCTCATGCTGGCCCTGCCGGCAGCCGGAGTGGGCGGTTTTGAGCTGGGTCGGCAATACAACCTGGCCACCTTCGGGGTATGGGGATTCGCCCTGCGCACCTGCAAGACCCTGCGCGATGCCGCCGCCCTGGGCGTACGTTACCTGCCGTTGAGCACGGCCTACTGCCGGATTACGGTCTGTGAGCAGGGCGATACGTTCGGCGTGACATTCGATCCTGACCCGATACCGGCGCACCTGCGCCAGTTTTTGCTCGAGCGAGACATGGCTACCGCCCTCAATCTGGTCAGGGAAATCACGCTTCAGGGGGTGGCGTTTACGGGTATCGAGTTCACTGGCGAACCGGATGTGGCGGCGTCCGCCGTGGCGGAGCTGTGCGGCGTGATGCCCACCTTTCATGCCCGCGCCAACCGTATCCTGGTCAACCGTGCCGGGGCCAACCAGCCGTTCCCCGGCTACGATCCGGTGCTAACCCGCATGCTCGAGCAGCAGTGTCGGCAGCGTATGGACACCGTGGAAAGCAGTGGCGTCGCCGGCAAGGTTCGCCAGAAACTGCTCGGAGAGCTGGGCTTGGGCGCTACCCTTAACGACATGGCCAGCGAGCTGGCCCTCTCTTCCCGCAGTCTGCGTCGCAAACTGGAACAGGAAGGCACCAGCTACCGCGACCTGGTTGAGGAGGAGCGCCGCCAACTGGCCTTGCAGCTGCTCAGCAACACCACCATGAAAATCGAAGAGATCGCCGCCCATCTGGCCTATACCGATGCCGGCGGCTTTGTTCGTGCCTTTCGGCGCTGGCAGGGCTGCTCGCCCAGTGAGTACAGGGGGGATTTGCCTGGGTGAAATCCACCGTGGGACACAAAAAAGGGGCCTCCCAGTAAGGAGGCCCCTTTCTTTTATATGGCACGCCCGAGAGGATTCGAACCTCTGACCTTTGCCTCCGGAGGGCAACGCTCTATCCAGCTGAGCTACGGGCGCAAAACCTGTTGCAGTCGACCGGATGAGGTTGGTCAGTTCCGACGATCTGCAGATGAAGAACTTGGGGGTTCAACGGGCGCGAATGATAGCCGGTTGTGGCGTTGGCGTCCATGGATGGGATGCATTGTGGGCGCAGATGCTTATAATCTGCGCGCGCCGTGTGATCACGGCAGTCATTTCGCGGCAGTCTGCCTCTTTCGGGTTTCCGGCAGTACTGTTTTCCTTACGAGCCCGTGTCTGTGACCAGACAAGTGTATCGGAGGAAACAGGATGAACCTGTACTGGATTGTGCTATTACTGGCAGTGATCGTGGAAATTGCCTGGGCCATGAGCCTCAAATGGATTCAGGTGCAGCCCGGGGTGGCGTCCATTGGCACGGCGCTGGTGCTCACCGCCCTGAACATGCTGATGCTGTCCTATGCCATGAAAGGCATTCCGGTGGGTACCGCCTATGCGGTCTGGACCGGCCTGGGTGCTGTGGGCATTACCGTGTTGGGCATTCTGTTCTTCAAGGACCCGGCCAGCCTGTCACGGTTGGCCTTCATGGGGCTGGTGGTGGTCGGCATTATCGGCCTCAAGTTGACGGCTTCACCGGCCTGATGACGAGTTTGGGCTCGCACGCGTGTGCCGTCCATTTTACAATCTTTTCCCATGAATTCCCCGATTAATCGGTACCCTCTGCGGGCAGATGTTGGCCGCCAACTGATGGAGAAAACTGTGCGCATTGCTTATCTGGAAGATGACATGGCTCAGGCTGAGCTTGTCACTCACTGGCTTAAGGAAGCGGGCCATAACTGCATTCACCTGGCCAGCGGGCGCGAGTTCATGTCCCTGTTGCGGCGTGACACCTTCGACATTCTGGTGCTCGATTGGGAAGTGCCGGATATGAATGGCTACGCCGTGCTGGAGGAAGTTCGGGCCAGCGGCAACCGCACCCCGGTGCTGTTTGCCACCCAGCGGGACGATGAGTCCTCCATTGTGGGAGCACTCAGTCAGGGTGCGGACGACTATATGGTCAAGCCTACCAAGCAAGCGGAATTGCTGGCCCGGATAGCCGCGTTAGGGCGTCGGGCGGGGGTATCGGATATGGATGATGACACTGCCCTGACTGTGGGGCCCTGGACGGTGGACCGGTCGCGACGGCAGATTCTGCTGGCGGACGAGCCGGTGAAGCTGACCGACAAGGATTATGAGCTTGCCAGCTATCTGTTCCAGAATGTGGGTAAGCTGATGAGTCGTGCCCACCTGCTGGAAAAGGTCTGGGGTATCATGACTCCGATCGAATCTCGTACTGTGGATGTGCATATCAGCCGCATCCGTCGCAGCCTGCAGATACGCCCGGAGCAGGGCTACCGCATCAAGACGGTTTACCAGCATGGTTACCGCCTGGAGCCGATTGAGGAATAACGCTATGAGGGTCTGGTTGTGTGCAGCCTTGCTGCTGGGACTGACGACTGCCGCAGCAGCATCCGACGACTGGCATTACACCCTGCGCCCGGGGGATACCCTGTGGAAGGTCTGCCAGCAGTTTGCCCAGGAACCGGCTGCCTGCTGGCGTGATCTGGCCAGCCATAATTCGCTGAAAAACCCTCATAGTGTCGAACCGGGCCAGAACCTGCTTGTCCCCATTGCCTGGCTGAAGGAAAAGCCGATTCCTGCGCGGATTGTCGCAGTTCGCGGTGAGGTGATGCTGTATCCCGCTGCCGGTGGCGAGGCACGTCAGGTGCAGAGTGGTGAGACAGTGGCCTTTGGCGATGCGCTGGAAACCGCTACCGGCGCCAGTGCCCGGTTAGAGTTTGCCGATCAGTCCGAAGTGGTGATCAAGCCTGGCAGCTTGCTGGTGGTCAACCGCTATCGCCGTTTTCTGGATCAACAGGGCGAGCAGACGGAACTGCGTCTGCAGCGCGGTAATATTCGCAACACGGTAACTCCGGCCAGTAACGATGATCGTACCTTCAAGGTCTTCACCCCTGGCGCGGTCGCGGCGGTGCGTGGTACCGAGTACTACGTCAGCGTGGACGCCGGTGAAACCACCCGCAACGAAGTGGTGGATGGCCGGGTGGATGTCAGTGCCCGGGGCACCCGTCGTGATGTGCAAGCCGGTTTCGCCACCCTGGCCCGGCTTGACCAGCCGCCCATTGAACCGGTGCCTCTGTTGCCGGCCCCGTCGGTGGAGCTGGCAGTAACCCACGAGGATGTGGCGGCGGCGTGGCCCACCCAGGCGGATGCGGCCAGTTACTGGCTGGAGTGGTATCGCCAGCGCGATGGGTTGTTGTTGGGCCAGGCGTCCTTGCAGGCCGGTCACTGGCAACAGGATTTACCGGTAGGCGATTACCGTCTGTTGGTGCGTGCGGTGGATGAAAACGGCCTGCGTGGCCACGAAAGCTGGACCAATTTCTCCATTGAGCCCGCACCAGAGCCCGTGCCTGAAAAGGATTCCAAATGGGACCTGTGGGTCTTCCTCGGCGGAGCCGCGTTGTTGCTGGCGCTGTAACGGATGCGCTCGCGCCTGAATGCCTATCAGCGTCGCTATCTGGCTGAACACATATCAGTGCTGTTTCTGGTGGTCGGTCTCTGCGCCCTGCTGAGTCTCAGCGGGGCTTTGTCCTTCGTTGACCGCTACATTTACGACAACCTTCTTAAAACCCTCCCGGACGACCCGTCCCCGGATCTGGTTATCGTCGGCATCGACGAATACAGTCTGCGGGAGATCGGTCGCTGGCCCTGGGATCGGAAGGTCCACGCCCAATTGATCAACCGTCTTACCGATATGGGGGCACGGGCGATACTGGTGGATCTGATCCTGTCCGAGCCGGACCGCAACAACCCGGATTCCGATCTGGCCCTGGTGCAGGCCATGGCGGCCAATGGCCATGTCTATCTGCCGGTGCACGTGGAGCAACTGCGGGCCGGTGGCCAGCTCATCGAAGTCTTGCCCTATGCACCGTTCGCCCGTGCCGCCGCCGGGTTGGGGCACGTGGACCTAGAGCTGGACAGCGACGGGGTAGCCCGCTCTGTGTACATGCGCTCGGGTATCGGTCAGGCCTGGTGGCCGCATATCACCCAGACCCTGCTGATCCAGGAAGGGATGCTCCCGGAGAATACCTTCCCGGCGAACAAAGGCGAGGAATTCTCCGGGCTGGCCAATGTGCGTCGCTACCACCGTTATGTGCCCTTTGTCAGCGGTCCCAACAGCTACCCGCAGGTGTCCGCGGTGGAGTTGCTGAACAACCTGATTCCGGAGCAGCTGATCCGCGACAAGATCGTGCTGATTGGTGCCACCGCTGCCGGCCTGGGTGACATGCTGCCCACGCCCATGGCCAGCCAGGGTGAGTTGATGGCCGGGGTGGAGGTCAACGCCAATCTGCTGGATGCATTGCGCTCGGATCGGCTGATCCGGGAGCTGCCCATGAGCAGTGTGCTGGTGCTGGGGGCCGTACTGGCGTTGTTGGCGCCGCTGTTGCTGCCCTATGTGCTGCCGCGCTGGAGTATTCCGCTGGTGGCCGGGGTGATTCTGCTCTGTCTGCTGACAAGCATGGTGGTGTTGGTCGTGTTGCGGCTGTGGTTCCCGCCATCCGGTGCCATGGCGGCGGCATTGATGGGCTACCCGTTGTGGACCTGGCGGCGCCTGGAATATTCCCTCTCCTATATGCGCCATGCCCTGGAGCGGTTATCCGAATACAGCGATTTGAATCAGCGCCTGACCCGGCCGTCCACCCTGGAGCAGATGGGACGGATGTTCGATCAGGTGTTGCCCGTGCGTGCCTGGCGATTGCTGGGTGGGGAAAAACCCTGGCGCGGTGGCGACAGCCTGCCGGCTGCCACCTGGAAAGGATCGCTGGCGCGCCAGTATCGTTTCAAGCATGAGGGGCGCCGCTACGAGCTGGACCTGGTGTGGCATCAGGCGCTGCATGCGGATACCTATGATTACTGGGTGAGGGCGATGCTGGTACGGGTGCGCACCCATGCTCCCACCGTGGGGCCCCGCTATGAAGTGCTGGAAAAACATATCGACCGGCTACGTCGGGAAGAGGCTCGTCAGGAGGCCCTGACCCGATTCTTCCAGGTGACCCTGGCACAGATCCGCGAAGGAGTGGTGATCGCTGATGCCTGTGGCGTCATTGTCTATGCCAACCCCCAGGCCTCCTTCCTGCTTGGCCTGGAAATGGGGGCGCTGGATGCGGGCCAGCCCATGGTGACGGATCTGGGGCGGGAGCTGGACCTGCGCGAGCACAGCTGGGACGAGCTGCTACGTCAGTCCCTGGCGGAAGGGCGCACCCAGCTGGAATGCCGCAATCGCCAGGGCGCAGACCTTTACCTGGATCTCCTGCTGGTGCATGCCGGTGATAATCCGGGCCGGATGATGATCATCTCTTTCAAGGACATCAGCGACGTGAAGCAGGCCCTGCGGGCCCGCTCGGAAATGCTGGATTTTCTCTCCCACGACCTGCGCTCCCCCATGGTCTCAGTGCTGGCTCTCACCGAGAAAATGCGTCAGCAGGGTGATGGACAGTCCCTGGATGGCTTCCTCGATAACGTGCAGCATTATGCCCAGCGCAACCTGAGTATCGCCGAGCAGTTCCTGCAGCTGGCCCGGGTGGAAGCGGTGGAAACGGTGGAAATGAACGAGCAGGACATGCTCGACGTGGTGGAGAGCGCCATCGACATGGTGCAGATCCAGGCTCAGCAGGCCGATATCACCCTGCGCTTTGATTATGACCCCCATCAGGAGGTCTGGGTGCTGGGTAATAACGAATTGCTCGAGCGGTTAATGGTGAATTTGCTCACCAATGCCATCAAATACAGCCATGCGGGCAGTTCCGTTGATGTGCGACTGTATGCCCGGGAAGAGGCCGTACTCTGTGAGGTGCGCGACCGGGGTGTGGGTATTCCGCCGGAATTCCTGGAGCGGCTGTTCCAGCGTTTCAGTCGCGCCAGCACCAGTGGTGGCGCCCGCACCCGCGGCGCGGGCATGGGACTGCGCTTCGTCAAGGTAGTGACGGAGCGCCACGGCGGTGACATTCAGGTGGATAGTGCGCCAAACGAAGGTAGCCGCTTCACCCTGTCATTACCTCGGGTGGAGATAGACTAAATCAAGCAGTGTAACAGCAAGCGTTTTGTCCCCACGCCCTGAGCGGGTATAATGCCGCCGCAGCGCCCTCGGGCGAATCACAGAGAATAGAGGTGGAATCGTGAAAAAGATGCTGACTGCCAGCTTGGTACTGGTCGCTACCCTGTTTGCCGCCGGTAACGTGGCTGCCAAGAGCGCCAAGGAAATTTCCCCGTATCCGCTGGGTGAGCGTTCTGTATTCAGTGAGCGGGCCATCGCCGAGCGTCTTCAGCCGGTGGGTTCTGTGTGTGTCGAGGGTGAAGATTGTGGCACCGCTGCCGCAGCCGAAGAGCAAGTGGCCAGTGGACCCCGCAGCGGTGAGCAAGTGCACCAGTCTGCCTGTGCGGCCTGTCATACCACTGGTGCTGCCGGTGCCCCGAAGACCGGCGATTCCGCTGCCTGGGGTTCGCGTATCGCCAAGGGTAATGCCACCCTGGTCAAGCACGCGATTGAAGGCTTCAACGCCATGCCGCCCAAGGGTATGTGCATGGATTGCTCTGACGACGAGATCAAGGCCGCCGTCGGGTATATGGTTGAGCAGAGCCAGTAACCTTGCTGCGATCTCTGGGAATTCTGCTGTCGGCCCTGTGGCTGGCAGCCTGTTCCGACGATAGCGCTCCGGCCACTGCGGATGCTTCGCAGACGCGTGACGGGGCGCAGTTGTATCGCCAATACTGTGTTACCTGCCACGGTTCCGGCGCCCTGGGCGCTCCCCGTGTTGGCAAGGAACACCGCCTCTACTGGTCCCACGAAATCGAAGAAGAAGGTTTCGACACTATCGTTCAGGAAGCCATCGCCGGCATCAACTCCATGCCCCCTCGTGGAGGCTGCTTCGACTGCAGCGACGATGAAATCCGCAACACCGTCATCTACATGCTGCAGTTGAGCGGCGCTAAATAACTGCATTCCAATGTTTCTTCAGCCGTAAAGGTTTACCGACTCTTTAGGTAAAACGCTTACGCCTTGCTTAAGAGATGTCCTACATAATGGCTTGTGCCTTGCTGGTAGCCTTTGCGCTCTATCTCATAAAAGAAGCGTAGGGTTTTCAAGCGGGGGATCGCATGGCTGCGTCACGTTCAGGTATCTGGGGCTGGGTTCGGGCTCTTTTCTGTCTGTTGTTGTTTTTTCCTGTACTGGGGGTGGGCAGTCAGGACGCTGCAAAGCAGTGGCTTGTTGATCAAATTCAGGCCGATGGAAGTCTGGATTCTCCCGCCTCCAAAGCCATCACTTTTCAGTCCTCCACAGAAGCCACAATCAACCTGCTTGATGCGGATCAGAGTCTTGTCGGTGCTTTGAGTGGTGTGACCAACTATCTTGCCTTCGTCGATGCAGACCACAGTGCGGAGAACCTGTCCCGAAGTATCCGGACGACTTACGCGCTGGGCCAGGAGTTTGGTGAGGCACAGGACGAATTGCTTAAGCGCCAAATAGCCGGTTCCGGATTTGGGGCTTTCCCCGGCTATGCCCCAGACCCATTAAGCACAGCCTACGCACTGGAAACACTATCCTTGTTGGGCATTACTCAGGAGCCTGCTGCCTATGCGCTGCAATATCTGATCAATGCCCAGAATGATGACGGCAGTTGGGCATTGGCTGGCGATGTGGGGCGAGTCCAGACTACCGCTCTGGCTATGCATGCGCTTTGGCAGTATCGCCATGTCTATGATGTGGAGTCTCCTCTGCAAGCAGCCGAGGATTTCTTGCTGGCCCAGCAAGAGGGTCAACTCTGGGGCGATACTGAAAGTTCTGCATTGGCGTTGTATGCCCTGGTGTCGCGGGCAGTTGATCGGACTTCTCTCCAGCAGGCACTGGATGCGCTGCAAAACAGGCAGAACCCGGATGGGGATTTCGAGCAGGATGTGTATGTTACGGCTCTGGCCCTGCGTGTTCTGTCAGCGGCGTCCCGTCCCGCTGAAGACATAACAAGCCTGACCGGTACCCTCGTGGATGCCCAGAGCGGCCAGCCTCTTGCAGGCGTTGATATTGCTCTTGCCGGGTCTGAATCCCGTCAGCTTGTCACCGATTCAGATGGCGGCTTTTTTGCCAATCGACTGACGCCAGGCCATTACCAGCTTTCCATGAGCAAAGGAGGGTACAGCACCCTGGTGCTCAACACGGTCCTGCAAACCGGTGACAAGCGTGATGTCGGTAGGTTGGCGCTTAATATCCAGAAAACTGATCCGGATACCGGCGAGCCCCTGCAAACCGGCATTGTCCGCGGCACCATCACGGATCGGGATAGCGGGGCTCCGTTAGCGCAGGCAACGGTAACGCTGGCCGGCACGGGCCTTTCCTCTGGCACGGCGACGGATGGCTCCTACCTGTTCAGTGAAGTTCCGGCGGGACCGCTTAGTATTATTGCTTCAGCGCAAGGCTATGAGTCAGTAACCGGTAATGCGGACATGGTGGCCGGCCAAACCCTGCTGTTTTCCCCCGGATTGAAGGCGTCGGTGCCGGAGGATGTGAGTGTTTTTGGCACCATCAGCAGCAGTCACCAGGGAGCCTCGATTAGCGGTGCAATGGTCAGCGCTGAAGTGCAGGGTGTTGCCAAATCGGTCACTACGGATGCACAGGGTCAATATCGTCTAGAGGACTTACCTGCAGGTAACCTGACGTTGGGGGTGTCGGCAGCAGGTTTTGAGAGTGTATCCGCTGAAGCAGAGGTATCTGACGGGGCCAGCGTGGAGTTTTCCCCGCTGCTTGCCCCCTCTGGCGATGCACCACAACAGCAGCCGGGTGGATTCCAAGGTGTTGTCATTGACGCGATTACCGGCCGGGGAGTTATGGGAGCGCAAGTATCCGTCGATTACCTGGATGGTACTGCACCGATAACCGTCGCTACCGACAGTGATGGGCGTTTCCAGCTCAGGGAGCTTTCGGCGGCTGAGGTAGAAATTACCATTACCGCTTCCGGCTATAGTGCCATTGGCGCCACTGCACGCGTTGAGGCGGGTGTTATCAATGACTTGGGGGAGCTGGAGCTGGCGCCACTGGATAGTGCGGTGAACAGTATCAGCGGCAAGGTGGTTGATGTGCGTACTCAGAATCCGTTGCTGGGGGTTCTGGTTAAGGTCAAGGTTTCATCCTCGACAGTGGCCGGCGAAGCAATGACGGATTCCTCGGGTCGTTTTCAAGTGAAAGGCCTGCCTCTGGGCGAATACACGCTCGAATTTTCACAAGTAGATTATCAGCCCCTGTCGTTCCCGGTTGTCATCGCAACAGGTGGCGATCTTGATCTGGGTGAAGTCCGTCTCCGCCAACCAGGGATTGATGCCTTGTTGCCTGATCTTGCAGTGCAAAGCACTCAGTCTGGAGGTCTGCTTTCAGATCCGGACACCTTCGAGGTGTCGGGTGAACTTGATGTTGTGATTATTAATCGCGGGAATGCTGATCTGACGCAGCCTTTCTCTGTACGGGTGTTCAGCGATTCAAACCGTGACGGTGCGTTTAGTCCGGACCATGATGCGGTTCTTGGCGAAACCACCGTTGAGGGGATATTGGAGGTAGATACCATTCAGCGTATCAGTGTGCCGTTTCAGGGTGATTTGCCGTTCCGTGATGCTCCTTTACATATCCTGCTTGATGCGGGCGAGGCTATTTCCGAGCTATCGGAAACCAACAATATTGAAAGCACGGCTGGTGAGTGTGCTAGCAATCAGAAGCCCTATCTGGATTTGGCCTTGTGTCTGGATTCTTCCGGTAGCGTCAGTTCTCCAGAGTTCATTTTGCAACTAGAGGGAACTGCGCAGGCTATAGAAAATCCAAATATTGTGCCACGAGATGGTTCAATGCGGCTAACCCTATTTCAATTTAGTAATAACGGCTATCTTGAAATTGATCCAACAATAGTGGAAGAAGATAATGTTTCTGAATTGGCTGATGCGATCCGGTCAGTTCGAAGAAATACTGGCGGAACGGCAATTCATCATTGTATCGATAGGGCCACAGAGGTATTAAGTGACGCCTCCCCTGAAACTGCGCTGCAGGTGATTGATGTATCAACGGATGGCCAATCCAGCCAAGCTCTTGCAGTGGCAGCTTCAGAGAGAGCCAGGAATGCTGGAATAGATGTGATCAACGCCATTGGTGTTGGCCGAGGAGCTAATGAAAGCCTTTTAAATTATATAGTATTCCCCAAACCGGCGGGCGGAGAGCGCGGTTTTGTCCTCATGGTGGATAGCTATGAGGAATACATCGAAGGTATTTCCTCGAAAGTTGCAAAAGAAACAAAGATCCCCGATTTGACTCTTGGTGCCCTTCAGTTCGTGGACAACGGCGTGGGAGAGCTGGCCTCAGTTACCATGGTTATCGGTAATGCGGGATCTGCCGACATTTCAGAAGATATCCATATCGCGCTGTTTGGTGGACACCCTGACACCGGTGCAGAAATTGGTGAGTTGGTTGTTAGTGGCGGAGTTGAAAGTGGCGCTCACAAAAATGCGGTGATGGACGATGTTGATCCCGACCAGCTGCAGGATGTCACTCTTTATGCTCGTGCTGCTATCGAGGGCCAGGTGGCAGAATGCAATAACACCAATAATCTCGCTCAGAAGAAAGTGGCCGCACGCAGAGGATCGCTCACGCTGACGCTGTCAGATAGCCTGCTAGCTCCAACCGAAGCAATGAACGTGGACTCCCTGGTGACCAATACCGGCGGGGTGGAAGCAGACTATTCAGTGCAACATAGCATTCTCGATAGTAGCGGCGCCCTGGTTGCAAATCTTGGTAGTAAACCAGTGCCAGCTTTGCCATCCGGTGAGCAGCGTTTGCTGGGCGTGGTCTGGAATAGTGGGGTGACACTGGCAGGTGATTATCAGGCGATTGCCGAACTATATAGCCAAAGTGGAGAGCGGCTTGACTCGCAGACGGTGCCCTTCTCAATCCGGGAGGGTGGAGATGTGTCTTCCCCCGTTGCGACGGTGGGTGTGGGTACTGATAAAGCCAGTTATTACCTGGGTGACAAGGCTGTCATTGAGAATACCCTGCTCAATAGCAGTAGTGGCACACTGATACAGCCTGCCAACTATCGCCTGGTTGTCAGTGACGAGAGCGGCGACGTGTTGCTCAATAAAGAATATGTATTGGCCGGTCTGGCTATTGGCCAGGTTGTGCAGCTCTACGAAAACCTGTCTCTGGAAGATGTGACCGCCGGCAACTATGAAGCGGTAGGCACCTTGACTGACGATGATGGGGATGTGCTGGCCAGTCACAGGCAGGCATTCACCGTCAGCATCAGCTCAATCAGAGCCGTGGAAGGTGAGGTCCAGGCCCGTGCTGCTAACGTGTACCAGGGGGATCCGCAAACCTGTGATTTCACGCTCCGCAATATCAGCAGCGAGGCGATACAGAACCTGACAGTGATCAACACTCGACTGGATGTGGATAACCAGGGCGAGCTGCATCGCGATACACGAACAGTGAGCTTGCAGCCAGGTGGGACAATCACTTTCTCGGATGTGTTTGGTACGGCAGGCTTTAATCTGACTCGCCATGCCTGCGCCCTGCAGGTGGAAGAAAATGGCGAGCAACGCGATATAGACAATGCGGTTTTCCAGATAGAGGAACCGCCCATTTCTCTGCAAACCACGCTCTCCGTCTCTGGGAAATCGAGATTGCTGGTGCTGGCTGATAAGCCGCAAGATACCTGTACCGCTGTCGACTGGCTGACTTTGCGCGCAGAGTTTCCGAAGCCATTATCGGCTAGCACACTGGTAAGCGTGAAGGCGCTAAATTCCCTCTTCTTCACCCTTGATCTGGAGGCATCGACACCTCAAGCCTTTACCGACTTGCTAGACAGCAATATCAGGGCCGATATGAATGTGGCGGTGACCAGCCTGACCCGGGAGGCCGTAGAGGTGCGGGTATCCGGCTCGGCGCTGCTAAGCGGCAAACACAATATTGTCGCCAAGTACCCCATATTCCTTTTCCTGCAAGGAAAGCTGGAAACCGGCCTGACCGGATTCAAGTGCGGGTATTTTCCGGCGCTTGGCCAGAAGTTGGGCGATTTTGAAGTAGTGGATATCAATGTTGCGGAAAGGCAGAGCGCCTCGCATGCTCAGGGGCATCCGGAAACGCCATCACTAGTAGAGCAGCAGCAATGGTTGGACGCCTTCCTGATGGAAAATGGCTACAGCTACACCTTGGTGGATTCTCTGGATGGTTTCCGTGATGCCTTGTTATCGGGAAATTATCAGCAGTATCTGCTGCTGGCAGACCGGGTGCCGTTAGGGCACTGGACTGCCAAGCAACTGCGGGAAGCGGTTAATCGAGGCGATGGCCTTGTGTATGCCGCCGGTGACAGGCCGCGCACTCTGCCCCTGTATCAGACCCTGGGGGTCCATCCACATGAGAGTCTGCTTGGCAACTATCTGTTTAGTCTGCTGGGTTGGGATGGCCATAGGGCGGATGGCGTGGAATTTATGCAATCCCCGCTCTCCGAACCGACCTACCTGCCACTGGCTCTGGATCGTCGGTTGCCGCGCATACATCATCACCAAGCCAATGTTGCCGCCTTGTATCAGGGGGTCAGTGACCATTCGCTTCAGTGTCTGGCTTATTCCAGTGAGCACGATGCCGTTACCTATCGCGATTACGGCGAGGGGCGGGCTGTGTATGTGGGTTACGACCTGCTGGCCGAAGCGGTAGCCGAAGGTGGCAGTGAGCACCATGCCGGGTTGCTGTCGCGGGCATTGGAATACACCACAGCAGAAAATCTGATAAATCGCCCGGGCACAGTGTTCCCTGTCACGCTGTCGTTGCAAAACACGGGGCCCGCTGTCGATGTACAGGCAGATCTGGCTATGTCTTCAGGTGGCGATGTGCTGAACACTTTGCCTGCCACACAGAATGGTCCCTTGTCCTGGCAGTTGGCTTTGGGTGAAGCCGAGCAGCGTAATCTGCACGCCTGGCTGGTTCCGAACTTCTCGCAGGGCTCGGCCGCATTAAGCGCGGAGGTGACGGCCAGCCTTGGTAGCGGTGCCTCGCTGACGCTATCGGAAATGCTGCCACTGCAGGAAGGGCCGGACACCCAGACCCTCATGGAAGTGACCCAGGCCGTACAGGCGGCCTACGGTCAGTCCCTGCTTGACCTGAAACTGAAGAAAGCGGCGCTTCTGCTGGAAATGGCGGTGGTGGCCAATAATCACGGGCACGAAGCCCTCGCCATCAAGAAGGCCCTGAAAGCCACATCGGCCCTGGCAGGCTCAAGTCACCCGGATGCCCCATCGCTACGCGTAGATCTGGATTGGGCAATTTGGGCCTTGAACCGGTAATGGGGGGCGAGAGTGTTATGAACGGAACAAGAATCGAGGCTAAGCGTATGTTACGGGGGAATGGACTCATGGAGCACAGGGGAAAGGTGCATAACGTAGACGCGCCAGCCATGGAGAAAATCCGTGAGTCCGGCCGATTTGCCCGCACCATTGCGATGGCGGCAGTGCTGTTCCTCCTTAATGGGGTGATCTGGCCATCCTGGGCAGTCGCACTGGAGGTAGAGCGCCAGAAGGACATTACCGAGCAGGCTCGCTGGGAAGCGAAGAACCAGCATCTGGATCAGGTGCTCAAGCATGTTCGTGACAGGGTCCGTGACCGTAAGGCGGTGATTGACCGGCGTTTGGCCAAGGAAGGCGGCATGCTGGACAACATGCTTTCAGCCATAGGGCTGAGCCAGCTGACCCTGGAAGGCGTGGACGATCTCAGTTGGCTATCTGGCAGGGCCGAGCATCTGCATCAGCAGGCGCTGAAAGAGTTTGATACCACCGCCAAGCGGCTGCGCGAAAAGCAGCTACCGGAAAAAATCCAGCAGCGGCATGCCAAGGCTCGCCAGCAATACCTGGAGCGCTACCAGACCATGCAGGCCCGCATGGCCGCCATGCTGGAAGCAGAGAGTCTCCAGGAGCAGCAGGACGCGGCGGCATCGCTGAAAGAGTGGATGGACAGCTTCACCCTGGAAAAACCCCGTGACCCTTTCGATCCGAACAACCTGCCCTGGGGTACCCCTGACCCGAGCCTGACCCCGGAACCGGCGACCACGGCCAGAGAATTAAGCGCCAGGAATGCGCTTCCCCTTTTCGAACGTGGCGTGCAACTGGCCAGTAACGTCATTACCCCCGACATGCTCGGACAACCCGGAGGCCCCACGGAAGAGGACCTGGCCGCCACGCTGGACGCCCAGCTCACCGATGCCATCCGTGCAAAGGCGGAAGCGCTGGATCACGATCCGGTGAAAATCTACCAGTGGGTTCGCAACAATATCGAGTTTATTCCCAGCCATGGTTCCATCCAGGGTGCGGATTACACCCTGCAACACGGTAAGGGCAATGCCTACGACACAGCCAGCTTGCTGGTTGCCTTGCTTCGTGCCGCCAACATCCCTGCCCGCTACACGTTCGGTACCGTACAAATGCCTGCCGATCAGGTGATGAACTGGGTAGGCAACGTCAACACCCCGCAAGGCGCCAGCGATCTTTTGGGGCAGGGCGGTATCCCCAATGTTGGCATGGTCAGCGGAGGGGAAATCACCCACATCAACCTGGAGCATGTGTGGGTAGAGGCCTGGATCGACTATCACCCCAGCCGTGGCGCCAAACATAGCGTGGGCGATAGTTGGGTGCCCATGGATGCCAGCTTCAAGCAATACGAGTACACCGAGGGCTTGGCCCTGGAAGAGCAAGTGCCCTTCGATGCTCAAGGTCTGGCCCAGACCATTGAGCAGGAAAGCACCATCAATGAAGAGGAGGGCTGGGTGCAGGGCGTGCCCCAGCAGGCCATGGAAGATGCCTTTGCCGACTATCGCGCCCAACTGGAGGCTTTTCTGGAAAACCAGGCCCCTGACGCGACGGTAGGGGAGGTGCTGGGCACCCAGAACATCAAGACAGTGATCCACCAGCAGCTGGCCGCCGGGCTTCCTTATCAATTGCTGACACGGAAGTTGGTAGCGTCCGAGTTATCGGATAGCCTGCGCTGGAAATTCCGTTACCAGCTCTATACTAACCAGTTTGGTCGGCAGGGCAGCGAATTAATCAGTATTCAGCAGCCCACGGTAGCCTTGGCCGGTCGCAAACTCGCCCTGTCCTTCAAACCGGCCACACCAGAAGATGAGGAGACCCTGGCCAGCTATTTGCCAGAGCCGGATGAAAACGGCGAGGTCGACCCCAGCGATATTCCCGATACTTTGCCGGGCTACCTGATCGATCTGACAGGTGAATTCACCATAGGCAACGAGGTAGTGGCCACAGCAACCTCCAATACCACCATGGGCTCCGAGCTACAATCCGAAATGGGCTATTGGCAGCCCAATCAGGGATGGCGCACCAGTCAGAACGAAGCTGTTGCTGGCGAATACAGAGCTCTGGCGCTGAACCTGCAAGGCATCAGTCAGAGTCAGGCCCAAGATCTGCAAACCGATCTGGAAAGCACCCGACAGAAACTGGAAGCGGAAGACTTCGCAGGCCTGACCAAGCGGCAGGTAGTCGGTGACCTGCTCTACAGCACCATACTCAGCTATTTCGCTCTGAATGATATACAGGACAAAATTAGCGAAAAGCAGGCCCACAGTGTGGGCTACCGTGCCCCCAGCTACGGTCTGTTCAAAACCAGCCTGTCTCCGGTCTATTTCTACGGCATTCCCCGCAACGTCAAAGCCACCGGCCTGACTATGGACGTGGATCGCTTCGCGGGAACACGCGTCGACAAGGATGGTAATGTGGAACGCCGGCTGGCGTTCAACCGTGCCCGTGGTGCCCGGCTATCAGCTATGGAACACCTGGTACCGGAACAGATGTACAGCACGGATGATGCGCCGGCCCATGGTATTAGTGCGGTAAAAGCCATCCAGCTTGCCGCCGCCGAAGGGCAGAAGATCTGGACGATTACCCAGGCTAACCTGGATCAGGCGCTGGCCAGTATCGAGTTGTCCGATGAAGTGGAAACCGATATCCGTAACTCGGTATATGCGGGCAAGGAAGTAACGGCCCATGAGAGAGCGGTGAATTTCTTTGGAAGTGAGTCCTCCGGTTATATTGTGCTGGATCCCTATAGTGGGGCTGGGGCTTATTTGATTGAGGGTGGGGAGAATGGCTCATCTACGCAAACTTCTTCCAGTGATGTCCTTTCTTGGTTATCTACAGTTGCTGAAGAGTTTGTTGATTTGTTTGGTGGTGCTTATTCTAAGGCCTTCGTTAGCATAAAAGGCTCCATTGAAAGAATGCTTGGCTATTTAGATATTCTGAGGAGCTGCGATCCGCTAACGGCGTCAGCTGCAATTACTTCAATTGGTCTTCTTGTTTCAGGTTTGGGGGCGATTTTTGCTCTTTATGCTGCAATTCTGCCCGTTCTAATTGTTTTGATATTGGCGGTTCTGAAATCCATTATGGTTGCAGTATTTATTGAAGCTTGGACAGGAGTTTGCAAGCGTGAAGATTAATAATGGTAAAGCTCCTTTTTGGTGTTATTGGGTATTTTTTTCTGTTGCTTCAGTAACATCGATTTTTCCTCTTCATTTAGGAGGGGTTATCTGTGTTTTTATTTGGCTGAGCCCGGTAGTATTTTTAGACATGTCTTGGCGTAAGCAGAGAATGGTAGCTTTTCCTTTAATTGTGTTAGTAATCTGGTTTTTTGCAATTCTGGTGGGAAGTTTTTTGTCTGGAACCAAAATGTACTTCAATCCGTTGTAACGTCTAATAAATATTTTATCCTGGTATGTACCATATGGGGTGGCGAGCTAAAGCCTTCAAACCGACCTGGAAAGCACCCGACAAAAACTGGAAGCAGAATACTTCGCAAGCCTGACAATGGACGTGGATCGCTTCGCAGGCACGCGCGTCGATAAGGATGGCAATGTGGAACGCAGGTTGGCGTTCAACCGTGCCCGTGGTGCCCGGCTATCGGCCATGGAGCACCTGGTGCCGGAGCAGATGTACAGCACGGACGATGCGCCCGCCCATGGTATCAGCGCAGTCAAAGCCATCCAGCTTGCCGCCGCCAAAGGGCAGAAGATCTGGACGATTACCCAGGGGAACCTGGATCAGGCACTGGCCAGTATCGAGTTGTCCGATGAGGTAGAAACCGATATCCGTAACTCGGTGTATGCGGGCAAGGAAGTAACGGCCCATGAGAGGCCGGTGAATTTCTTTGGGAGTCAGTCATCTGGCTATTTTTTTACATATTTAGTGATTACATTTACGGCAGGGCTTGCGGGGGCCGTTATTCCCTTGATTATAGGCGAGATGGTGGGGCTTTTTCAGTCTCAAATTAACGAATTGGCAAGAAAGTATGCGTGTTTAGGATGATTTGTGAAAAATAAAAATATAGAAGCTTTTACTTTATGGGGTGTTTATTTTTTTTCCTCATTGGTTGTTCTTGTTTATGCCTTTTTATTTATGGAACGCTGTCTTTTTGATGGTATTGAAAAGGGGGAGGTTGCAGTTCTGTCTGAAGGGTTTTCTCCGCCGTGGTATAAAGCGTATCGTTTTTCGGATTTTGAGGATGCGGAGGCTGTAATTAATGGAGTGAACTTTTCGGTTCCCTCTGACGTGGCAAATGAAATCAGCGGAAAAAAAGTTGATTTTGTTTATGGTGAGTATACTGGCGTGGCGTATGAGGTTTCAGGTGATAAGAATGTTTATTGGAGGCTGTTCTCATTTTTTAATATATGTATAGTGATATTTCTCGCTATTTTTTTAGTAACAGTTCTCAGAGAGCTACAGCTTGTTTGCCTTCTGGCATTTGTTTTTTCAATGAGAATGCTATTCCAGATATTATGATTTTTGAAGGGTGATCTATCCATTTGAAAAAAGAAAATGACAGGTTTAAACACACTAATCCAATAACGTACGCCAATCCAAGGTCTTGGCCACAGCGACCACCAATGCCGTGACTTTTCAACAGCCTGCTAGTCCAGCAGCGCCCGAAGATTGGCAATGCTGGCCTCTGCCACCGCTGTTTCCTTTGCTTCGTCTTTAATCATGCCGATGCCCAGAAAGTCGATATCATCCTGGGGTATTTCGTCCACGAAGCGGCTGGCGGTGGTATCGATTTTCTCGCCGTATTGTTTGCGGGTCAGCGCCTGGGTCATGGCCAGGGTTTCCCGGGCGCGAGTGATGCCCACGTACATCAGCCGGCGTTCCTCGACGATGTTGTCTTCTTCAATACTGGTGCGGTGAGGGAGGAATTCTTCTTCCACGCCCATCATGTAGACGTGGGGAAACTCCAGCCCTTTGGAGGCGTGCAGGGTCATCAGCTGTACCCGGTCGGAATCGTCCTCTTCCTGTTGCTGTTCGAGCATATCCAGCAACACCAGTTTCTTGATCACCGCTTCCAGGTCGCTGGCGCTGTCTTCTTCGTCTTCCTGTTTTTCCAGCATGCGTTCAATACCTGTCTCTTATACACATCTCCGAGCCCACGAGACCGTACTAGATCTC
>OLHV01000138.1_pt1 | contig 31254 bp, 25 predicted proteins | sample 1609391 | NCBI WGS metagenome assembly OLHV01 (sample SAMN05416805, study PRJEB24817) | seawater metagenome | isolation source: Sea water | place: Canada:Atlantic | collected 2013-07 | reverse complement strand
TCACTGATTATCGGGGCATTCATTGCTATATCCTTCAAGCTTGCTACATTGCGACGTATTGATACTTTAGTATAGACCCTAAAACAGAATGTCACTGATTATCGGGGCATTCATTGCTATATCCTTCAAGCTTGCTACATTGCGACGTATTGATACTTTAGTATAGACCCTAAAACAGAATGTCACTGATGAGCGCAAGCAAACAAAAAGGCTTTTTATTAACCAGTCGCTGGTATGAAGGCAAAGAGAATACCGAACTGGAGTTTTGGTTTGCCAGTGATGCAGGGCCATTGTGTGCGTTGATTGAGCAGCCCTCTGTCTGCTTTATTCCATTAGATGAGCAAGATAAGGCTCAAAAATTGGCGCGGGCCGAAGGTATTCCGCTAACCTGTCGTGAAGTGCAACTGTGTTCATTTAGCTTGAAGCCTTTAATTGCCTGTTATTTAAGACAAAGTGATATTTACCGTTTTAACTACCTTTTAAGTGACTGGGATATTAAGGTTTGGGAATATGATCTCAGGCCTACCGATCGCTATTTAATGGAGCGGTTTGTTCGGGGTGGAGCTGAAATAGAAGGGCAGTGGCAATCTTGTGATGGCTATTTGCTCTGTCAGCAAGGCCGCATAAAGCCTAGTCAGGCAGCGGTAGAATCAGCTGCCTTGACGATTTTGTCCGTCGATATTGAAACCACCTTCCCTAAAGAGGGTAAGCACGATCGACTCTTTTCCATTGCTTGCCATGGCGAAGCTATTATCAACGGGCAGCGTGAAACGGTTAATCATATCTGGATGGTCGGCGCTGAAATTAGCCCAGCCGCGAAGTACTGCGAATACGTAGCGGATGAAGTAGTACTGCTAAAACGTTTTTTCTCTGAGATGCAGCGATTAGATCCCGATGTCATCATCGGCTGGAACTTCATTCAGTTCGATATGGATTTCATCCAGCGCAAATGCGATGAGCTTGGCCTACCTTTTACCCTAGGGCGTAACCAGCAAGAAGTCAGTTGGCGTCATGATCAAAGCAATACCAATAGAAGCTATGTACATGTGCCTGGTCGATGCATTATCGATGGTATTGAAATGCTGCGCCAAGCTCAGTATCAGTTTGATAGCTTTGCTTTAAACTCAGTCGCCGAAGAATTACTCGATCGACATAAACTGATTAGCGGTGAAGTAAAAATATACGAGGGTTACGATCATGAAATTGAATACTTATTTGATCATGATAAACCGGCATTAGCGGCTTACAACTTAGAAGACTGTATTTTAGTGGCGGATATTTTTCATCATACTGAATTAATGGATTTTGCTATTCAGCGCTCAAGCCTCACCGGATTGCTGCTCGATCGAATGGGGGGCTCGGTTGCCGCGTTTGAAAACCTATACCTGCCGTTATTGCATCGCAATGGCTATGTAGCCCCAAACTACGGGGAAGGCTATTCAGATATCAAAAGCCCCGGTGGCTTTGTTATGGATTCGCGCCCGGGTTTGTATGACAGTATTTTGGTACTGGATTTTAAAAGCCTGTACCCGTCGATAATGCGAACGTTTAAAATTGACCCGATGGGATTAATCGAAGGCTTGAAAGTTGGCCAAGACCCGCGACAAGCTCAGCAAAAAAGCCAAACAATAGCGGGGTTTAATGGCGGCTATTTTGATCGCGAGAAACATTGCCTGCCTGATTTAATTACCATGCTAGGCGAACAGCGGGATCAAGCAAAAAAAGTAAATAACCATCACCTAGCCCAAGCGATCAAAATCATCATGAGTTCTTTTTATGGTGTTTTAGGGAGTGACGGCTGTCGTTTTTTTGATATGCGGTTATCCAGTTCAATCACCCAGCGCAGCCATGAAATTATTCAACGCTCAGCACGCTGGATTGAAAGCCAAGGTTTTGATGTGATTTATGGTGATACCGATTCAGTCTTTGTTTGGCTAAAAGAAAAAAAGACACAGCAGCAAGCCGATGACATGGGCAAACAACTCAGCAGCGCGTTAAATAGCTGGTGGCAAGAAACCATACAGCAAGAGCATCAGCTAGAGAGCTTGTTAGAAATAGAATATGAAACCCATTATCAGCGCTTCTTTATGCCGTCGATTCGAGGGGCTGAAACCGGCAGTAAAAAGCGCTATGCAGGTACAGTACAAAAAACATTAGCAACAGGTGAAATTACCACCGAGACAGTTTTTAAAGGCTTAGAGGCGGTTCGCAGTGATTGGACACCGCTTGCGCGTGAATTTCAGCGACAACTTTTTCAACGCATATTTTCACAGCAAAGTTTTCAACAATGGATGAAAGATGAGATTGCTGAGTTGATGGCAGGAAAAAAATCTCAGCAACTTATTTATCGCAAGCGCTTACGTCAGCCGCTCAGTGAGTATCAACGCAACATTCCACCTCATGCGAAAGCGGCTGCCGTTTTAGAGTTATGGCGCAAGCAACAAGGATTGCCGCTTCTTTATCAGTATCGGGGTGGTTGGATTCAGTATTTAATGACGACCAGTGGGCCGCAACCGATTGAAGTCTTCAATCATGCTCAAGGAGCATTACAGATTGATTACCAGCATTACTTAGAAAAACAGCTAGCCCCCGTATGTGATGGTTTATTACAACTATACGATACTAGCTTTGCTGAAATATGTGGGCAGCAGCTGAGTTTGTTTTAGTGGTAATAAGAAAAAGGCCAATCAATAGAAGAAAGAACCAGAAGCAAAAAATAGAAGAAAGTCTGATTTGGAACAGTGCTAGGCTTGTGAAACTCCGTATACTCAAATACAACGTTTAAAGGAATATTCTATGAGTAATAAATGGTACATAATTTCGCTTGCAGTGATCATGCTATCAATTCCTGTGTTTACCATCTTCTATGCATAACCCCTCTGTGTCATAGAAGATGTTGGAGAAGTAATTTTGTTAGTCGCCATCACTAAAGTTGAGGCCTAAATTAATATTAAGGGCATCTGGAATATCGCGTTTAAAATTGCCGTCCAATGTGCCCGCAATCGATTGAGTACTAATGGTATTCTTTTCCTCAAGGGCTAGTTTTAGTGTCTTTAGGTTGGCTTCAATATTCGAAACAGTTTGCTCAAAACGGTTGTTTTTCATGATGGCATTAAGAGAAATCGTTGTCTGATCTGTTCCCGCTAATAATGCTTCTGTGCTGCTGATTGAGTGGCCCAGTGCCAGCCAAGTCGTCTCAGAAATTTGAGCAACATTGGTTGTCACATCACGCTTGACTAAATAATCATAAAATTCTTGCATCGAGACCATGAGGGTTTTAATCGCAGACTCTCCAGATTCATCATCCAGAATCACTTCTAATTGATTATTAATAATCAGATCGCGATAACTTTTTCCGGTCGCTCTATAGTTCGTCGTCCAGCCCTGTTGAATATCGTTGGCACGGTTTAATAATTTATGCCCAAACTCAGTCAGTACATCACATTTACGGGCTGTGCTTTGGAATTCAGCAATAATATCATTCGCTTCTTTTGATTGATTAGCGGCGTCTTCAAACAACACGACTTCAAGGGCTAATAGTCCAAGTCCATTCGCTCCTATTTGTGCTAATCGAACCGAAAACTCATTATCACTGCTGGTCGCAATGAGGCTATCAATATTACTGCGAACCGTATCGGTGGAATCGCTTCCACGCTGACGGTGATAATCAATAAAAATATAAGTCGGTAATACTTCACTATTAATCATTGGCCCAAACCGATAAGGCAATAATTCGAACCAAGCATTGTTCGTTGCTTGCCATTGTGTTTGCAGCGCGATCAAGTTTTCTTCAGTAATATTATTAGCACTGCAAAAACTTTCGCTGCTGCTAACCAGCGCTTGAACTTGCTGCTGAAAATTATTCGCCGCCGGAATAATTGTATAATCAATGGCTTCGGTTGCCGCAAGATTAAGTTCGGAATTAGCAGATTTTAATTTGGCGCTTGATGAGTTAGTACCGCCGCAAGCCGTCAGTAATAGACTCGTCATAACGACCAATAAAAAAGATGATTGAGACATTTATACAACCTAATGAAAGTAGTTACGTACGCGAGTTTGAAATAGAAAGCAGATGGTTGTCCCAACTTTTTTCTGGGAAATGTAAGCTTTTTAGTTTGTTGATTTTCAGCGTGCGGGCATCGATTTGACGAATTTTCCCCGCTGAGTTCGATAAAACGAAATATTTATTATCTTGGCTGATGGTTAATCCACACACATCATGGAAAGCATGGTAACCCTGCAAGCTCAAATCATCTAAATGCCAGAACATCGCTAGATCGCCCTTTGGACTGGTAAAAGCAGCAAGACGAGTCTCGTTGTGAATAACAACGCTGCCCATATAATCGTTTAATTTAACCATCAACGCTTCGGGGGCATGCAGTAATTCTAATGGCTGGCTTGTAGTCGTATGATTTGGTTTATGAATAGCGGCTAACGGAATAAGTTCATTACTGCTCATGGCTTCGCGCTGCACTTGTAGCGCTATCGCGACGGTGCCATCTTTGGCGACATCTAGGTGGCGAATACTGGCTTTAGGTGAAGATAAAAAATGCTCGCTAAGCAGTTCACCATCACGACTATCGATGTAAGTTAAGCTGGCCTGCATCGTTTCTAAATTTAGAATTTTTCGACCAGAAGCTGGATGGGTTAATAAACCGCCGTTTGCCACGACTAAGGTAAAACCATCGGGCATTAATTTTACTTCGTGGGGGCCAATGCCGTAGCTGTTAAATTCATTTACTTGCTCTAATGACTTTGCATCACGTACGGTTATTTTGCCTTCACCGCTACTGATTGACGACTCGGTGCAGTACAGCCATTTTCCATCGGCGCTATAACATCCATGACCTTGCATGTAGTGATCTTCAATGCTGTGAAAGTGACCATCAATTTCCCCAGAGGTGGTATTCAAACGAATACCATGAGTGCCTGGGCGGCGTGAGAACATGACGACTTGTTCTGGCTGTATCGGGTTTTGGCATAAGCCATGGCCTCGAAAATTGGATAGCTGTTGTGAACTGGATTCTGCTTGAGGATTAATCCAGCCGAGGCTGTAACTGCTTTTATCACGGCCTTGGGCGGATAACCAAAGTTCTTGATTATCCACCTCAGGGCTCAACCAGTTTTTAGCCCAGCCGCTATGACTGAATGCGGGTAGCGTCGTCGCGATACTTGCAATACCAGTACTCATTAAGCCTTGATTAAATCGTCGGCGGGATACGGTTCTATTCATCTTTTGACCTATAAAGAATTAACAAATGCAATCAGACGTTCCCGGTCTTTTTTTTCCAACACTATAAAACGATTTTTGGCGAGTTCGGCTTCTCCGCCATGCCATAAAATAGCTTCTTCAACGGTGCGTGCGCGGCCATCGTGTAATAGGGTTGCCATGCCATTTACTTGAGATAATAAACCGACTCCCCATAGCGGAGGCGTGCGCCACTCATTACCGCTGGCTAAAAAGTCTGCTCGTCCATCGGCAAGATCAGGCCCCATGTCATGCAATAAAAAGTCGCTATAAGGCCAAATTATTTGTTCCGATAGGTGAGCGGATACTGAGCTTTTTTGTGTGGTAAAGCGTGGATTGTGACATTGATTGCAACCGACTTGATAAAACAATTCTCGCCCGGCTAATACGTTTTTATCATGGCTATTTCTGCGCTGCACCGGCGCTAGGTCGCGATTAAAATTAACCACCAGTTGTAATAAATCGGCGGGTAGTTCAAAACCATTTTCATCATTACCATTGGCAATATTTGAACAGCTTGCTTGCAGCGCAGTGCAAGGTTGATTAGGTGCTAATGGATTATTAATGCCGAGGTCGTTGGCAAAGGCCCCCGCAACAATCATGTCGAGGGTCGGTTTATTCGCTTTTAAGCCAAAGCGGCCCATGGCGGTTGTTTGTTTTCCAGCATCCCAAACGTAATTTGGACGTCCTGAAATACCGTCTTGATTTTCATCTTGCTCATCGCTTAAGGCTAAAATATCGTGCTCTGAAATTAGGCTGATCAATCCCATGCCGTGAATCATCGGTGCTACGCGTAAACTAAAAACCGTGCCTTTGCCCAGTGAGCCATAACCTAAATATTGAAAATCTATTTCAGGTGCGCGCAGAGTGACTTGATGTTGGTCGGGGTAGATAAAGGTTTTTTCGATCCAGTTAATATGAATATACGCTTCTGGGGCGACGTCGTGTTTTATCCTTCCTGGCTTTTGTGAATGTCTTAATTGATGTGCTAATGAAATAGATTGGCTTTGAATTTGATCACCATAAACGGGGTGATCGATATTGCCAGATTTTTTTATAGCAGTGGCTTGTTCTTCTTTTGTCAGCGTAGAAAAAGAGGGAAGAAGACTTAAGCGCACAAGGGTACTGGTTAATGGGGTTTTGTTGTCCGTAGGAATAAAACCTTTACCGCCTTTTATATGGCAGCTTAGGCAAGTGCGAGCATTATAGATGGGACCCAAACCATCGCGCGCTGTGGTAATTGTCGGGGCTTTAACCCAGGGCTGATTGGCTAAAGCTTTTCCCGCGTGAAATGTCGGTCTTAGATTATTATCTAAATTCGCCGCAGGTAATTGAAAGCTGACAAAAGGTTTAATAGATACCGTGGTATCACCACCGGGTTTATTTTCAGCGTTGATAAGTTTTGGCGCAGAAAGGCTTGAGTAACCTTCTGCTAATTTTGAATCGGAATACTTGTCGCAAGCGCTGAGTAGGAAGAAACTACTGAAGAGCAAAAAAATAATTTTCATCGACGCCTACTTTACTGAACGAACTCAATTTATTTAACACACTGTAATAATTTATAGTGAAAGCAGAAAGCCGAGCAATGCTCGGCTTTCTGCTATAAACCCCCGCACCAACAAAATCCATTTCATGGGTGAGACTAGCGATTAACAGCCAGCGGTTGGGGTTTCAGTATTACAATCTGATGCGTCTGCTTCGACAACTGTCCCTAAACCAAGTTGGTTTGCAGCACTTTGAATTAAGCGAGACTGAGCATTTAACGACTTGATTGTTAAGGCAACTGGGCTTGTTTCAGTCGCATTCATGATCAATACGTCGAAAGGAGAACCTTCACGAGCAGAGGTATCGATTAACTTGTAGTTCGTTTCAGTCAGGGTCAGTGCTGCTGACGTTGCAACAGCGATACCTTCTAAACCCACTTCCGTTAGATACTCATCAATACCGTAACCATCAACGGCATTTGTCGTGACATCATCAATACCATCTAGGTCGCTATCGTAACCGGCATAAGAACCGTAGAAGCTGTTAGAAACCCCTTCAGCGTTTAACCAAATATCGCGGTGAGTATTATCAGAGAAACAAGAATGCTCATCTTCTTGAGAGTTAGAAGAGAACGCGATTTGCATACGCTCACCGGCTAATTCACCTTCAGATAACGTACCCATACCGGTAAGAATCTCAGTTAGTTTTTGCTTAGCATCGGCGGCATCAACAATGCTAGTGAATTGAGCGCGGTAGTTTGCTGTATCGTTTTTAGCCCATTCAGCTTGTACGGCTTCTAGATCGGCGATTAACTTATTAACCACAACTTCTAAGAAATGGTGACGACGATCTGCATGAAGATCTGTCGTGAAATCGGTTAGCGGACGTTGCCCGCCAGCAGCGGTCGTATTAACAGCGTCATCACGATCAGTACCATCGGTAGTGCTTTGGTCTTCGGTATTTAAATCTTGGCCCCACAATAAAAATTCAATCGCGTGATAACCCGAAATAACATCGTGCTCATCGTCAGCGGTTAGACCTTTAGCCAGCAGCGCATCGTTAATCACAATGTCGGTATTACCAATAATCGTATTGGTATTGGCAGCTTGTGTTGATGCGTTTGTTACATCGATAACAGCAGAAATATCTTCCCCTAAACCATGTTCAGTTACACCGATCTGATCGTTATCAAAGTCGTCACCGTCGTTGCCAGTATTCACATAATCGATCAAGGCTTCGCCTAAAGGCCAAGCGTTCAAATCACCTTCTACATCTAACGCATCAACCGGGGAATTACGGAAACGATAAACTTCAGTTTGGCCATAAGGTTCGCGTGCAACTAACCAAGCTTTTTTAGCCGCGGTTAATGTTTCAGTGCTTGGTGTCTCTTTAAGTGCGGTTAATGCAGTTTTTAATACCTTCGCCGTGTCTACTGAATCGGTATAAGCGGCTAAAGCGATATCGGCATTGGTATTTAATACCAGCTGAGCTTTTTCGATATTAATAGCAGGGGCAGGAGTGCTGTTATTACTGCTGCTCTCACCACCACAGGCGATTAATAGAGATGCTGAGGTTATGCATGCTGCCAGTTTGATAAATTTCATCGCTTTGAACCCTTTCAAATACTTGTCATTTCATTATTTTTGACAAGGTAATGCAAATGACAATGATTTGCAATAGCGTTAATTTATAAAAAATATTCTTGTCTGTTAATGGGACTCATTAACATTGGTTGAAAATAGGAGTATTATATTCCCAAGAAATAACGATTATTAAGGTACGAATGTCGATGAAAGATGCTCTTCAGCAAGACGCTTCTAGAAAAAGCACCACTACTATAAGAAGCACAGCAATATTGATCGTGGCGAGCTTGCTATCAATATTGCTAGTAGGGTGTGGTGGCAGTTCGTCAAGTAAAGACATCCCTAAATTGATGACGAAGGCACAGTTAGGAGAACCCTTATTTTTTGATAAGAATTTGTCATTCGATAGGACTCAATCATGTGCAACTTGCCACAATCCAGAGCAAGGATTTGTCGATGACAGAATCAACGATGCGAGTAGAGAGGAGATTGCTAGCGCGGGGTCGTTAGGAGATAACCAGACTTCTATCGGTGACCGAAATGCCCCAACCGCCGCTTATGCAGCTTTTAGCCCGGTATTTCATCAAGGAATACGAAGCCGCTCTAACAAGTTAATGACCGATTTAGATATCCCCGCGTATGAAGGGTTTATCGGTGGCCAGTTTTGGGACGGCCGTGAAGCTGATTTGAAAGGCCAGGCAGGCGGCCCACCCTTGAACCCCGATGAAATGAACATGCCCGATAAAGCATCCGTTGTTGAGCGTATTAAAGAAAATCCTGAATATGTCGCGGGCTTTGAATATGTTTATGGCGCTAATATTTTTGATGATGCTGATAAAGCCTACTCGGCGATGGCAGAGAGTATTGCAGAATTTGAAAAAACGGCAGAGTTTGCGCCTTTCGATTCGAAATTTGATCGTTCGTTTTTAGCAGAAGGGGATGAAGACCGATTTGAATATCCGATTGCCAAAGCAGGTTTTGGAAAAGCCTTATTTTTCTCTAGTGATCTTACCTGTGCAGCCTGTCATCAGATAATGCCACTACCGATGAAAAGAGAATTATTCACCAGCTTTGAATTTCATAATATCGGCGTACCAGAGAATACGGCGTTACGGGAAATTAACGGAGTAACAACGTTAGATAATGGCTTATTAAAAAATGAGGCGGTCAGCGATGATTCAGAGAAAGGTAAATTCAAAGTCCCCACGTTACGCAACGTTGCGGTTACCGCTCCCTATATGCATAACGGCGTATTCAACGAACTAGAAACGGTGATTCGATTTTATCAGCATGCTAAAGATAGAGCTGCAGATCGTAATACGGGGGCGGTTAACCCTGAAACAGAATTACTTTGGAGAGCCGCTGAAATTAGCGACAATATAGCTCACGATTTATTAGGAAAGAATAAACGAAATTTAAATGATGCAGAGGTAGAAGGCTTAGTCTGCTTCCTAATGTCATTAACCGATGCCCGTTACGAGCACCTATTAGACCCCATTAACGTTCAAAATTGCGGCCTATAGCCTCATTCATTTGTTGGCTCATAAAGCAGCTTATTCGGTAAGCAGAATAAGTTGTTTCACTGGGAAACTTAAAACGTTATTGTAAATGAGTCTCATTTGTAATTAAATGCCTATCTAAAATTTCTGCTGGAATTGCTGTTGTGAATCTATCTCCTGCTATCTGCTCCATTTTAATCGCACTGAGTCTTACTGCCACCATCTCGACTGCGCAAGCAGAAGAAGGCTTAGAACTCGATAGTATTTATATTACCGGCGGTAAAGACGAAGTCTTGCAAAAGCCCGGTTCGGCCACCTTGATTGATGATGTCGCTTTAGAAGCCTTTGAATATACCGACATCCACCGCGTATTAAATGCCGTGCCGGGTGTGAACCTGCAAGAAGAAGACGGTTATGGCTTACGACCGAATATCGGCTTGCGCGGTACTTCGCCAGAGCGCAGTAAAAAAATCACCGTGATGGAAGATGGCATTCTGTCTGGCCCCGCCCCTTATTCAGCCCCAGCTGCGTATTATTTTCCTAATATTTCTCGCATGAGTGCGGTGGAAGTGTTTAAAGGCCCATCGGCAATTCAATATGGCCCAGCGACGGTTGGCGGTGCGATTAACTTGGTGAGTCGTGAGATTCCTTATGATTCACAAGGCGAGTTAGATGTTCAGTACGGCAGTGATAACTTTCAGCGTTATAACGTCTTTCAAGGCCAGCAAATTGAGAACTTCGGTTACTTAATTGAAGGCCTGCGAGTCAGCGCCGATGGTTTTAAAGATCTTGATGGCAGTAATGATAATACGGGTTTTGTGCGTAATGACGTGAATTTAAAAACCAGCTGGCAGAGTATGGGTGAAGTAAGTCAGCTGTTTATGTTGAAGTTAGGTTATGCCGATGAAGATTCTGATGAAACCTATTTAGGTTTGGCGCGTGATGATTTTGAACGTGACCCTTACCGTCGTTATTCCGCATCGCAGTTAGATAATATGACGTGGGATCACCAGCAGTATCAATTTACCCATGTTATAGAATTCGGTAATTCGACTTTGACCACCGATGTGTATCGCAATGAATTTGATCGCGATTGGTTCAGGTTGAGTGGGTTTAATGATTATAGAGATGATGATAATAACGGAAGTGATGACTTTTCTTTGGTTAATGTTTTAGCCAATCACACAGATACTCAGTATCAGCCTTATTACGATGTCTTAACCGGCGCGGCCAGCTCGGGTTCTTTACAGCAATTACGCATTGGTAATAATGGTCGCACATTCTTCTCGCAGGGTATTCAAACCCGCCTGAATCAAGAGCTAACATTATTGGGTTTATCCCATTCGCTAGAAGTGGGCATTCGTATACATCAAGATCAGGTTAAGCGTCTTCATACGGAACAAAATTTTAATACGTTAACCGGTGGTGAATTACAGGCGGTAAGCGGCAGCTTCAAAACCACCGCGCGCAACCAAAACGATGCTTTAGCCTTGGCGGTTTATATTCAAGATGAGATCACCATTAATGAGACTGTGGTTAGTCTAGGTCTGCGTCACGAAAGTATCGAGGCATCGAAAACAATTTATGGTCCTATAACCGGTATCGAAGAAAGCAAAAATACCTTAAAACAATCCGTATTCTTACCAGGCTTAGGCGTGTATTCGCAGCTAACTGACGAACTGGGTATTTTGGCGGGAGTCTATAAAGGCTTTACTGCAGCGACAGCCAGTGCAGCCGGAGAAACTAAGCCAGAAGAAAGCACGAACTTTGAACTAGGCTCGCGCTTTTCTGGCAGTTTTGCCTTGGGAGGCCAAGCTGAAATTATTGCTTTCTTAAATGATTACACAGAATTCAGTGGCACCTGCAGCTTCTCTCAAGGTGGGTGTGACAGTAGCCAAACCGGTGAGCAGACTAACGCCGGTAGCGCTCAGGTTTATGGTATAGAAGCGAGTTGGAATAAAGAACTGGTGCTATCAGGTTTTACCTTGCCAGCGTTAATCAGCTATACCTTCAGTCACGGTGAGTTTGGTGATCAGTTTGTTGATGCGACGGGGGCATTTGGTGAAAAAGGACAAGTAATAGAAGAAGGATATCGGATTGGTTATTTACCCGAGCATCGTTTAAATGCTCAGCTAGGTTTGGCAAAAGATAACTGGCGTTTGAATGCCTCGGTCTTATACCAAAGTGATATGCGCAATATTCCTGGAAAAGGTCGTATTGATAAGGGCGACTTAATTGAAGCACATACCGTAGTGGATTTAAGTGCATCGTATGACGTGCTATTAAATCTTCAGTTGTATTCAACAATTGATAACGTATTGGATGAACAATACGTTGCAGGTGTTAAACCTTATGGCTTTCGCCCTGGTAAACCTCGGTCGTTGAACGTGGGTGCGAAATACCAGTTTTAATTTTTTGTTATAAGCGACGTATCTAAACGTCCGTGCTCAATGCCTGCTTTCATTAACAGCGCTCATCTTTTACTGAGACATAAACCTCAGTAAAAGATATCTTTCATAAAGATGAATAAATACGATACCCTTCTATAGATCAAGCAGTCTAGAAATTTAGCAGTCCAGAAATTTAGCGGTCTCGCTTATCGACGCGTTAAGATAATTCCTTCTTATAAAAAAATACGTTATGCAAACCAATTCGTTATGAAAGTACACAAGATTGCCATCTTCGCCGATGTTCAAAATATTTATTATACGACCCGTGATGTGTATGGACGCTCATTTAACTATCGCAAGCTATGGCAGAAGATAGCCAAGCAGGGCGATATCGTTTCGGCTTTCGCCTACGCGATTCATAAAGGGGATGATCAGCAAATCAAGTTTCAAGATGCGCTTAAGCACATTGGTTTTGATGTGAAGCTCAAACCCTATATTCAGCGTATGGACGGCAGTGCAAAAGGAGACTGGGATGTCGGTATCGCGATTGATGTGATGGAAGCCGCTGCGTCAGGGGATGTTGATACGATTATTCTGCTATCGGGTGATGGCGATTTTGATCTGCTGTTGAAGAAGGTTAGCCAAACCTATGGTATGAACACTGAAGTTTTTGGCGTATCTAAACTAACCGCAGGTTCGCTTATTGAGGCAGCCGATCAATATCATCCTATCAGCCAAGACCTTTTGATGTAGGCATACCGGCTCAATATCATTTTATAAATTTCAACTTCTGCAGAATTTTAGTCGGAAGTGGCTATACTTCAAGTAGTATGTACAAAAAACGTACTAAAGCAGAGCATAAAGAATAGACAATAGTAACAGGTGCTATGAGATTGATTAGATACTTACTGACTGTATTGACCCTTATGACCACACCCTTTTTACTATCTGGCTGTGAGTTGTATAAAGAACGCTATGACCTTCAAGGTAAGGCTGGTGGCATTGCCGATGCCATGGAGCATTGCCGTGCGTTAATGGAATTTAATTTACACGAAGGAACGTATATCTATTTTGATGCCGCTTCGAGCCGAGAAACTACTGAATTCTTTGAGATATTCCTATATTTACAGGATAGTACCCAAGAGGGGTTTGCTCATTGTCAGGTGAACAAACAAGGCCTTATTACGGGGTATGCAGTGCGAGATTTCGCAGAAGAAACCAAGTCTTTTGCAGACTAAATCGCCCCTCAGGTAGTGATCTTTTGAAAATAATAATGCCGCTCTCGAATTCGACAGCGGCATTTTTTATGAGTGCTAAAGATAGGCTTATAGCGTTGGCTATAGAACTGCTTTTAGCGGCTCATGTTGCTCTGCTTCTAAGCGCGGGCCAAACTGGCTAACTACTTGAGAAGACGCAGCACTGGCCAAACGACCGGCTGCTGCAAAGTCGTAACCATGAGTTAGGGCATACATAAACGCACCTGCAAACATATCACCAGCACCGTTTGAATCTACAGCCGTGGTTTTATTCGCTGCAATTTCATGCATTGTATTGCCGTCAAAAGCGATCGCACCTTTGCTGCCAAGGGTAATGGCAAACGTTTTTGCCTGAGTCTTAATGAAGCTAATCGCGTCTTCTAAGTTATCAGTACCGGCAAATAATTGAGCTTCTTCTTCATTGCAGAATAAAAGATCAACACCGTCACCGATCATTTCTTTAATGCCATCTTTAAAGAACTGAACCATCGCAGGGTCTGAGAAGGTCAATGCGGTTTTGATGCCATTCTTTTCGGCCAGTTTACGGACTGCAATGGCCGCTGCACGAGAAAGATCAGACGTTACCAAATACCCCTCAATATACGCGTATTCAGAATCAAGCAATGCAGCTTCGTCGATGTGCTTCTGTTCTAGGTTGGTTGTGATACCTAAATACGTATTCATGGTACGTTCAGCATCAGGGGTTACCATGACTAAGCATTTACCCGTTACGCCGGCATCACGGTCTGCGCTTAGATTTGTATCTACGCCAGCCGCCGCCATATCTTGCATGTAAAAGTCACCTGCTTCGTCATTCGCAACGTTGCAGCTATAAAAGGTTTTTGCACCAAAGTAACTTGCACCAATGATCGTATTGGCGGCGCTGCCACCACAGGCACGTTTTTTAAGGCCAAAGCGATCATTCAATACCGCTAAGCGTTCAGCCAACTGATCTTCTTCGATTAAGGTCATCATGCCTTTTTCGATGTTTAGGTCGGTAAAGAAGCTGTCTTCTACTTCAAATTCTTTATCAACCAGTGCGTTGCCGATGCCATAAATGTGGTACTTAGCCATGAGTCATATCTCTATAAATTGGAATGATGAGTATTTGTTGGCTGCAGTTTAACAGAACTCGGGCGTATCACTAACCCAGTCTGTGGTAGCATAAGCGCCATATGACGACAGCTAAAAAGCCAACTAGGGCGAACAAATCTAGTATAAAAAAAACGGCACCTAAAAAAACGGCACCTAAAAAAACGGCCGCTAACAAAAAGAAGCCAACCCCTATGCCGACCAATAAAAGTCCTCGCAGTTGGAAACAGCAAGTATGGTCTTGGCTCTGGCGCTTATCCATTCTTTTTATATTGGCGCTTGGGGTATGGCTAGTCTATCTAGATGCTCAGGTACGCTCGCAATTTGACGGTAATAAATGGACGCTGCCTGCCAAGGTCTATGCACGCCCCTTATCACTATACCCCGGTTTATTATTATCCTCCGATCAACTCAAAGCCGAATTGCAGTGGAATGATTACAAAGCGGTTAGCCATGTCGTGATCCCTGGAACCTATGGCCGAGAAGGTCGTGAGTGGATCATTTATCGCCGCGCGTTTTCATTTGGAGATCGCAACGAAAATGCAGTAAAAATCCGTTTATCGTTTGCTGCGGGTCGTATCGACCAGCTATCAGTGTCTGGCCAGCCTGAAGGGTTGGTGCGCATTGAACCTCAGTATATTGGTGGCATCTTTCCCGCGCATAACGAAGATCGTGAATTAATTGCCTTGCAAGATGTTCCGCCCGCGTTAGTGGCCGCGTTAATTGCCGTAGAAGATCGTGGTTATCTTGATCATTATGGTATTTCTATTCGCGGTATCCTACGTGCGATGAAAGCCAATATCGCCGCAGGCAGAACCGTGCAAGGTGGTTCAACCTTAACTCAGCAACTGGTTAAAAACTTTTTTCTTACCAATGAACGCTCTTTACGCCGTAAGGTAAAAGAAGCCTTTATGGCCTTATTATTAGAGCTGCATTACAGCAAAGAAGAAATCTTACAGGCGTATTTAAACGAGGTGTATCTGGGTCAGGCCGGTCGTCGTTCGATTCATGGTATTGCGTTAGCCAGTCGCTTTTATTTTGCTAAAAATGTTCAACAGCTTGATCTATCAGAAGTCGCGTTATTAGTCGGTATGATCAAGGGACCGTCTTATTACAACCCCTTTAAACGGCCTGAAAATGCGCGTTCAAGACGGGATGTGGTACTGAATGTGATGGCCGAGTTAAATATCATTTCAGCCGCCGAGCGAATTAATGCACAAGGGCAGCCGGTATTAGTGGCTAAGTCTGGAAGAGCTGGCCAGCGTGAATACCCTGCTTTTATTCAGTTGGTGAAGCGCCAATTACAAACAGATTATCGCTTAGAGGATTTACAAAATACTGGGCTTAGAATTTTCACCACCCTTGACCCTTGGCTTCAGCACGCAACAGAAACTTCGATTCAGCAGCATGTTGCTAAGCTAGAAAAACGCGCCGGATTTAGTAAGCCGACGTTAGAAGCCGCCGCCGTCGTTACGAGTGTAGATGGCGCTGAAGTGCGGGCTATTGTCGGCTCTCGCCGTGTGCAATTCTTTGGCTTTAATCGCGCATTAGATGCTCAACGTTCGATTGGTTCTTTGGCCAAACCCGCTGTTTATCTTACGGCGTTAACCTCAGGCCGATATGATTGGTCGAGCATTATTGATGATAAGGCGGTGCGTGTTGCGGGCCAAGATGGCAGCTTATGGCAGCCACAGAATTATGACAAAAAAGACCATGGCAAAGTATTTATGGTTGATGCGATGGCGCGCTCTTTGAACCAAGCGACGGCACGTTTGGGAATGAAGGTTGGCATTGGTCAGGTGGTCGATACGTTTGAACGCTTAGGCGTAGAGAGAACGATACCTCCTTATCCTTCTATCTTATTAGGCTCGTTATCGATGTCTCCGTTGGAAGTTACGCAAATGTTTCAAACCTATGCATCGGGTGGCTTTGCCATGAAACCGAGAGTGATTCAGACATTAACGACCAGCGATAATAAGGTATTAACGTCTTATGCGGTGGAAGGTCGACAGGCGTTCTCGCCAGAAATGATGGAAATTCTGCGTTATGGGTTGCAGCAAGTGGTTGTACAAGGAACAGGAAAGCGCTTAGCGCAAGCCTTTAATACAACGAAGATTGCGGCAAAAACAGGCACCAGTGATGACCAACGAGATGCTTGGTTTGCAGGCTTTGATGATCGTCATCTTGGGGTTGTCTGGTTAGGTCGAGACGATAATGACCCAATGCCTTTTACCGGTGCGAGTGGTGCTTTACCTATCTGGCAAAGTATTTTTGAAAAATCAGGACTTGAGCCATTAACGCCACTAGTCGATCTAGATTGGGCGTGGGTAAATGCTTACGGCCAGCCTGTTTTTGAAGACTGCGGAGGGATTAGAAAGATGCCATTTAAATCTGGGTCTTTAACAGGGCGTGAGATATCCTGTGGTGATAATAAAGGCGCATCTGGCGTGCAGATTGATTCCGTCGAAAAAGAAAAACAAGGTGGTGGTTCGTGGTTCGATTGGTTGTTTTAGTTTTATTTTTCGGCTTATTAACAGCCTGTAGCAGTTTACCCAATAGTGCAAAGCACGACCCAAGAAACCAGCAGAGCTATGAAGTTGAAGGTAGTCAAGAAGGCGCGGCTTCAGACAGCTCTATGCAAGATGATATTGTAAGGTTGGATGAAGGCAATCATCATCCGGCGGTACAGGTATTATTAACTCAGGCAGAGCAGGCTCGCCAGAAGGGTAATAACCAGCAGGCGTTATCGTACCTTGATCGTGCGCGTCAAATTCAGCCGCGTAATTCGGCAATATTTTATCGTCAGGCTTGGTTAAATTATCAGCTAGGAGAATTACAGCAAGCGCAGCAATTGTTGCAGCGTGCGCAGGTATTTTTACGTGGCTCGAGCGCCAGTTATGCTATTTTGCAGCGCCGTATTCAAACACTGCAAAATAGAGTGGATGCTAAAAACGGACTTTAATAGCAGATTAATTACTGGTACGAAAGTGAGTTAAAATTCCTCTTAGATCTGATGACATCGTGATGAGCTTTTCGCCATCACGAGCAGCCTCTGCAGCACGTTCATTAGTTTCTTGGCTGACATCGCGAATGCTGGTGATGTTATTATTAACTTCGCCGACGACGTGATGTTGTGCAGAAACTGCTTGGGCTATCTGCTGATTCAGTTTATGGATGGTCTCCACAGCGTCTTTCATTATTAACAATTTTTCTTTTGTTTCTTCAGTTTGCTGCACGCTTGATTCAGCACCTTGCTTACTGGTGTCCATGGCGTTCACTGCATCATGACTGCCTTTTTGCAGTTTCTCGATCATATGTTGAATTTCTTCGGTACTTTGCTGAGTACGTGAGGCTAATGTACGAACTTCGTCGGCGACTACGGCAAACCCTCGGCCCTGCTCTCCCGCTCTTGCGGCTTCAATGGCGGCATTCAGTGCAAGTAGATTAGTTTGCTCGGCAATGCCTCGAATCACGGTTAATACTGAGCCAATATTATTGCTTTCTTCGTCGAGGTTTTTAATGACGTTATGGGCACGGTCGATATTCAGAGCAAGATCTTTAATGGTATTTTGCGCCCGGTCGATTCTTTCTTCACTATCTTTTGCCGCCAGATCAGCATCGCTAGCGGCGTTTGCAGCATCGGTTGCGTACTGATTGACTTCTTGCATGGCCGTGCTCATTCCATGAGTGGCGCTGGCAATCATATCGGTTTCTTGTTGCTGCTGCTTAGCTCCGCTGGCCATAGCTTGTGTGCTTTTATTGACAGAATCTCCGGTAGAGTTTAAATGTCCTGCAATTACGCTAACGTTACTAACTAACTGATCTAGCTCGCCAAAGAAGTTGTTAAAGCCGTGGCTAAATTGGCCCTTGGCATTGGTGACTCGATAGCGTAAATCGATTTCACCCTTTTTGTTAATATGGCTACCAATCTCATTAAGTTCTTCTGTTTGCGTGAACTCGATCTCGGCTTTTCGGCAAAGATAGATAATCAGCCCTGCTTCTGCAATAACATAAGCGGCATGAATCATTACGATACTGAAGGTATTACGATTTTCGAAGACGTAAATACTGCTGCCAGATTGCTGTAGATAGCTGAATACCAAGTGATGGGTCGCAATTGTGAGGGCAGCGGCGAGCACAGGACGCCAATCGCGGAAATAGAGCAGCATGGCAAGGCTGACGAAGACGCCAAAGTGAATTTCTAGCATGCCATGAGCCTGCTGAATATTCAGGGCCGAAAAGATCATTAAGGAAATACCGAAGGCGATGCGAGTTGCCGCGCTGGTGGCCTGGGTACTTGCCAGTAGCGTAGGAATCAACGCTGCTGGCAAGCCTACGATAAGGGCTTCCATCCAGGTGTCATACCAACTGGCAAGTATTAAGGAAAATACGAATAATCCCCAAACAACCAGAGTAAAAAAACGATTGGCCTGTTGATAAAATATGATACGAGAATGACTCATTAAGAGCTCCTAAGATAAAATTTAACAACATGTTCAGTTAAGATGTCATTGGTTATTATCTTAGATTAGCTCAAGTCATTAGATTTGCTGCATTAAGCTTGGCTTGTTTGTTGGAGAAATAATCCACGATTTATCGCGACCAACAATAATCCTAACGCCAGCTCCATGGGCCATTTTTCGGCTAATTCGGCTGCTATAGGATTGCCTGTTAGGCTGTGTAAAATAATGATTAAACTGCCTAGGGTTGCAACTGAGAGCGTAAGGTTGGCTTGCTTAATACAAACCCCTGCGGCTTTATTTAATAATAATTTGGCGATCGCTAAACTACTGATCACTGCGCTAGCGACTAACAGGTAGCTTAAGTTTTGCGTTTGTTGGCAAAGCCAATAAATACCACAGACCCCCAATAAAATTCTGCCCCAGGCTTCTTTTGGCCAATCAATGTTGAAAGCCAATGCCAGCAAGACAAAACTCAATAACGGGTATGCGGCATAAAAAGCCAATTGCTCAAACCAAAACATAGGCGTTAGCTCTATGATATGGGTGAGCAAGCGAGACGCGGCAAAAGATGCGATGAGTAAACCACTGCAAAATGCAGCAGAAAACCAACCTGGTTTTTCATCTTTCGGCGGCCAGGTCTTTAGCATCCAAGCAGCGGTGATCAGCATCAGCAGCTGACCAGTAATCGTTAACATAAGAGACATTTTATTTAGCGGCGCTCATGTTAGCAAAAACGATATCTGCAGCGGCCACTGTGTCAGCGATATCTTTTTCATTATGAGCCGCCGACATAAAGCCCGCTTCAAATGCAGAAGGTGCTAAATAAACCCCTTGTTCTAGCATGCCATGGAAAAATTCCTTAAAGGCTTCTTGGTCACATTCGCATACTTGAGCAAAGTTGCTAACCTTGCTCGCTTCAGTAAAGAAGAAACCAAACATAGAACCTGCGTTATTGGTGGTAAACGGAATACCGTGTTTGTTGGCTGCGGCTTGTAAGCCTGTGCATAGTTGTTCAACACGTGCGCCAAGCTGTTCGTATAATCCGACTTCTTGAACGGATTTCATCATTGCCAAACCTGCTGCCATGGCTAGCGGATTACCCGATAACGTACCCGCCTGATAAACAGGGCCGATTGGCGCTAGGTATTCCATAATCTCGCGTTTACCGCCAAAAGCACCAACTGGCAAACCACCACCGATTACTTTACCCAGCGTTGTTAGGTCTGGCTGAATATCATAATAACCTTGAGCACCGGTTAACGATACGCGGAAGCCTGTCATCACTTCGTCAAAGATTAATACCGCGCCGTGTTGATCACACACTTCACGCAAGCATTGTAAGAATTCTTTGCTCGGTGGAATGCAGTTCATGTTACCGGCAACAGGCTCAACGATGATGCAGGCCACTTGATCGCCTTCTTGTTCGAAGTAGGCTTTTACATCGTCAATATCATTGAAGTTCAGAGTAACGGTATCGTTAGCAACGCCTTCAGGCACGCCCGGAGAAGAAGGAACGCCTAATGTCAGTGCGCCAGAACCGGCTTTTACTAATAAAGAATCGGCGTGGCCGTGGTAGCAACCTTCAAACTTAACCAGCTTATCGCGACCGGTAAAACCACGGGCTAAGCGAATCGCGCTCATGGTAGCTTCGGTTCCAGAGTTCACCATGCGAACCATGTCCATGCCCGGCATGAGGTCACAGACCGTTTGTGCCATTTCGATTTCGATTTCAGTGGGCGCACCAAAACTTAGGCCTTGGTCTAACTGCTTTTTAACGGCTTCGATGACATCGCCACGAGCGTGGCCCATAATCATCGGTCCCCAAGAACCAACGTAATCAATATAGCGGTTGTCATCAGCATCAAAGACACAAGAGCCTTCACCACGAACGAAGAAAATAGGGGTTCCGCCGACGCCTTTAAAAGCACGTACAGGGGAGTTAACGCCACCTGGAATAAATTCTTGTGCACGTTCAAAAAGGGTTTCTGATTGTTTGATTGAATAAGACATATAAAAGACTCGAATTCGTTATTGAATGATTTCAGTGCTAGCTGAATCAGTGAAGCCGTTCGCATCACTGAGTATTTATTCCGCAAACCGCCGTAAATACTTCCCTGTAGGCTGAGCTCGGCATCCCTGCCTCCCACATTTGCTCCACAAACACTCAGCAATACGAACTCTTGCTAACCAGATTCTAGACTTGAGCAATATTGTGATTACTAATTAAAACGGTCTAACCACCACTAAGATAACAATGGCGATCAAAAATAAAACTGGTACTTCATTAAACCAACGATAAAACACATGGCTTTTATCGTTAATATCTTGAGCAAAATTTTTCAGTAGAGCGCCACACATAAAGTGATAGCCGACTAAAAAAGTGACTAACGCCAGCTTTGCATGCATCCAGCCAGCGCTTAAATAATATTCTGCATTTAAGGTGATCATCCAAATGCCCAAGGCGATCACCACAATCATAGAAGGGGTCATGATACCCCGATATAATTTACGTTCCATGATTTTGAAGCGATCTTTGCTGATCTGATCTTCAGACATAGCGTGATAGACGAATAATCGAGGTAAATAAAACAGCGCCGCAAACCAAGTAACAACGGCGACAATGTGGAAGGCTTTTAGCCAAAGCATAAACAACTCTCTTGTACTAAATTTAAGATTCTATCGTTTGCGGTTGATAGCGATAATATTGTTCAATCATTTCACGGCTAACAATGCCGACAACATGATTGAATTGTTCATCACGATGAACGACCAACCATTCTATGTGGTGCTGTTGCATTAGGTCTAAAGCATTTTGCAAATTAGCCATCAGAGAAATGGATTTTACCATTTTTCGATCAGCAGGCAGAAGCAAACAATCTATTTCTAAGTGATCTGGATCAGCAGTATTAAATTTCTCCTCATTCTCATTTTGAGTATGAGATTCAATAAAGCGGACTAGGTCGGTGGATAATAACAGTTGCTGGTCGTTCTCTAGGTAAATCCATGATGGCTGGTTACTGAGTATGAGCTGAGCACTGGCAAGGTTAATCAAGCGCTCACTGGTATTGAAATCTTCCGACATCACTTGGCCAACCCAGGTATTACGCAATAACTGTCGAACGGGATCACTATTGACGGCAAGATTGGTCTGAATTCTGAAAATAGACGGTAGATGAAAGATTTCACTGACTGTTAAGCTGGCAATCACAATCGCCATCATGCCCGGCATAATAATATTAGGATTGGCGGTGAGCTCTAGTAACGCCATCAGGGCGGCCAAGGGAGCACGTAAAACGGAAGCCATCATTGCCCCCATGCCGAGCATGGCGTAGAAGCCTATGTTAATCGGGTACTCAGGCATTAAATAAGCCGAAAGCTGACCCATGACCGCACCAATCGCAGCTCCCATAAATAAGCTAGGGCCTATTAAACCGCCGGGAAATCCAACCGCAGAAGCCCAGCCCGATAAAAGCAGCTTTGCAAACAGTAAGACTAAGGCAATACCGATTACAATCTCACCCTGTAGCCAAGAGTTTACGCTGTCGTAACCAATCCCCATTATTTGGGGCAAGTACACACTGGTGAGCGCAGCGCAGACACCCAAAAGCCCCCATGTTTGCCAAATCGGGCGTACATTCCAGCGCTGCATAAATTTAACGGACGCAATATAAAGGCTACCCAGTCCACCACAAATTAGCGCTAATAATAAAATGTAAGGGATTTCTAAGAGTGAGCCCATTTCAAGCGAAGGCACAATGAAGGCTGTTTCATTACCGAATACTGCCCGGCTAACAATAGCGCCGGTTACGGACGCAAGTATGATAGGAATGAAGCCCTTGATGCTGTATTCCAATAGGACCACTTCCATGGCAAAGATCACTCCCGCCATAGGGGTATTGAATGAAGCAGAAATAGCACTCGCAACCCCGCATGCAGTCAGTACTCTTAAACGATGATGAGGGGTTTTTAACCATTGGCCAAACTGGCTGGCGGTACCAGCACCAATATGGACGGCAGGCCCTTCACGACCAATACTATGGCCGCCAATAAGCGCAATGATGCTGCCAAAAAATTGAGCGAGAATATTAACGCGGGGTAAATACCCTTGATGCTGCTCGATCCGCTGTAATACATGAGCAACGCCGACTTTTCTTTGGTGGGGCTGTAAGCGGCTAAAAATAGCAATTAATAACGCGGTAGAGCCTAATAAAAGCAGAATGCGAGTTTCGCTAGATAAAGACTCAAAACCTTCATGGCTACCATTAGGCATCCAGTGTTCTAGCGGCATCTCATAAGCTAGGCGGAATAACGTAATAATGCCGGCGCTTAATAAACCGACGAGGGTAGCGAGCAAGGCGAGTGATATTTGGCTTTCTTTTACCTTCATAGGGTTGCCCTTGTGCCTCCTCATTATTATTGGATTCCGTTAAGTTTTGTCTACTACAGCAAATTATACGAACTTTTTGACGCTCTGAACTAACAATTCTTTATATAAGGCTTATTATAAGCACTTTATATGTCCTGTATCTCAGATTTAGAGGCGCGCAAGTGATTAAAGTAGGTATTGTTGGTGGCACGGGTTATACCGGCGTTGAATTATTAAGACTGTTAAGTCAGCATCCTGAAGTTGAATTGACGGTAATCACCTCTCGTAGTGAGAAGGGCATTCCCGTTGCGCAGATGTTTCCAAACCTGCGTGGCCATGTCGATTTGTGTTTCTCTGAGCCAAGCGCGGAGAACCTTGCACCGTGTGATGTGGTTTTCTTTGCAACGCCTCACGGAGTAGCTCACGGGTTGGCTCAGCAAGTATTGGATCAAGGTATTAAAGTTATCGATCTAAGTGCTGATTTCCGCCTGCAAGATGCCGATGAATGGGAAAAATGGTACAACCAGCCGCACGGTGCTAAATCTTTATTGCCAGAAGCCGTATACGGATTACCAGAAGTGAACCGTGACGCAATTAAGCAAGCCCGCTTAATTGCCGTGCCAGGTTGCTATCCAACATCAGTTCAGTTGGCGTTACTGCCGTTATTGGAAAATAACCTGATCGAAACAACCGGCATCATTGCTGATTGTAAATCGGGAGTCAGTGGTGCAGGACGTCAAGCAAAAATGGGGGCTTTATTCTGTGAAGCAGGTGAATCCATGATGGCTTACGCGGTCTCAGGACATCGTCATTTACCTGAAATTCGTCAAGGACTAACACGCGCCGCGGGCAGTGATGTGAGCTTGACCTTTGTTCCTCACTTAACGCCGATGATCCGTGGCATTCACTCAACCGTTTACGCGCCGAGTAAATCTGCGGCTGTTGATGCACTAGGTGTTGATGGTTTACAGGCTTTATTTGAACAGCGTTATGCCAATGAGCCTTTTGTCGATGTTATGCCAGCCGGCAGCCATCCAGAAACTCGTTCGGTAAAAGGTAGTAACATGTGCCGTATTGCGATTCATCAGCATAAGGATACGGGTTTGATCGTTATTCTTTCTGTAATCGATAACTTAGTAAAAGGCGCATCCGGACAAGCCGTTCAAAACATGAACATCGTTTTTGGCTTGCCAGAAGAGATGGGACTACAAGTTGTAGGCTTACTTCCTTAGCGGCAAGTTGAAAAATGAATAGATAGCAAAGGATTATTGAATGGCTGTAGTAAAAGGCAGTAAGCAAGATCGATTGAGCTTAGTACGCTATGACCCTTGGCAGCGATTTTGGCGCAGTGTATACCTGTTCATTTTTATCGTCTTAGTTGCTGTCTGTTGTTTTTTTGGTGGGCAGTTTGCTAGTTTGGATCAGGTGAACAATTTAACGGCAGAGCGAGATCAGTTACAGGCGCAAATAATTGCCGCTAATCAAGAGATTAGAGGGTTTAGTCAGCGAGTCGGTGTACTGGAAAAAGGTGGGGAAGTCGACCGTCAAGCGGCAGAAGGAATTCGCCTGACGGTGAAAGAACTTAAGGTACAGATTGCTACGTTAGAAGAAGAGGTTTCTTTCTATAAAGGCATTATGGCACCGAGTGGACAAGATAAAGGTTTGCGTATCAGTAAGATTGATATTCAGCCACTTGACCAGCCCAATACCTATCGCTATAGCATCATGATGACTCAAGTCGCCGATAATTCTAGCTATATTAAAGGGTTAGCTGCGGTAAATTTTGTTGGGTTAGAAAGTGGGAAACGTAAAATGATTCCACTGAGAGAGCTAGATAATGACATTAGTGAGCTGGGCGTAAAGTTCAGTTTTCGTTACTTTCAAGAAGTAACTGGCGAAATTACAGTGCCTGCTCATTTTAAAATTGAACAAGTGCAGGTTGTCTTACAGTCAACGGGTAGCAAAGCCCAGCGCGTAGAAGAAACCATTGAATGGTTAAAAAAGGACGCATAGAAAATGTTTAGTAGTAAAGATAAAGCGGCCGCTAGCCATTACGATACCTTGATCTCAACAAAAACAGAGATCGTAGGGGATATAACGTTTAAGGGTGGTTTGCAGGTTGAAGGTGTTATTAAAGGTAACCTGATTGCCGAAGCAGGCAGTGGAGCAGTGGTACGTATTTCAACCAGTGGTCGTGTCGAAGGCCAGATCACAGTGCCTAATGTTGTGATCAATGGTACTGTTGAGGGAGACATTTATGCATACGAATACGTTGAACTTGCGAAAAAAGCACGTATTAATGGTGATGTGTATTACCACATGATGGAGATGGTTCTGGGTGCGGAGGTGAATGGGAAACTTATTCACCAAGCGAAGGACGAATTAAAAAAATCGAAGAAGCCGATGTCGGAAGCTCAGGTAGCTCCTGAAAATAAAGGTGACCAAGCTGGCGATAAAGTTGACTAAATTGGTTGGTTAATTCGATAATGGTCACGTTAGTCTTTGTGAGATAAAAAATGAACGCAGTAGTATCAGCCGAACCGATTGGGTTAACCCCAGCGGCAGAAGATAAAATTAGAGCCTTATTAGTTGAAGAAGCTGATGATGAATTGTGCCTGCGCGTTTTTGTAACGGGTGGTGGTTGCTCTGGTTTTCAGTATGGCTTTACCTTTGATGATGAGCGCAATGAGGATGATAGTGTCATTCTTAAAGAGGGGGCTCGCGTGCTGGTGGATTCATTAAGTTACCAATACTTGGTCGGCTCAAACGTCGATTACCAAGAAGGCCTAGAAGGTTCACGCTTTGTCGTGAGTAACCCAGGTGCGAGTTCAACTTGTGGCTGTGGTTCTTCATTCGCCATTTAATCTAACCGATTCAATCATTGAATCAAATATTGTTGGTTCAAATCTTATAGGAGCGCCGCATGCTGGGCAAAAAGGGTTTTATATCCGTTTGTGCATTGACCTTATTGCTGGTTAATACAGTGTTAGCACAAGATGCGGCGACTAAGCCAAATGCTCAACCTGAGGCGCCACTGGCTGTAACAGACGTGACTCTTAGCAAAGAGGTTATTAAACCGTCAAAGCTGCAGGCTAATATCGCGCTTCATACACTAGAAGAGTTAAAGCAGTTATTAGTTCAGGCCGAGATGATTGCGAACGATGAAGCGGGCAGTGAGTATGATACTGACAAACCGATTTCAGTTGTTCTGCACGGTGAAGAAATTCACGCATTTGTACGCAGTAATTATCGCAATAATAAAGCACTTGTCGATTTAGCGGCGCGCTTGGATGCATTTAATGTGATTGAAGTGAAAGTGTGTAAACGATGGATGGGTGCCAATGGCATTATGGAAAGCCAGCTTCCTCCTTTTATTGAGCCTGTTCCATTCGGTTTAGGTGAGCGTGAACGCTTACAAAAAGCAGGCTATGCCTATTTTTAATTTAACTAAATTTAAGCAGGAAAGATTGAACCCAATACTCTAGGGCCGATCGCACCTGTTGCATTGGCGAGGTTGCCAGGTAATTTCGCCATCGTTCGGTACGCTAGCCAAGCAAATGCGCAAGCCTCTACCATATCTGCAGGAATCCCTAAGTCATCCGTACGTCCTAATTTAAGCGCGGGTAAATGATATTGAATGCGATCAACAAGGTAGCCATTATGTGCGCCACCACCACAAAGATAGAGCTCGCCGTTATTATAGCCCCACTCCTTAACACCCTTCGCAATAGATATAGCCGTTAATTCTATAAAGCTCGCAAGTACGTCTGCTTTATTGGCCTCATTGATCTCTGGGCTAATACGTTCAAAGTGAGCGAGGTTGAACAGTTCACGGCCCGTACTTTTAGGCGGTTGCTTGGAAAAGTACTCAAGCGCTAGCCACTTGTCTACAAGTTCGGTTTGAATTGTGCCGGTGCGCGCAATGTCGCCGTTTTTATCAAAATCCAGCTGCCAGTGCTTTGTGACCCATTCATTCGAAAGCGCATTCGCAGGGCCTAGATCAAAGCCAAAGGTATGAGTAGGGTCTGGGGATAATACGGTGATATTAGCAATACCGCCTAGATTTAAGACTTGTCGCTGACTGGCTGAGTTTTGAAAGACTGCTTGATGAAAGGCGGGAACCAGAGGAGCACCTTCTCCGCCGGCTGCAATATCACGGCGACGAAAATCTGCAATCGTTGTAATGCCAGTGAGTTCGGCAATAATATTGGCATCACCAATTTGTAAACTGAAGGCATTAGGGCGTGGTCTATGACGAATGGTTTGCCCATGGTTGCCAATGGCTTCAATATCGCTCGCTATCAAATTTTGCTTCTCAAGCAGTGCTAAGCAGCAGTTGGCATACAAATGCCCCAGTTCTTTATCGAGTGAAATTAGGTCTTCAAGCTGAACATAATCAGACTGACTCAGGTTAAAGATACGTGCCTGAAGTGATTTGTCATAGGGCAGGTAATGGCTTGCGACTAAAGAAGGCATGCCTTTATCATCTATGTTTACCAACGCGGCATCGATACCATCTAAGCTCGTGCCCGACATGAGGCCTATGTAAAGCACGGCAGCTCCTTGATGTTATGCGTCATCTGTTAAGTCGGATGGACTCTGTGTCAATGAAGGGGAGCCATCATTGGCACGAACGTTATCTCTTTGGCTTTTAAGCCATTCAATCATACGATCAGCAACCGCTTGATAAGCACTCTTTTGATCCTTCGCAATAGAGCGAGATTTAGGCAGCTTAATGCGTAAGGAATCTCGGTGAACGCCATCAACTCTGAATTCGAAGTGAAGGTGTGGGCCCGTCGCAAGCCCCGTGCTGCCGACATAACCAATGACTTGGCCTTGTTTAACTCTTCGACCTTTACGGGCACTTCTATTGAATTTACTTAAATGTGCATAGAGCGTTTGATAGCGGCTACCGTGCTGAACAATCACGCAGTTACCAAAGCCTCCTTTACGGCCTGCAAAAATCACTTTGCCATCGCCGGTAGATTTAATTGGGGTGCCGGTTCTTGCTGCGTAGTCGGTTCCCCTATGAGCTCTAAATTTATTTAATACGGGGTGCTTACGCTTCAAATTAAAGCGAGAGCTAATACGGGCAAAATCGATGGGATTTCGTAAGAATTCTTTGCGCATACTATGGCCGGAGGGATCATAGTACTGAGCATCACCTTTTCCATCTTCATAGCGGATCGCCGTAATTTCTCGACCACGATTGCTGAACTGGGCAATCAAGATATTACCAAATCCGATGCGCTCTCCATCTAAAAAGAGTTCCTCATAAATAAGACTGAATTCATCATCAGGGCGGATATCCAATGCAAAATCGATATCCCAACCAAACAATCCCGCCAGCTCAATCAAGGTTGATTGAGGAATGTCTTGCTTTGCACCATCTAAAAATAAGGAAGACTTAATCGTTGCATGGGCAAATTTAGGGCGACGATCCGCTACTTTTTCATCCAGCTGATAGTCGTAATCACCTTCAATAGTGCGCTCAAAAACATGGGCGATCAGAGGTGACGTCTCGATACGCATGCGCGTTACATTATTGCTCTCACTACTTTGCCACTTAATAATTTGGCCTGGTTGCAAATTAAGCACCCGCTTAGGTGCACTAGAAGCAATAGCAAGAGCATCTGCAGCACTCAAGGAGTGGCGAGTGAAAACGCGCGATAGATTATCGCCAGATTTGAGCTCGGTCTGTTGCCAAGTTTCGACGGCTGCAACGCTGCTGACAACCGCTTCGCTATTAAGAACTAAGGTCTGAATTTCACGCTTTTGCTGAGTATCTGAGCTTTTACCGATAGCAAAAAAAACAATAATAGTAATCAAACTTATTGCTGCAATATGTGTTTTGGGGAAGTACCGCCACTGGCCAAGGACTGCCATAGTTATTATTGTTCCTAAAAATGAATCTTTTCTATGGCGCACAGTGTACAACAAAGTTCTCCAAAAAGTTTCTTAAATAGTCGTCATTAACAGTATCCCTATTGCATTTATTAACTGATTCGGTATTGTGACGATCGCTTATTTTCCCACTATAGACTGACAAGAGAACGTCATGACGGCAGCATTGATCGAAGATTTAAAGGCTCGAGGCCTTATTAGCCAGACAACGGCAGACGAAGAATTTATTGAATATCTAGAAGGTGGTTGTCGCACGCTTTATTGTGGTTTTGATCCTACTGCTGACAGTTTGCACATTGGTAGTCTTGTACCTTTATTAGCATTAAAGCGTTTCCAGGAAGCTGGACACAAGCCAATGGCATTAGTAGGTGGTGCAACAGGTCTAATTGGTGATCCAAGTTTTAAGGCTCAAGAACGTAAGTTAAATACCTCTGAAGTTGTTGGTGATTGGGTTAATAAACTAAAAGCTCAAGTAAGTAACTTTATTGATTTTGACGCAGGCGAGAAGAGCGCAGTTGTAGTTAATAATCTGGACTGGGTTGGTCAGCTAAGTATTCTCGATTTCCTTCGTGATGTTGGGAAGTATTTTTCTGTCAACAATATGATTCAGAAAGAGTCGGTTAAGCAACGACTTGACCGAGAAGGCGAGGGTATTTCCTTTGCTGAGTTCACCTATATGCTATTACAGTCTTATGATTTTGCAGAACTGGCTGAGCGAGAAGATTGCAGGATCCAAATTGGTGGTTCCGATCAGTGGGGGAACATCGTGGGTGGTGTTGATCTCGCCCGTCGCATGTACGGAAAGCAAACCTTTGGTTTAACCCTTCCTTTAGTAACAAAATCAGATGGTACCAAGTTCGGTAAAACTGAGAGTGGGACTATTTGGCTTGAGCCTTCTAAAACATCGCCATATGCATTCTACCAATTCTGGTTAAATACAGCCGACGCCGATGCTTATAAGTTCTTACGCTACTTCACTTTCTTATCGATTGAGCGCATTGCTGAGATTGAAGCGCATGATGCAGAAATACAGGGTCGCAAGACAGCTCAAGGAATCTTGGCTGACGAAGTAACTCTCTTGGTTCATGGGCAAGATGCCCTGGAATCTGCAAAGCGCATTACAGAAGCATTATTCTCTGGCGATCTAGCAATGCTGTCAGAAGCAGAGTTAGAGCAGATAAAGTTGGACGGGCTACCGTCGAGCGATTTAATACTTACTGATATTACAGACACACCACTGACAACTCTATTCGCAGAATGCGGAATGGTTAAAACCGGAAGAGAAGTTAAAGATGCACTTGGCCGTAACGCAGTACTTATTAATGGCGAAGCAAAAGGTGCTGAAGATAATATGAGCACAGCAGAAAGCTTTACCGTAGATAAAGCACTTTATGGGCGTTTTTTCTTAGTGAAGTTGGGTAAGAAAAAGCACCATTTGTTTGAAATCAAATAAATGGAAAGAAAACGGTTGACGGCGCTTACAAACTCCCTATAATGCGCCGCTCACTTGTTAAGAAGAGCGGTTCGAAAGAATGCTTTGAAAACAAATGAGAATAAAGGGTTGACTATTTAAAACGTTTGTTTAGAATACGCCCTCCTTTGAAGACAAGCAGATAACGCTTTGAAAACAAAGGAAAAAAGAGGTTGACTTGGTCATTCAGCAATATATAATGCGCCTCGCTTTGAAGTGGCTTGGTTCGAAAGAATAAGTCGACTGAAAAAGAAGTTTTAAAAAGCTGTTGACATGATGATTTAGATCATTATAATTCGCAGCCCGCTTAAGGTGAAAGCCTAAGCAACGTTCTTTAACAATGTATTTAGATAATTCGTGTGGGTGCTTACCTTGATTGGGTGGAGACAGTCACTTAACAGTTCGCTGTTAAGCTGACATCAAAGCATAAACAAAGTAAGAGCCTACGAACTCTCCATTAGTTTGGTGAGTATAAAAAGTGAGTTTTTATTTTGAGT
>OLHV01000133.1_pt1 | contig 32447 bp, 26 predicted proteins | sample 1609391 | NCBI WGS metagenome assembly OLHV01 (sample SAMN05416805, study PRJEB24817) | seawater metagenome | isolation source: Sea water | place: Canada:Atlantic | collected 2013-07 | reverse complement strand
TTCATAGATTCATAGATTCATAGATTCATAGATTCATAGATTCATAGATTCATAGCATCATAGATTCATAGATTCATAGATTCATAGATTCATAGCATCATAGCATCATAGATTGTCGCGATTTTAGATTTTTAAGTTCGGCGTCTTAGAGTTTAATTTTTTTGAGTATTAATTTTGAATATTAACAGCAAAACATTTTTCAACTTTGATCCGACTCGCGTCCCTAGTCCATGCTTTGTTGTGGATGAGGTTGCGGTTGAAAACAATCTAAAAATCCTAAATCGTGTGCAAGAAGAATCCGGTGCTAAAGTATTATTGGCACTAAAAGCATTCTCAATGTTTAGCCTTGCGCCGCTGATTACCAAATACTTATCGGGTACATGCTCTAGCGGATTGCATGAAGCCTTGCTCGGTTATGAAGAATTTGGCGGCAACAAAAAAGGTGCTCCCAATACACCAGAAGCGCATAAAGAAATGCACGTCTTTTCTGCGGCGTTTACCGAGCCCGATTTAAAAGAACTATTAACCTTCAGTGATCACATCGTTTTTAATTCATTCAATCAGTGGAATCGTTTTCAACCATTGATTCAGCAAGCGATAAAAGAACGAGCACAAAAAGGTGAAATGATCGACTTTGGTTTACGCATCAACCCAATGCACTCGGAAGGTGCCGTTGAAATATACGACCCGTGTGCGGCTGGTTCACGCTTAGGTATTCCTTACGATACCTTTATGGAAAATGCACCAACACCTGACGCACTCGTTGCTGCTGGAATTCACGGATTGCACTTCCATACCTTGTGCGAGCAACTATTCGAACCCCTCGATCGTACGCTGAATGCTGTTGAAGAAAAGTTTGGTGAGTACCTGCATAAAATGCAGTGGGTGAACTTTGGTGGTGGCCATCACATTACGCACCCAGACTATAACGTTGATAAATTAATTGAACGTATCAAAGCGTTTCAAAAAAAGTACGACGTACAAGTGTATATGGAACCGGGCGAAGCCATTGCCATTCATACCGGTGTTTTGGTCAGCGAAGTTTTAGACTTGGGCTACAACCAAATGGATCTTGCGATTTTAGATACCAGTGCAACGTGTCATATGCCTGATACGTTGGAAATGCCATACCGCGCTGAAATTCTAGACTTGAGCTCGTTTGCTCATAGCAGTGCTGGTGAACAAGACGAAAAGAAATACAGTTATCGCTTGGGCGGTCAAACTTGTTTAGCCGGTGACGTGATGGGTGATTACAGTTTCGATCAACCATTAAAAGTCGGTCAGCGTTTAATGTTTGATGATATGAGTCATTATACAATGGTAAAAACATCCACCTTCAACGGTATTGGTTTACCGTCTTTAGCCTTATGGAACTCTGAAACTGACGAAGTTACCGTGGTTAAGCAGTTCGGCTATCAAGACTTTAAGCAGCGTTTATCGTAGTTAATATTGTTTAGTCTGATCAAAGTAAAAATTTAAGCATAAACTTAAAGGGTAGATGGACGCAGGTTCATTTCTCCTTTTTTGTTTTTGAAGAATACGCCTTTTTAAATGCTACAGATCGTTACAAAGCAATTGGGCCATATCCTTGCAAAGACTTAGTGATTTCCGTAGAGTAAATGCCCAATTTTTTAAACTCACGGTGTTTTTATCTCACACTCAATGAATGCTTCAAGCCCTGAAGGCTCGAATTTAAAAGCTTCTAATTCTGCTGTAAATAATCTTAATCACCGTTTTGGTGATCCTATTGTACTTTCTTTGACGATGGGCTTTATCGCTCTGTTCATTGGTTTGTCTATTTATGACTCCTCGTGGCTGACGTCTCAAATCGGCATAGGGTTCGCTTGGACGGCTAAATATCTTGGTTCCTTTTTTCAAATCTTATTACTGGCGACTTTCTTTGTAGCTATGGGGGTGGCGTTAAGCCGTGCGGGTGAGGCTAAGATTGGTAATTTAGATGTGCCAGAGATCAGTACTTTCCGTTGGCTATCGATGGTGATGTGCACATTACTGGCCGGTGGTGGCGTGTTTTTTGCCGCAGGTGAGCCGATTTATCATTTTATTGTTACGCCTCCTGCGTTTGATGTAGAAGCAGGAACCGCCGCCGCAGTAGCACCTGCTATGGCGCAATCGTTCATGCATTGGGGCTTTTTAGCTTGGGCGGTCATGGGATCTTTGGCCGCAATTGTATTGGCTTATGCGCATTACAATTTAGGTAAACCACTGCAGCCGCGTACTTTGCTTCATGGGGTATTTGGTGATTGGATTCTTACCAGCTGGGTGGGCAGTGTGGTTGATGCGCTTTGCGTGATTGCCGTCGTTGCGGGAACGGTTGGCCCCATCGGCTTTCTTGCAACTCAAATGAGTTATGGTCTGCATGTCTTATTTGGTTTTGCCAATGGCTTTACTACTCAGTTATTTATTTTACTGATGTTGGCTGTGGTTTATATTGCATCTGCGATGAGTGGCATTCATAAAGGCATACAAATGCTGAGTCGCTTTAATGTATTTTTAGCCTTAGCAATTGGTGCGATTATTTTTATTTTTGGCCCAACATTATTTTTAACCAATACCTATTTACAGTCGATGGGTGAATACGTTTCTTCGTTCTTATCGATGGCGACCATTACTGGTGAAACAGCGCCTGCTTGGTGGATGAAGTGGTGGACCATTTTCTTCTTTGCTTGGTTTATTGGTTATGCACCGTTAATGGCTATTTTTGTTGCGCGAATTTCTCGCGGCCGAACTATTCGCCAAATGGTAATCGCCGTCGCTATTTTAGCGCCGATCGCGACGACAATTTGGTTTACGCTATTAGGTGGTTCAGGCATCTATTATCAAATGACGGGGGCAGTGGAGCTAACGGAAGCGCTGAAAGGTTTTTCTTTTGATGTGGTGACGTTCTCGGTCGCACAAGCATTGCCCGGTGGCATGTGGATGGCCTTAGCCATGATGTTATTAACAACAATCTTTGTTGCTACCACGGGTGATTCTATGAGTTATTCGATTGCGGTTGTGGGTGCAGGTCATGATGAACCCCACTTTTCAATTCGTGCCTTCTGGGGCGCAGCAATGGCGATTATGGCAGGTGTATTACTGTACTTAGGCGAAGGTCAGATTGGTGTTTTGCAGCAGTTTATTGTGATCACTGCGATCCCTGTGTCGTTCATTATACTACCTACTTTATGGACTGGCCCAAAAGCGGCAATGGCGATGGCACGTGAGCAGAATTTTCGCTAAGGCGTAGTTTTTAATCATCCGCGTAGAACAGGCACCGACATCAGATCAATGATGAGGTGTCTTGTTTCATAACATACGTATTTCTCTTGTTTGGGTATAAAGCTCATTCTTCTCGCTATTGCTAATAATCTTTTCTCAATCATGCATTCATCAATGAATCGTTATAAAATTGACAAGCGATGACGTAAAATATATCGTTATTTTTGTTATTTTCAGACATGACTGGTTTAACTGCTAAAAATATTTTTGTTGCACATTGAAGTGCTGATCTAACTTTTAAGGAAGAATAATGTTCCCACAAGCTTATCCTCATGATGACATACAGTGCTTATATCCAGATGTTTATTTTCTTCATGGCAGTATAAAAATGGGGCCAGGCATGAGGATGAATCGAAATATGATCATCCTCAAAAATGGCAATGAACTGACGCTAATCAACCCCGTGCGCATGAATGATCATGGTCTTTCGCAGCTAGATGAGCTTGGTGAAGTTAAGTATTTACTTAGGTTAGGTGATTTTCATGGGCTGGATGATGCGTTCTATCTTGATCGCTATTCGTGTGAATTTTGGGCACAAGAAGGCCAAGCAACCTATAAAATGCCGATTCCAACTAAGTTCATTACGGCGGCTGCTTTAAGCCCATTTCCAAATTCAGAGTTTTTTATTTTTGAGTCTGCTAAATACCCAGAAGCTGCTTTATTGCTTAAAGATCATAAGCTCCTGATCACCACAGACAGTATTCAGTATCATTCAGATTGGCGCTACTTTACCCGTTTTACTCAATTTGCATTCAAACTTTTAGGGTTTAAAGTCGGGCTGAATATTGGTCCTCCTTGGCTGAAGCGAGTAACGCCAAAAGGAACAACGTTGAAGGGCGATTTTATTAGAATACTCGCGTTAGATTTTGATTCGATTATCGCTGCACACGGTCTGTTACTTAAAGGCACCGCCAAAGAAGCCTTAACGGAAAAAGTGAGCAAGGTTTTTGATTAGGTTATGGAAGGTTAGTCACATAAAGCAGCGTTAAATATTATGCGATAGCATCGTGATGTTTTAATTATTGATAATTTCGTTCGTTGTATATATTGTGACGGAAATTATTGATGTAATTAGAAATAATAGCTACAAACTAAGTATTTATTATTAATTTTATATTCTATTTCTAACAATGATTATGGCCTAAGCCATAAGCATATTTTTAGAGTTTAAATTAAGGAAGTTTCGCATGGAAGAAAATGTAAGAGTAGGGAAGTACGTCTTTCGATTTGGGGTTATACACTTAATATTGCTAGTCGGTATATCGATTATATTAGGCCTGTTGGAAGTTGAAGCTAATTCAGGTGTGAGTATTGGGGCTTTAATGGGCGCGGCTATGGCTGCTGTTATTAAGTTTATTCAAGACAATAAGCGAGCGCCCAGTCAATCAGAGAAGAGCCAGTTAATTTGGCTTTCTCTGCTGGTTGCTGTAGCAATATCTATATTAATATCGAGTATATTTTTTATCTTTTCAGGAGAAGGTCAAGAAGTTTTTGAGGCTCTGATATCGATGGGTTTTTTAGTGATGCTTTTAATTTTGTTATTTGCTTCAGCGGTATGCTTTTTTGTACTTTCACTTTCTTACGGACACTTAGCCAAAAAACAATATGAAACGTTGGTAAAGCACGGAAAGCTCTAGCAAAGCATTTTTAATGTGTGAGTAGCTTTGCTAAATGTGTTTACTTACTTGAACAGTTCAGCTGCTTTGGATTTTTATTTTAACCGCTTGATCATTCACATGGTCAAGCGCTCCTGCGATATATCCTGGTTCGGTTTGTGAAAATTCTGAGCCGATCAATCCCAAATTTAATCTGTTTAATTCTGCTTTGAATCTCGCTTGATCAAAGTGCGCATGTTGTGATGGTTCATTGATGTCGGTATTTGTGGATATGTATTCATTGTTAGCCCAATCGATATAGTGAGTGCTAATGGGGGAGAGGGCCGCTTCGCCAAATAGTTTCCCTAGCTGCGCAATGCAAGCATTTATGATTTGCTGTTTGTCGATGGTTTTTCGATTTAGCGCAGGCACGCCGATAAAACCGAATAAGGCGGCTGGACTAGCGTTATCATGGACACCCTCATTCGTATTCTCTCTATCAACGCCGCTAGCATCATTAATTTCAACCATTGGGCCAACTTGGCTAAAGCCTTGGCCTGATAAGCCAGCATCACGCCAAAACGGGGTTTCATATTCTGCGACAAATTTGGCTTGTGCTGACATCCATGTTTGTTGATCTTGTAGGTGTGAGATGAGTGTGGTGCTTAGTACAGCTTCGTTTAATAGCTGAGCTACTTTACGAGGTGGCATGGCGAGCCAAAGGTGCTTGCATATCAAGGTATCGCCATTGCTCAGTATGACTTGCCAAAGCTCGTCTTGCTTAGTGATGTGAGTAACGGGGCAGTTTAATACAATATTGTCTGCTGGAATGGTTTTACTTAACGCATTAATGATTGCGCCCATACCACCAACGACTCGGTGAGACAGCATAGTTTGTGCATCACGACCTCGGCTTATTTCAGTATTATGCGCTTGCTGGTAAACATAATCCCCTTGGGTATATTGATCAAAGGTATCCAGCTGCAGTTCACTTAATAACGCTTTCACGCTGTGTTGATGAGGCCAATACCAAGTAGGGCCTAAATCTAGCCCTTGCTCGGTACTTTGAATACGGCCACCTAAGCTGGCTTGAGCTTCGATCAACTTAAAGTCCCGCTGATACTTGGCTAGCTGTCGTGCCATGGCGCAGCCGCTGATGCCACCACCAATAATCAAATGCTCTACAAAACTCATATTCATACATCATTATTAATTCATTCAGTGAATTGTACGGCAAATGGCGTGTTTAGGATTAGTCGTTATGGCATATAACAGTGTTGCTTACTTAATCAGAAAGAACGTAGGCGTTAATTTGCGAGCGCGTGGTGGTGATTCTACTAACTGGGTAGGGATAAATACGCTAAAATATCAGTTCACAAAGTTGCTTTATTCATCGACGATTGATGGTTTGGCGCATACAGATTTAAAAGAGATATACGATGGAAGAATTTGATCAGTTAGCCGCGCCTGGTTATCCCATTTTTTTAGGCTCTGAGTTCGAGCATCCTAAAAAAGAAGACGCGCGTTTTCATGTTTTGCCGATTCCTTATGAAGAGTCAGTTTCTTATGGGGGCGGTACTGGTTTAGGCCCTGCAAAGATTTTAGAAGCTTCATGGCAGCTAGAAACTTGGGACGGCAAGAGCACTCCAAGTGATCAGGGCATCTATACTCATCCGCCGGTTGATATGACGGGTGATGCAGAGACGGTTGTTAATAACATTGCCCGCGATACTCAGGCCATTGTTGAAGCTGGGGGCTTCCCGATTGGTTTAGGAGGAGAGCACACAGTCACCTATGGTATCATTAAGGGCTTATTGGCGGCGGGAGTAACAGACTTTGGTGTTGTGCAAATTGATGCGCACGCCGACTTACGTGAAGCCTATGAAGGCAATCCTTATAGTCATGCTTCGGTCATGAAGCGTGTTGTTGACGAAGGCATTCCTCTTTTTCAATTAGGCATACGTGCTTTTTGCCAAGAAGAAGTTGAAATTCGTAAGCAGCATGGGGTTTATCATCTTGATGCAGAAGAGCTGGTACCGAATAATGTGTGCAGCTTTGACTTGCCAGAAGACTTTCCGAAAAATGTATTCTTCACATTAGATATCGATGGTATGGACCCTTCTGTTTTCCCGTCTACGGGTACTCCGGTTCCGGGTGGTTTGGCTTGGTATCAAACGCTGTCTTTATTTGAGTCTGTGGCAAAGCAGCGCAATATCATCGGTTTTGATATCACTGAGTTTGCACCGATTGAAGGTTTTCATTGCTATGAGTTTTCGGCGGCCGTACTGACGTATAAAATGATGGGAATTGTTGAGAGAAATACTTAGGCGCATTTGTTGGTTGTTTGTCTAAACATAAAAAAGCCCTGATCATAATAATGATCAGGGCTTTTTTGTGCACACAATTTAAATTGAGTAAGGTTGCGTACTAAATCTAAATCGTCTGCTTTTGAGCGTTCTATTTCTGAACTTTCTATTTCTGAGCGTTCTATTTCTGAACATGTACATCCATTTGTGGGAACGGAATAGAGATGTTGTTCTCGTCTAAAGCAAGCTTGATGCTTTCCGTAAGTTCAAAGTACACATCCCAATATTCAGGGGTTTTCGCCCAAGTACGAACAACAAAGTTAACAGAAGAATCGGCTAACTCTAATACGGCAATTTTATAACCTTCGTCATGCAATACTTTTTCGTTGGCCTGAACCGTCTTGGTTAATAGTGCTTTAACGTCTGGAAGGTACGCTTCGTAGCTCACACCAATTTTAAGGTCTACACGGCGCATTGGCTTACGAGAATAGTTAACAATGCTGTCGTCCATAATGGCAGAGTTTGGAATGATAACGACTTTATTGTCGGGTGTTTTTAGTTGAGTGGCAAAAATTTGGATGTCTTCAACCGTACCGGCTTTACCACCGGCTTCAACATAATCACCCAGCTTAAATGGGCGGAAGATGATCATTAATACGCCAGAAGCAAAGTTAGACAGAGAGCCTTGTAATGCCAAGCCAACCGCTAGACCCGCGGCACCAATAATAGTGATGAACGACGCGGTTTGAATACCAATTTGGCTCAATGCCGCAATAACAACAAACACATACAATGCGCCATAGGCTAGGTTGTGGATAAAGGTAGCAACCGTGTCATCGATGTTACGAAGTTGTAATGCTTTTGAGATACCTTTAGCAATCGCTTTTGCAACAATTCGGCCAATAATGAAGATGGCTAGGGCTGCAATGATTTTTAGTGAGTACTCTACAAAAATCCCTTGAAATTGCTCAAAAAGTTTCGGGAGATCGATACTTCCAAGATCAAAATTTTCCATTTTTACTCCAAATTTGTTGGGTTGTCGTTTTTATCAATTAAGATGAATAGACTATTGATTTTAAGTACTTGGGTAAACCCCCTAAACGTAAAATCGGGTAATAATGCGATGAATAGAACTAGATGAATAGAATTCATTCTGTTTATGGTGATAGTTCGATAATATGGGAATTAAGCACGTTTCACATAATAATTATGCACAGGAAAATATAATGAACGTCAGTCAAGCTGTTGAAAGTCGAGTATCTTGCCGTGGTTTTAAAAAAGAGCCTGTTGAGCAGGAAGTCTTGGAAGCCATTTTTTTAAAAGCACAGCAATCGCCTTCAAACTGTAATGTTCAGCCTTGGAAGGTATTGGTCGTTTCGGGTAAACAAAAAGAAACGCTGAAAAATAAATTGATTCAAACGGTGATGCAGCAGCAAAAGCCCAACCCTGATTTTAATTGGAATGTTGCTTATACCGGTGAGCATCGCGATCGTCAGTTTGGCGCAGCAAATGCGTTATACACAGCGATGGATATTGGTCGTGAAGAAAAGCAGAAACGCCAAATGGCGATGTTGCGTAATTGGGCTTTCTTCGATGCGCCACATGTTGCTATTTTCACTATGGACAAGTATCTCGATATTATGGGGGCAGTCGATATTGGTATTTATGCTCAGACCTTAACTTTGTTATTGAAAGAGCAAGGTATCTCTAGTTGTATGCAAGGAGCGCTAGGGCAATTCCCAGGACCAATTCGAGAGATGTTTGAGTTGCCAGAAGAACGCGGTATTTTGTTTGGTATGTCTTTTGGTTATGCAGATGAAGATGCTTTAGTGAATAAAGCTCGTACTGATCGTACAGAATTGAGTGACGCGGTTACTTTTGCTTGATATCTAGATACAAGAGATTTATGGGTTAGTAAGCACAACTAATAAAGGCTATGCACTTCGGGGCTTGGCCTTTTTTATTGCTGGAGTTGGCGGTGGTGTTAAACCTTTGGTAAGAAAAGCGCAGTCTAATAGACACATTGTCGCACCAAACATAAAGCAAACAACTGTTCGCCTAACTTAGGTCAATGATCGGTATTTAATCCGTGTTACCCTCCCCACGTTCAATTTATAGAACCACCGGAGGTGGCGCATGATTCAGTCAGAAGAATTATTCAATTTTTATTCACATTTGTTCGGCATGATTGCTGCAATTATTGGGACTGTCTTCCTGATAGATGCTGCCCCTAGCTCAGTTTCTATGGTCGTCGTAGCCGCTATCTACGGACTGTCGATTAGCTTTTTGTTATTGGCCAGTTCCCTTTATCATTTCTTTAAAAGACAAGAAAATGAACTGTCTTTTTGGCGAAAAATGGACCGTTTGGCGATCTTTTTTATGATCGCTGGTTCGTATACACCTGTTTGCTATTTCTTTTTGGATGATGATTGGCGTTTACCCATGATCTCTATTCAATGGGGTTTAGTCGCTTTTGGCCTGTTATCGCAAATATTCTTTCCACGTGCACCTCGTATGATTTATGCCGCTATCTTTTTGGTAATGGGCTGGCTGGTGGTTTTACCGATCAATCAAATATTAGATAGCATGAGCACCATTCAAGTCGGCTTATTATTTACTGGCGGTATCGCTTTTAGCTTAGGTGGAATATTTTACGCAATTAAAAGACCGTTATTGATACCGGGTATTTTTAGCTTTCATGAACTATTTCATGTCATGGTCTTAATTGGTGCGGGTTGTCATTATGCACTGATCTACAGTGCTTTTTCTTCTGCGACGATTGTTTAATGGTTATTCTGAATAAGCCCAACAATGCAGTGACCGACGAACTGGCGAGCGATAAAGCCTTAAGTAAGCAATGCCAGCAGTTGTTAGCACAAGAAGAATCTTTGTTTGACCAAGACTATGAATACCATGCCATTGTCGGAGAGAGCAAAGATAAGACGATCGGAGAACCCTTTCTGCTTCATCACCCTAAACATAAAAAAGGGGTTTTACTGATTCATGGGCTTATGGCAGCACCTTTTGAAGTGAAGCTCTGGGCGGATGTATTATTTGCTCAGGGTTATAACGTGTATGCACCCCGGTTGAGTGGACATGGTACCTCTGTGATTGACCTAGCGACTCGCAATAAGCTTGAATGGATTAACGCGGCAGAGCGTGGCTATAACATCTTGGTTGAATGCAGTGATGAAGTGATCGTTGCAGGTTTCTCAACCGGCGCCGCATTAGCATTGGATATGGTGATTAAAAATCCTAATAAATTCAGCGCGGCTATCTGTATCAGTGCACCGCTAAAACTAAAAAAGTTTACCGCGCATTTTGCCAGCCCAGTTCATTATTGGAACAAAATTCTGGCGATACTGAAGATTAATATGGCGAGAAAAGAATTTGTAACAAATCATGCTGATAATCCACATATAAACTATTTACGCTGTCCTGTTGCGAGTATCGTTCAGATTAAGCGTTTGATGAAGGGCGTTCGACGGGATTTAGCAAAGATTAAATTACCCATATTGGTCATGCATGCAACGCATGACCCTAAGGTTGATGTGCAAAGTAGTAAAGATATTTATAAGTCGATTAGCAGTTCAAACAAAACATATTATGAAGTTGACTCTGACCGGCACGGTATTATTAATGGTGATATCGTACAGACAGTCTTTCGTCAGGTTGAAGATTTTTTGCAAACAATACCTTCTTTAAAAACGACCAGAGCTTAATGCCCAATAAAAGACCGAAGTCTATTGATCCTTTTGAATAATGATTTTTAAACCATTTGGCTGCAATAGCAAGATGGATGGTGCCACCCCAAACATTGCTTTAAAAGTATGAGTGAAATGTGAGGAGTCGTTAAAGCCAGCATTAACGGCCGCTTCTGTTAAATGTCCACCTGAGGCTATTTTTACACTCGTCAAATACAGGCGGTGCCATAAACGATAACGGCGCATTGGTACGCCCGTTTGTTTCTTAAATACTTGCACTAAGCGTGGAACGGATAAATTAACGAGAGATGCTAGGTCATCTACCGCGAGATTATCATCAGCAGTTTGCTTAATTTTGTCCACCACTTTCGCCACTCGAGTATCGATGGCGTGATTTGGGTAAAATTGAGAGAAACGATGTTCGAGTAAATCTTCCAATAAGCTATAAGCCGTTTCAGAATCTAATTGTTCTTTTCGTAATTTACTATAAACCTGCCTGAAGTCGCCGTACTGCTTGAGGTTGTAAGCCGCTTTGCCTTCTTTATTCTGCATTAAAGCACTTAATCCTGAAAAGTCGGCCCCCAAAGGGTCTAGGTTACAGCTTGCGATAATTGCATCACCGGTATCAATATTAACAGACAGGCCTGCGGGTAATAATAGGCTAGTACATTCTATTTTCTGTGATCCATTATCAATGTTAAACGTTATGTTTTTGTCCAGCGAGACCAGTAGAGTCGCGGCTCCTTGGGTTAATTTTAGCGGCTCAAGTAGTGGTCCGATATATAAGGTACGCTTGTCCCACAAGTAGAGCAGAGAAGAATTTATGCTCTTCGTTTGGCTGGAAATCATGTTGTGAATCTATTTTTGTAGTTGGTTTTAAAAGGTAACAACATTCATCAAATCGTACAAGTTAGATAAAAAATCTAGGTCTAGGCTGCAGTTGCACTTTTTACTAATAAAAATAAATTAAAGGTCGACTATGAAAAAATTACTAATTGCAGCGATTGCTGCTATGACTCTTTCTGTTCCAACTCAAGCAGGTTGGTTCAGCAATTACTTTAAATATACCAAAACAAAACACCCAATTGTTTTAGTTCCAGGCATCTTTGCATTTGATTCGATAGCGGGAATTGATTATTGGTATCAAATACCGTCAGCGATTGAATCTCGTGGTGGTCGAGTATTTATCCCTAAAATTAATGCCTTCGACAGTTCGCCTGAACGCGGTGAAGCGTTAATCGCTCAGCTAGAAGAGATTAAAGCCACTTCTGGTGGTCGTATTAATAAGTTTAATTTAATGGGTCATAGCCAAGGTGGTATGACGTCTCGATATGTGATGTCTGTACGTCCAGACCTTGTTGCGTCTGTAACGACCATGGCGACACCTCATACGGGTTCTCCGGTTGCTGAATTGACGACTAAGCTAGCGCCAGAAGGAACAGGTCAGGCTGGATTACTTGGATCAGTAGGGAATGCGGTGGGTAATTTGGTTAATCTTTTATCTAATAATCGTGCGAGTGAATCTGATCTTTATGCAATGCTTAACGAATTTAATGAAGCGGGCTCTGCTAGCTTTAATTCTCGTTACCCTTTAGGTTTACCTGCGCAAGAGTGTGGAGAAGGTGCTCGTTCAGTTTCTATCAATGGTCATAATATAAAGCTATTTTCATGGGGCGGAGTTAGAACGGTAACGAATATTTTTGATCCATCAGATCTATTGTTTTCGATTACTTCTCTGGCTTTTTCTGGCGCAGCCAGTGATGGCGTGACTGGAAAGTGCGCAAATCATTTTGGCCGAGTATTACGTGATAATTATCTAATGAACCACATTGATATTAATAATCATGTATTAGGTCTTGTTTCTATCTTTGATACTAATCCAAAAACAGTATTCAAGAATCATGCAAACCGTTTAAAAAATATGGGGCTGTAAGCGGATAATAATTTAGCTGTTAACAGCTAAATAACTATTCTTTTATGTTCTTACTTTGGTTTATCGGTTTTGTAATAATAAGAGTGATTACTTTTATATTCTCTACCGATAAACCATTTTATATTTATTAAAGGTTCTATGTATGAATTACAAGTTACTAATGATGGGCGTTTTTTCTGTTGTATGCGTTACTTATTTTTTCTCGGGAAATAGCCATATTAACGGAAATGTTGAATTACAAAAGCCATTGATGAATAGCAAGTTTCAGCCGCTATTGACCAGTAACTTACGAGCTTTTGATAAAGCTACAGACAATATTCAATCAGAAAGTTCAGCGTTACCAGTATTAGGAAGCGCGATCCCAAAAAGTTTAGAGGGTATAGACTTAGATATTGCTTTACCTTTAGATAGTCAGGGTAACTTAATTATAGGTATGGAATTAAAAGATCTATTTGAAATCTATTTATCTGCAATGGGTGAAGAGGAATTAGAAGACATCTTATTAAGGATTCAAAAAGCTCTAGCAGTGCAGTTATCGTCACCGGCTTTAGAGCAAGGTTACGATGCGTTAAAACGATTCATTGATTATAAAATAGAACTAGCGAATCTAGAACAAAATGAGCCTACCGTAGACCAGAGCACCGATGGAAAATTAAATTTAGATAATATTCGCCGTCAAAAAGAAATACTCGCGAGTATTCAAAATGAATATTTCACGCCGCTTGAACGTGAAGCATTATTTGCGCAAGAAACAGAATACGATGAATTCATGATGACACATTTATCGATTCAAGAAGATGAAACGTTAAGCCTTCAAGAAAAACAGCAGCAAGTAGAAGCATTAGAAGCGACCTTGCCGGAAGATGTTAAACAGGTTCGCGAGACTGCGATGGCCCCCGCAAAAGTTTACCAGCAAGCACAAACAATGAGGGCCGAAGGTAAGACAGAAGCAGAAATTCATCAAATGCGCTCACAAGTACTAGGTGAGGGCGCCGCAACCGCTTTAGCCGAGTTGGATCAGCAGCGAGCCCAGTGGCAGCAACGTTTAGACGCGTTTAAAGAACAGCAGCAGTCTATTTCATCCTCAGGCTTAAGCTTGGCAGATCAGCAAACCGAATTAGAAGCGGTAATAAGCAGAGATTTCAACGGCACAGAGTCGATAAGAGTGCGAGCATTGACGGGTTTATAGGGGTTTTGCAATCACGATTAATCTGCATTATATTTACAGTGTATATTTAAAGCCGTAATGAATGCGGCGCTACTGTAGAGACTGCCGCAATGACATCAGAAAACGTGAAATTACCAGACTATAAAAGCTTTACTGTCACGCTTGAGCAAAAGATCGCCCATGTTCAATTTTCTCGCCCAGAAGCGATGAATTCAATGAACAAAGCATTTTGGCTAGAATTGCCACAATGCATGCTGGATATTGAAACCTTAACCGATGCTCGTGTTGTAGTTATCTCCTCAACAGGCAAGCACTTCTCAGCGGGTATGGATTTGGGGGTTTTTAGTGACTCATCCACGATGCCGCAATCAAAAGATCCTTCGCGCATGGCAGAAGGCCTTCGTCGCTTGGTATTACAACTGCAAGCAACGTTAAGTTCATTAGAAGAAATCCGCTTACCGGTTTTAACCGCGATACAAGGCGGCTGCATCGGTGGAGCACTCGACCTAGTGTGCGCGGCAGACAGCCGTTATTGCACCGCTGATGCATACTTCACCATTAAAGAAACAGAATTGGGTATGACCGCTGATGTAGGTACATTACAACGCCTGCCTAAACTGATACCTGCAGGCATTGTAAAAGAGCTAGCCTTTACTGGCCGTAAATTTACCGCCCAAGAAGCTCAGCAGTTTGGTTTAGTGAATCGTGTATATGATGATCAAGAAAGTATGCTGATAGGTGTTATGGAAATCGCTGCGCAGATTGCTGCGAACTCTCCATTGGCCGTTACGGGCTGCAAAGAAATGTTGAACTACAGCCGCGATCACAGCGTAGAAGATAGTTTGAAGTACATGGCAACGTGGCAAGCTGGCATGTTCCGCCCTAACGACATGATGAAAACCTTCCAAGCTAAAGCAATGAAGACTCAGCCTGAGTATGATGATTTGTTACCAATCAAAGGATTGTTTGAGAAGTAGTCCACAAATAAGCGAGTTCCCACATGTCAATCCATTCACTGCATTGACCTTGCTGGGGCTCGCTTTATGATGCTTTATCAATAATATAACTACGATAAAAGCATGACTATGATTAATAAACTTATCAGTATTGCACTTGTATCATCTCTGGCTAGTTTCCTAGCAGCATGCAGTGGCAGCAGCTCTAATGATAAAGATGGCTTGCCTGTAGAATTAACCCCCTTAGAGCAAGCGCTCGCCAAAGGCGATGCCAGTCTGGTAAGTGATGGTGATATATTCCGCACCGAAGCGCTAAAATACATCGAACAAAAAAACACCCTCTTTCATGCCGATATCCAGCAGATATTAAATCTTAATAGTGATGGCTCAACTAAGGCTGATGGTTCTAGTCTGACCGACATTTCATGGGATGCGACCCATGATGCCGCGCAATTGAATGCGCAGTTCGGTTATAACGCCCCCTTACTATTTTCTAATGCCACTCACAATGATGATAGTGAGGTCGTTCGTCAACTCGCTATTATAGGTAGCGAAAAAGTAGAAAGCGGTGTTAGCCGCTATCTGGTAATGGGTAGCAACCCCTTGCGTAGTTTGAAGCGTGGTTCTGATGTTAATGACCAAATGCAGTCGGTTATGCGAAACAGCTTGCAGTGGTTGAGTCAGCGCAGTGACTTCGATGTTAAGCCGTTAAATGTTGTTATTAGTCATCTAGACCAAAGCTATTATTTTCCGGATGAAGTAGCCACGCAAGAATGGCTAGACGCTCAATTACCTGAACAGGTTAACTATAATTTAGAAAATGCGTGTGATGAGGATTTACTCGCCAGTTGTATTACGGCTGATACCGATATACTGATTATTTCGCAACAAGGGTTAAGTGATAGCAGTAAAATCGAAAGTGTTATTAGTCAGATTGAGGCGGCTCAGAAAGCAAAGGTCGGTATTCTTTATATGCATTGGGATGGTGGTTTAACAGACCTAGGTAAAGCGATATTTAATAAGTTACACATAAGTTATGTTCGAGATAACTATTGGCAAAAAGCGATTTTAAAAAATGCTAATCCAAGTGAGCTTGCTTTTGAAACAGAATCTTCAATCGCGAGTATCCAGACACTGTTAACGTCTCTTGGTAATGCTAATATCAGTTTTGACTGGACTCAGTGCGATGGAGAAAACTGCAGCTCGGTAGAGAATTATCAAACAAAATTTTTAGCCGGCGCTTCTCAGGTTAGAAATAATCTTAGAGCATTAGAAAATAATCAAACAAATATTTTTGCATCAGAAAATGCGAATAACGAAAATTATCGTCTAGAAAAGCACCTCGTTTTATTATCCGATTCATTGCGTCAAAGTGTCACTTATCCTATGGATAAAGTCACCACCCCCGACATTAAATTTCTGTCAGCGATGTATGCCGACTATGCCAATTATATTACACGCCCAATAAATGCGGTTCAAAAAGATTTAGGTAATTTTAGTCGCAGCGATTTTTCAACGGCCCCTCGTATTGAAAAAACGGTTAGTTTATTGAGTAAAAGAAGTTTTCGCGCTGCGGGTGTTTATGCAATACCTGGACAAACAGTAAAGGTTACGCGATTAGACAGTGCAGATTTAACGACTGAAATTTTCATCAGTAGCGTACGCGATGGTGCAACGCATTGGTATGCAGAAAATGGTTATACCCGACCACGACATTTGAAAAGTGCATATCTAGAAGTCAAACCAGGTGAAAGTATTGAATTTACCTCGGCTATCGGTGGACCTATTCAGGTGTCTTTCTCAGCAAATGATGTGAATACTCAATTCAAGTTTGAGAACGTTGGCCAGCATCCGTTTTGGGCAACTAGCGCTGATGATGAAAGTTTTGCCATTCAAATGGGCGAAGACTTATTTGATTGGGCAGAAGTCGCTACTCCAGGCTTTGAGGTGCACTCTAAGGCCGACAAAATGCAAAACTCAATTGGCGGTTGGAACAGCGCTGCTGAATTAGCCCAAGCCACTGAACGTTATATGCATAATTTGCCTCATGTATTAGCAGGCTTTAAAGGCCCTGGTATTGATGAAGAGCCTGAAATTCATGACTTCGCTAAAAACAATAATTTAACCGTACAGACAATTGATATTGTTAAGCACATGAATGCCGACCAAGCGACTTGCGGCTACGGTTGTTCTGGTAACCCTTACGATGCTTATTGGAGCTATTCACCAACAGGGCATGGTGATGTTCATGAGCTAGGGCACGGCTTAGAGAAAAGTAAATTCCGTTTCGCTGGCTGGGAAGGTCATTCAACCACCAATCCTTATTCGTATTTCACCAAATACAATTATTACCTAGATACGGGCAAAGATCCTTCTTGCCAGAGCCTACCGTTTAAAAGTCTATTTGATACCTTGAAAGCCAGCCAGTCAGAAGCTGACCCTGTTGCGTATATGCAAGCACAAGGGTTAACGGGCTGGAGTCAGGGAGTTTCCATGACGATTCAAATGATGATGGCAGGGCAGGCACAAGGATCACTGACGAATGGCTGGTATTTATTAGCGCGGTTGCACATCTTAGAGCGCGAGTTCTATAGCGCGACACGTAATGATGAGAGCTGGGAAGCAATGAAAGCCAACTTAGGCTTGGCTAGTTATACTCGCGCAGAAGCGAGGGCAATGTCGAATAATGATTGGATGAATATAGCAACCTCAGTGGCTTTGCAAAAAGACATGCGAGAGTTCTTAGCGATGTGGGGATTACCTGCAAGCCAAGCTGCAAACGATCAAGTGGCCGCCTTAAGCTTACCTGCCATGAATAAGGTATTTTATGCCGCAGATGGGGCGGATTTCTGTAAGGGCCTTGATAAAACCCCTGTGGCGGTGAGCGCTTCAATGGCTTGGCCAGCTGTTACACCTTAATCAATATATTCTTTAAAGTAAGCCTGCAGTAAAAATTGGTTTCCGCGAAAAAAAGGATAGGGGCTTGCAAAGCCTCTATTCGAGTCAAATTAAACGATCCTGTTGTGGTTGAGACTAACAGTTAATGCACTATGGTTGATCTATTAAATATTTCAGGTGTGCCAGTTGCCTTAGGTGCAGCGCCATCCGTGATCGTGAGTTTATTAATCGGCCGTGCTTTGTTCTACATTCTAGTGATTCCAACGACTAAGCCAGGTCATTCTTCTGGAAGAACAAAGGCTTTGAACAACACGCCCGTGATGTTGGTTTGGCTGATATGCTCAAGTAGGTGTTGTGCCAGCTTGTCATCATCACTAGGCGATGAGTCGCCAATTTAAGAAGCAAGTTTAGTAATAGAAAGTCGTAAAAAGAAGGGTGGGCATTGCCCACCTTTTTTGTGGATAACTAGAAAAAATAGTCACACTGATCGTCATATAAGTAACTACAAGTTAGAACGTAGTAATTGATGTATTTTGGAATAGAAAGATTATGAAAATTTAAGATGTAGTAAATAAAACCTGTTTGATCGGCCTAAGCTACATCAATACCAATAGCGATCTTTTAAAGCAAGCTCAGTATGCAGTACCGTTATCACTGTGTATAAGGAAGAAGGCATTACCGTTAAACTCGACTCAATTGAAGGCGCAGAGAAAGGCAAGAAGACTGATTCTGGAAACAAAGGTACGCCGAACTTCCATATTCCTGCTTCATTAGATGCTTGGTTTATCGCGCCTAAAGGGCATTATAAAAATGCTGAGCACCATATTGATACCGAAAATCCTGACTACTTTGTGACCTGGGATGCGGTGAAGAAAAAGGATGAAACCGAAGAAGGGCAGCAAGAATGGTGGGAATGGCATCCGCAGAGTCAGGCTCCTCGGATGAATTAATTGTCTAATGGTAGGCTTGACAGAAGATTAATGAGTTCGAGTTGTTTTTTTGTATTGGTTTTTAGATAGCAGCTTTGTAATTGCTCCCTGACTGTATTTGCTGATTTGTTTTCTTGAATTGCAATTTCTTTCAGTGTCATATTTTTAGCAAATAGACTACAAACTTGAGCTTCAGCTTCTGTTAGGCCAAATAATATCTTAAGTTGGCTGGGTTTTATTGGCTGTAAGAAGTCAGGAGATACCACATATAGTAAAGCCCCTGAAAGGGTTTCACCATCCGCTGACTTTTCGGCAAGTTTACACGCCCCTATAGTGAAATTTTCGCCATTAGATCTTACAGCGACACTGTAGGCGTTAGAATCAAGCGACGATTCAATCTCCTCAGAGTTTTTCATGCTATTAGAAATAGAATGTACTAATAAATGGTTGTGTTTCTTATTCGATAATACAATTTTTTTATCTTCAATTTTTAGAGAGTTTTGAAATTTTATAAACTTTTCCATAGCATTGTTATGAGCAATAATATCTCCAAACTCATCAAGATAGCTTGCTGGTAGCCTTAGTTTATTAAGTATGGATTTTATGCGTAATTCATTTTTATCTTGATCCGAAAACTTTATTCTTAGCTCAATGGCTTTCTTCAGGAATTTACTCATATGGGTGAAACGTTTTTCTTCATTTTGCGTAAATGGAGTATGGATATTATCTCGTTGAAATTTTATTAGAACGTGGCCTAGGTGGTCTTGGTGTAAGGTGTGATCAATGGTATATCGGGCCTTGTGAGAATTATTCCGTGTATTCTTATGAGAGCATGCGGCGATGGATGTGTTATTGACATAGCCGGCTATTTCTGAAGGCGTAAGCGGTATTCCACTCCATTCTTGAAATAAAATATTAAATTCAGAATCCAGCATGAATATATTTATCTTGCTCAGTTTAAAATGCTCAAGAAAAATATTTAGTAGAGATTGCCAACCTTCGTGAGATTGGTTGGCATTCATGATGTAATTAAGTAATTTATAATCCTGAGTGGATAACTCTGACATTAAAGGCCTACTCGATATAGTAATGGAGTTAATAAAGTACAGTAGGTCATAAACTAATCAATAGTCCTTAGTATTTCACTTCTATTTCTTGAGCAGGTTTTATAAGCAGTTTTGAAAACGCTCAAAAATTTATTTTTTTCATATCTGTTTCTAAGAATATTTATACATGATAGAGCAATTACTCCACCTAAGAACGAAAAAAATGCTATCTGCAGGTGATTTCTATCAATATTGGTGAAATAGCCCGTAGCTAACACTGCACCAAATGCAAAAGTCATTATTACCTTGCTCAAATCTGAAATTGAACCATAGCTAGCTAAAGAGACTACTTTAGTCTTTATGTCTTTATTTATATTGTAAGTAAGTTCATTTGTATGGTAATAATCTCCATCTATATCAGCATGAGCCTCACCTAATAATAACCAATCTCCAACATCGATAGAGCGGAGTGCGTCTGTTGGAACATTTACTTCAAGGATTTCTTGTTTAGAGGTTAATACTTCAATTGACCCTGTTATTATTGACGATCTAGTCGTATGAGAGAAATCACGGTATGAATGTTTTTCATCTACTTTATAACCAAATTGTTTATCTCTATAGGTGGTGGTGGTTTTCTGGGTATATGATTTTTTTGATTTAGACGCAGATACTGATAGATCTTTATTGATAACTTTTGCTATATAGGTTTTTGACTGTGTGGAGCCTTTTTCATTTGGTGATAAAGCATGCCGGAAGATGAATTTATCTTCGTTGGAATTTCTTAGGCCAGTAAATGAATCTTCAATATCTTCAATAGACAGGTCGCTGGAGGAGGTGCCACCTTCGACTCCGCTAGGTACCTTATCAGTAACTTGAAAGTCTGAGAAAGTACTCAAAAGTTTTTTAGATGTTGATTTTAGGATGCTGAAGAGCAACTGAGTTTTTTCATGTTTAGCTATATTGTATTTATTAATGAGTGTGGTAATTGATAGCCAAATAAAAATCCATAATCCAATAATAATACTGAGAGAAAATCCTCCTTTTTTATTAATATTTGCCATTTTTAGTATGCTTACAAAGAATTGTGTTAATCCATCTTTTTGAAGGTAAACAGCATCCAATATTAATAATACAAAGAATATCACAAAGGTTATTCCGAATAATTTACCAGGATTGTTTATAGTTGGTTTTAAAAAATCATTAATGATGTAGAAGCCATTTTCTTTTCTATGGAATATTAAGGTTGTTGCAATTTCATCGCTTTTGACTATTTTTTTATCTTTTCTGATTTTTAAAGGTCGGGTGAGAAAGGCAGGTTTAGTGATTATGAAACTTATCAACTCTCCTTTTTTTAATGAGTCTACGTCCTTGTCTTCTGAAGATATATTGTAACTTACTAACTTATCCTCGAATGTTTTTATGGTTATCCACCAGTAACTATGGTCCTCATTAGTGGAGTGGTCACCAGACTGTTTATATCTTCTTTTATATAAGAAAGAACTTTCTATTGTTCCAGTATATATTTTTGCCTCTGGATATACCTGCATAATGTCTGTTGATATGTTAGATATGTCATAATTTGTTACTTTGTGAAGAGTTAAATCTTTTGACTCTTGCTGTTCAATTACTGATTCAGGCATTGTTTAAACCTTTAAGAAAATTGTAGTGTATTAGGTATATGTGGCATTAATATTCATCGAATAAAATTACTGGTTGAGAAAATTAATGTTATCATTGTTGTTGCAAGAAATTGCTACATCTAATGCTGAAAAACCTTTTTTAGTCTGCTTCATCATTGGGTAACCATTTTCTTTTAGAGTTTTTATGTTTTTTGGGCTTCCATAGCAAGATGCGAAGTGTATTGCGTAAATATGGTCTGTGTATTTTTCCATATCATTTATTTGGTTGCTTGGGGAGTGTATTTCGTTGTACTTTTTATCATGGTTTCGCCAATCTTGACTAATGTTATTCTGTAGTTTTTCATTTTCTTTTTCGTATCTCTCTTTACTTATTAAATTAGAAGTATAATTATCCAATAGTCTAGATATATTCTTCTTATGTAGCTGAGTTAATCTGTCACTTTCTTTATCTAAGATAGATTTAGCAGACTTATACCACCTGTCATGATCGGCTCTATTCATTATTTTTGTCGGCATTTCTTCTTCTTTCGTTCTAATCATGTACCTTAAGGAAACAGCTAGTAAATTTTCGTTGTCGTTATTGAAGGCAGATAGCATTTGAATTATAGATGCCACTCCAGCTACTGGATAGTATTGAGCTTTTTGGTACATCGAGGTTTGAAATGAAAGGTATGGTTCACTATAACCATAACCAGAAACATGTGATGCAGAATTTGGGGTAATTCCATTTCCATAATTCGCGTATATATCTAGTATGCTAAATAAATCCTTATCATTAATCTCTAGTCCTAATGCTTTCATATATGATGTTGTTGTTAGTCCAGATTTTCTCAAAATCACAACCGGATCATTTTCAATTGTTGATTTTATCGAAGCTACATTTGATGCAGCTTCCTCAAGTTTTATTTGAATCATCGATTTCATTTGATTTTGCGATGCTTGTAATGATTCCTTAGTAAGTCTAACCCTGGTCCATAGCTGGCAAGTCTCATGGTTAAACCAAGTTCCGTCTAGTTCAACATCAGAAAGCAACATATCTGTATTGGATTTAATGACTTGATTAACAGTTCTTTTATACTCATTTGAAGTCGATTTTGATTCTTCTCGAATATCACTGTTCAATCTAGAGGTTATTCTTACTTCAATGGATGAGGATAGCTCTACTTCTGCATTTGCTCTAGATAGTCTTTTCATTGCATTGAACGTAGTATCGAAACCATCTGAAACGCCTATGCCATAATACGAATCTTTGATATTCTGGCTGTTGCCAAATACCCAATCAGGTGGTATCGAAGTGGGAACTGTTTGACAGCTCATATTATCTTGTATGCGTTCTGTAACAGGCTTTATCCCACTGCAAGCCATTAAAGTGATCGCAGCCAATTGAATATAAAAGTTATTACTGATCATTAATATAAATCACTCTAATTATGCTGAGAATTTTTCTTTGTTTTTACGAACTTTTAACAGATAGTTTCGTGCTTCTTCATATTTAAGATTTTTTCTTAATACCATATACACTTCTGCAGAGCTCATTGTATTAATCTTATTGATGGCTTTCTTTATATTGGTCGTATTGTTAAATGCTCGAGCTACATTACCTGCTCCTGTGTTATAGGCTGCAATACTGCAATACTCCAAGGTTTGCTTATCAACAATTCCTTTTAAATAACGAGTTTGCAGTATGTGCAAGTATGCAACGCCATGCTCTATGTTAATTTCTGGGTTAAATAGCATCTTTGAAGTCGGTCTTCGGTCTTTTTTATACACAATTCTTTGGACATCCTTTCCCGCACTTCCAGGAACAATTTGCATTAGACCAAACGCTGGGATATGACTTTGTGCTAAAGGATTGAATGCCGACTCAGTTTTAATGATGGCAAATATTAAAGGTGAACTTATGTTATATTTTTTAGAATATTTTTTAACATAAGGAAAAAGTTGCCGAGCTCGGGCCGATTCTGAGCCATTTGGCATTTTCACTGTTGTAACTGCGTATTCACCATGAGAGTCTTGATCGATATACATTCTCGCAGTCGACATTACTTTTTTTACGACACTCTTTGCCGCTTTTAAACCAGACATTAGCAGGCCCTCTAGGCTTGCAGGTGCTTTCTTTTCTATGGTATTGATAATAGGGTCTTTTTGTACAGCTGTTTGGGCACTTGTATTCAGTGTTTTTTCTATTTGTTCCTCAATCAGTTTCGCTGTGGGATTAGCATCAGTCCTTATTGCTACTTCTACTGTATTATTTTCATAATTAACCGTAGTTCTTGTTTTTAAATCATCACTGTAGGTTACCCATTTCTTAGGTGATGATATTCGACTTTCATCCCATTCTTTATTGATTCTATCTTTATACTGCTGGTACTCGGCTACGTAGGCTTCTTTATATGCATCAAAGCTTTCTTGTTGTTTTTTAACCCCTTCCTGGTTTTCTCTAAGAAAGTCTGAAAACTCATCAGCTAAAGAGTTGCATGTCAGCATTAATAACATGATAGGGATGAAAATAGGTTTTTTCATATGCTTCCTTAAATCAATCAAGCTTTGATTGTCTAGAATAGTTGAATATTTATGAGGTAGGCACCCTAAAACTTTAGGGTGCCACTAGAAATACTAGGCATGTAATACTCTGCTAATGCATAGAAATAGCTGATAAAGCTAGCTTCTGAATAGAGCTAGCAGTCAAAATTTTGGTGTTGTAATTATTTGATAATTTATGATACATGTTTATTCGGTTGATATGCTGCTGCCTCTCTGTCCTAGGGCAGGATTCAGAAATTATAATATTGATTTAAATATCATAAAAGTTGGTGCAATGAGTACACTATTGCTACTATCAAGTTACTTAACAAAATTGGTCGTGCGCTTAATATCAGGTAGTTTGCATGACATATGCCAACTAGTTAGGCGACTATAAAGGAAAGGCAATGATATATCATGGAATAGATTATTCTACGATCAGTACATTGGACAAAAATGAACTAAAGCACAGAGGATGTATGGCAGAGAATGGTCAAACCTCAGCGCTAAATAATGGAACTATAATAAAAAATGAATTCTGTACATCAAGATGACATACATCTTCTAGAGCTGCTAACTCTCGCAAATCATTCCGTTACTGGCTGGCAAGATTTTTTAGATACATTGGTATCGCACTTCAATTTAAACTGCTGCAATTTATATTTAATTAGCATGTCTTCTCAATCCATACGCTTTCAAGACTGGAGTGGTACTCGGCCATCGGACATTCAACTCAACGAATATGCGATGAAGTATTTTCATAGCGATACTACTCATACCCTTATGCTATTTGGTCCGGAAGGTGAGTGGTTAACACCTAATCTTAGAGAGGATAAAGAAAAATTAGAATCTACCGCTGCCTATCAGGAATGGGCCATCCCTAACAATTTTATTTACTCTACGGGTACGGCTTTATTCAAAGACCAAGAGTCTATTTGTGCTGTGCATTTTAACCGAGGTGCAGAGCAGCCGGCATTTACACAAGCAGAAGAAGATCGATTCACTCAGCTAACCCCTTATCTTACTACGGCTGTCAAACTACGTTTAAAGATTGCCAGTGAATTAACTTCTCAATCACTTATTAAACCTTTAATTAATACCTTTAGATTACCGGTAGCAATATTAAATGAGTTTGCAGAGGTCATTGCTAGTAATGACCCTATGGAAGATTTTTTATCTACCTCTAAAAACTTGGTTGTTAACGAAAAATTACTTTCGATAGATAATAAAGATAATGACTTTAATCTACAGTTTTCAATAGCTAATACTATCTCAATTGCAAAAGAAAAGCATTTGGACTACGAACCAAAAACAGTGTCTGTTCATAATGAAGAAAACTCTCATTTTACAGTAGGTGTCTGTGAATTGATGGAGAAAAATCAGAAACAGAGCGAGGTTTTTGTAGGTGCTATGGTCTATCTTGTTTCACGGGACAGGATGCAATCAATAACCGAAAAACAACTTAAATTAATTTTTGAGCTGACTACGTCTGAAGCTAAAGTATGTTCCTTACTTATGAAAAACATTCCTGCAAAGAAAATTGCAGAGCTTGAGTGTAAATCTGTTAATACTGTCAGGGAGCAAATTCAAAGTTGCTATGCCAAAACCGGTGCGGTTAATCAGCTTGAACTGATTAACCTGATTGGTTGTATTCCGTTAGAGGACTAGTTGTTTACTTACTTATTGTTTACTGCCTAGTCGGTGATTTCTTAATTGATTCATTTATGGTCGTTATCATACTTAATATACCTCTTAAAATTATTCTGAAATTAGGTCCTGACTAGTTTTAGATTCAAGATAATCGTTCGTAAATCCATTTATGTTCTTGCACCTGCATATAAATCGAAATGCCATTTTTTTCGCTATTACTCACTTCTTTAGGTTGTATTCATTTATTTTTTTCGACTGCTTTGCTCGTTTGTAATGATGAGTTTTAGTTATAAATGAAAATTATGAGTGGTAAAAAGGTTTTTATTACTGTTGGACCCTAAAGATTTAGGGTGTTATGAGTAAATTGTATACGTTAAGATTTTACATGCAATTAGCGAAATGATATTTGGGAGTATTATGATGTCTGCGAAGTACTTATTTGCTTCTTTAGGTATTGATGTTCCTTGAAAACTTAACGAACAAGGATTTTGTATTATGAAAATTTTATTGGTTATTCTTTCCATGTTATTGATTGCGTGTGGTGGTGATTCTGAGGCAGCTAAGGAGAATGCCGATGTTACTAAAGAAAATGTTAGCTCTAGTGATTATGAAGAATTAGACATAGATATTAGCAACTACGCAGATTTAATCGCTGGTAGACAGTTGAATAAAAATTCATTGAGAGGTACATGGGCGGTTACAACGGAAATATTAGATGAATATGGAATAGGTGATAAAATGTATTCCAAGCAAAGAGGTGTTTTTAAGGTGTCCTCTCATATCAATACACAGGACATTCCCGCTGAGATAATGCCAAGTGTTTATCTTGCATCTGTCATTGAAAATGGTAAAGAAGTGATTAAAATATCAACGTTCAACGGGACTCTTGAGCTCGCTGAAATCGCTAATGCAAATGGAAACAGAATTTCAATTGAGTATGTCATAGAGAATAATGGTGGAGCTAATAGACGTACAGCTAAATATGAAATGGCAAAATTAAGTGATGATCTTCTTGATTTTGGTTATATTTCAAATCATGCTCAAAGCTCAGAAGTGTTAATAGAAGAAAGCAGTCTCATTAATTATTTTGTTGAAGAGGAAATAAAATCGATATCAAGTGGTGAAGAGTCGATAGTTAGTATTATAAAAATAACAGCTGATAATGGTTCACATTTATGGATGTACGCTATTCCAACTGAGCCGGAGAATAAAGGCTCATATCTTCTGCACTTGCTACCTAATAAACATAGAGTTGATTTACGTGAAGCTGATTTTTTAATGCCTCAACCATCAATAACTACATCAACTGGAAGTAATACAGCTGTAAATTCAGTTTACACTTCAACAGTTTCTTATTCTTATAATCTGAACTTATGAAGACATGCTATAGATTATGATGTGGACATAAGCTGTTTGTGACTTTTATTTATGTCAATGAATTAACGGCTTAGTATGAGTAAATCTAAATTACAGGATTGTTGCCTTTACGAGTTGAATCTAGGCTTTCAATACAGTTGTCATAAAGAATTAAGTTTTACTTAATAGTGATGATTAATGTTATATCGCTTTAGAGCTCTGGATAGTCATCAACTTTGTAGTGTGGAGTTAGGATGGCTTGTAGGGCTTTACTAAAAATTACAAAAAGACACAAATTCTAACCAAAATAATGGCAATACCCTAACTTGTAAGGGTATGAATATTTTCGCTACTTACTATAGTTCTAGAGTCATGAATCTAGTCATAAAGCTTATTTTTAAGAGCTGGCTAATTGCTTAAAACATAGGAATGTTATGCAGAAATATTTATTATTAATAGTATTTTCACTGATCTTGAGTGCTTGTGGCGGCGAAGCGGCAGATGAGCACGGGGGTGAAACAGGCACTGAAACAGGCACTGAAACAGGCACTGAAACAGGCACTGAAACAGGCACCGAAACAGGCACTGAAACAGGCAGTGAAACAGGCACTGAAACAGGCACTGAAGCAGGCAGTGAAACAGGCACCGAAACAGGCACTGAAACAGGCACCGAAACAGGCACTGAAACAGGCACTGAAGCAGGCACTGAAGCAGGCAGTGAAACAGGCACCGAAACAGGAACTGAAACTAGTAATAATCCAATATTAACTTTCGATGCATCTCCTCTCTCATATTTTGCTGTGAGGCATGGGGTTAGTAATTGGAAGAAATTAGATAATACACTCCTGAACATCGAAGTTACTGACTCTAAAGGGGATATTTCAACCGTTACTGGCTGTGAAGATGAAACTGGAAATCTATATTTTATCGTTAGGATTTTGAGGCTGCTCGAAGATCTTAATACCAGAGCAGACTGGTGTAGCTCTGAGAGTATTACTATAGCGTCTGAGCAGGCTAATTTATCGCTCTCATTATCAATCGATAAATTAATGATAATAGGTGGTATCGGTGGAGAGTTAAGAGCTGAATTCTCTGATTTATCTGACCCAAGAACAATTGTTGCCTCTGCATATGGCGATTCTTCAGGCCAGATGTATCTTTATCGCAAGCTGAATAATCAATTAGATATTGATAATACCTATACTCTTGATTTTCTGAGCATCGACGCTATTGAGCTTGATACTTTCACTACGTCCGAAGAGAATGGGTTTAGATATAGCTATGCTTATCGTTCCGCGGCATCTAACTCATGGGGAATAGATTTGAATTCTGCTGATTTTGAGAGTTCTCAAAGGACTATTCATGTTCAGGGGATTGTTCCTACAAGTTTTGTTCAGGCAGGAGATTTATTTGAACATAGATACCAGTATGGAGATTTCTATAGACTTTATATGGCTAGTGATAATCAAACTAAGATAAGTAATCCTTTGAGTACTGAGCCAGAAGGGTACATGCAATCAGATTTCACGATATCTGCAGATAAAACATCACTGAGTTTTATACCAAAAACATCACAAATTGATTCTTTGAATTCTGTATTTCATATTATAGGTCTCAGTAATGGCTCTGAGTATGAAGTGGATGCCGAGCGTTTCTCTGAGGATGGAAATAGTTTTACGTTGGTCGATTTTAATAACCTTCCCGGCTACAGTGGTGATATTCCAGAAAGAACAATCGTAGAGCCATTCGTGATGTCTTATTTTGATAACGGTGGGATATTAAGGTCTGGTAAAAAATGGTTATTCATTTCTACCAAATATTGATTAATTACTTATGTTGAGTTGGACAATTAATCAATAGAAGTAGTACAAATATATTATGAATATTTGGTTTTAAAAGATTACAGGATCATATGGTACTCGTATCGGATCCTGTAGATCTGTATTTGTTTATTAGTGATCTCTTGGTGTAAGTTCTTCCACAGCTTCACTTTTCCAGCTCTTAGGCGAATTCAAGAAATTTTTCAAGGCGGTAAATTCAGTCATGCAGTTAAATTAATACGCTAGCAAAATTAGGTAGTCAGGACTTGTCTGCTGTGTTGGATAGCAGCAGAGGCATTTAATACTTTGAAGTTATGAGTAAGAATTATGGACAGCTTGTTGTTGAGTTTGGCCGCGATAATTACGGATTTCTTTAAGCTGTAGCCCTATGTCGACGAGTGCTGAATCTTTCATTATGGATACTAAATGTCAGATTATTACGATATTAAACACACTCAACTGCATCTTTTTTAGCCAACCGAACTGATGAAATATTAAGCCCCTTCACCCACTCCTCACTCACTTCCCATAATTTCCTTGCTGCCTAAGGGTTATTGACTTTTTAGTACTGCGCACTGATTTGCAATGCAATAAGTGCTTTCCTGCTAGCTCCTCAGTATTTTAATGACACGCGCAATACACAGTCATTGAATTGAAGATTCACCCAACTGTCACAAATAAATAATACTCCAGACTTCTAAGCTCAGTATTCTCTAATGCAGCGCATTATAAAATACTAATTCTATGGAGTTTGAAAATGAGTACCTCATTATCATTGGAAGGTAAGCGTGGCATCGTATTGGGTATTGCAAACCGCCACTCAATTGCATACGGAATTGCAGAGGTATTAAGTGAGCAGGGTGCTGAACTCTGCATTACTTATCTTAATGAAAAATCAAAACCGTTCGTTGCCCTCTAGCTAGAAGCTGTTTTCGCTGAAGCCAAAAATCAGTGGGGTGCGATTGATTTCGTTATTCACTCTATCGTGTGGTCTCCATTAGATGAACTGCATTTCCGCTTGGTTGATTCGTCGTCGGCAGGTTCGGGTCGCCAGATGTTGATGGTGGCCGATAAAGCAATAGTAGCCAATATAAACTGACTTTATTGGCCATTATTACTATTATCTGGCCGATAACTGTAAGAAATATAACATTATTGCTATTATATCGGCCACTCCCTATTTTTCTAAGTAAATGTGGCCGATATGTCAGACGAACAAAGCTTGCTACTCAATCATGTTAAACAGTTTACTGTTCCCACAGCATTCTCTGTCATTGCTGCTGGATTGGAGACCCCCGATAGAACCTTAAGGCGTTGGTTGTCAAAGCTGGTAGAGCAGGGGTTAATTGAAGCAAGTGGTGAGCGTAAGGGCAGACGCTATCACTATGCTGTTCACGAACCTTTGATTTCAGAGCCTCTAGTTCATGAACCTTTGATATCAGAAGACAGTGCCGAATATAACGCGACTGCTTCTCCTTCAAATTTATCATCTGCATTTTCTGCGGCAAGCCTGCAAGTAATCAATAAGGTTCGTGCGCCATTATATGAAAGACGACCTTGTACTTATCGTTATGAATGGTTAGAAAGCTATCAGCCGAATACTACGTTTTATCTGAATGTTGAAGAGCGAAATCAGTTACACGAAATTGGCCAGCGTTTGAATGTAGGGATGCCAGCAGGGACTTACGCCAAGCAGATCTTTAATCGTTTATTAATCGACTTGAGTTATCACTCTTCAAGACTTGAAGGTAATACATACAGTTTGGCAGACACTGAGAAGCTGCTATTACAGGGTATGTCAGCCGACGATAAAATTGATGCAGATAAAGTAATGATCCTGAATCATAAAGATGCCATTAATTTTTTGGTTGAAGGTATCAATCGATTACAAGTGAGTGAAGAAAATATTCGCACTATGCACTATTTATTGGCTGAAGGTTTAGTGCCAAATGGCAGTGCAGGAATAATAAGAAGTGACGGTGTAAGAATTACCTCATCGACTTATATTCCTATGGAAGGTAAGCAGCGTTTAGAGCAGCAGCTTCAATTGATTATTAATAAAGCGGCGGCGATTAATGATCCTTTTGAGCAGAGTTTCTTTTTGCTGATTCACATTGCCTACCTACAGGCGTTTATTGATGTGAATAAAAGAACGGCTCGATTAAGTGCAAATATTCCTTTGGTCAGAAACAATTTATCACCGTTGTCTTTTATTGATCTTGATAAAGATGATTATGCTTCTGCGATGATTGCCTGTTATGAATTGAATAATGAAAGACCCATGGTCGAACTGTTTATTCGTTCGTATATTCGTAGCTGTGAACACTACAGTGTGGTGGTAGGCGCGATGGGGATCGATACGTTAAGAGTTCGCTATCGTGGAGAAAGACGAAGGCTCATCAGTGAGGTTGTTAGTGGTTTGCTTGTAGGTGCCGCTATTCAGAAGCGCATCGAATCTTTTAGTAAAAGGGAAGTTCCGACAGAGCATCGAGAAAAGTTTATAGCAGACGTGCAGCAAGATCTGGAAAACCTAGAGCCTTTTAATATTGCAGGTATGGGGCTTTCAAAAGAAGAGCTGCTTAGCTGGAAAGCTAAGCAGTAGTTTAATGTCACACTACTATTTTATAGAGAGTGATATTAAGCGCACTCAACGGCATCTTCATTTTCTGTTTGAACTGCTGAAATATTAAGCCCCTTCATCCATTCCTCACTCACTTCCCATAGCTTTCTTGCTGTCTCTGGGTTGTTAGCTTCTTTAGTACTGCGCACTGGCTTGCAATGAGAGAAGTATTTCCCTGCCAACTCCGCCGTGTTTTCATGGCTAGCACAATACACTGTGGTTGCTGCGCCTTGATTTGGATTTTTAGTTAATGGGCTGACGACTTTAAAGAGTAGCGATAAAAAGCCCGAGTCACGGCCAAAGCTGGTGGTAATCAATGCACCTGGGTGGAGCGAGCAAGCGGTGAGGCCTTGATCTTGATAGCGACGTTGTAACTCGTTAGCAAACAGCGCATTGCATAATTTGGCTTGGCCATAAGCCATAAATGGAAAAAACGTATCTGTTTTCTTTAGCGGAAATTTATTGAAATTAAGTTTCAGTGGCATTCTATGAGATTCACTAGAAACCATGACGACACGTGGTGCTTTTCCAGTGAGTTCTTGTGCTTGTAAAAGCTGAGGTAGTAGAAGTTGGGTAAGTAAAAAGTGACCGAAGTGGCATACGCCTACGGTCATTTCTAATCCTTCTTGTGTTTCTTGGTAGCTTGTTGGTACCAACCCCGCATTGCAGATTAGCGTATCGATGGTTTCATCTTTAACTTCATTGCAAAAATGTTTGATGCTGTCAGCTGATGCAAGATCTAGAGGGAAAAAGGCCAGCTCACTTTGGGAATGTAAGGCTTTGCAGCGACGCAAAGCATCTTCCCCTTTTTGAATATTACGACAAGCGAAAATAACTTTAGCCCCAGGAGAGCTTACCCAATAAAGTAGACGCCTATCTTAACCAAAAGGTAGGTAACACATGCCAAGAATACTCAGCTCAGAACGAGTCATTGAATACTCTGTAGAATTCAAGATTAAAGTCATCAAACTAACATTTGAACTTGATGTAAAAGCTATTGATATAGCTAAAGTGCTTAATCTAC
>OLHV01000098.1_pt1 | contig 44278 bp, 38 predicted proteins | sample 1609391 | NCBI WGS metagenome assembly OLHV01 (sample SAMN05416805, study PRJEB24817) | seawater metagenome | isolation source: Sea water | place: Canada:Atlantic | collected 2013-07 | reverse complement strand
CTTAATAAATAGGTCCTTAATAAATAGGTCCTTAATAAATAGGTCCTTAATAAATAGGTCCTTAATAGATAAGTCACTTTGGGGTATTATCCGCATACAACAACTACAATCGGATTTATAGTGTATGGATACCCCAACAATTGAAAGCAAGCCGTCTGATCAGCCGTGGATCGCCAACTTTTGGAGACGCTTTTCGGCTTTCTTCATTGACGGTTTGCTGATCGCGTTAGTCGGTTATGGCATCAGTCAGCTGATGGTACCATTTTTAGTCGAAAACCCTGGGCTGGCTCGCTTCATTGGCTTTCTTATCGTACTTCCTTTGAGCATCATTTTTGATAGTCGCATTGGCCATGGCCAAACTCCGGGTAAAAAACTTTTAAAGCTGAGAGTTGTCGATAAAAATAACCTTCAAATAAGCCCTTTAAAAGCGGCCGCCAGAGCGATCATTCTCTACTGCCCTCTTTTCTTAAATGGTGCTGTATTTCCAGAAGACCTCACTAATTCTAAGTTGGGATCAGCCTTCCTCAGTGTCATTTTATTCGGGGGGTTATTCGCCCTACTCTATTTGATTATTTTTAATCGTAATACTCGCCAATCTTTGCATGATGTTATAACCGGTACTTATGTCATTAACTCCGAAGCCTGCATAGATACGCCCACCAGCATTTGGAAATGGCACATTATTATTGTGAGTCTTTTTGCATTCTCTATGCTCGCATTACCCTGGTTGGTTGATAAGCAGCTAGAACAGATTAAACTCGATGATCTTGGCCGTGTTCAAGAACAACTATCGTCCTTGCCAAATGTTGTATCAAGCAAAATAATGAAAGGCGAAAAACAGGCTATCTCAGGAAAAAATGGCAAGTCCACAAGTTCCTTTATCTCTGTGTCGTTGAGTTTGCGAGAAGATACGATTGATGATGAAATATTCGGTAAAAACGTTGCAAATTATGTGTTATTAAATACGGATAACGCCTGCTCTAAAGATGTTATTTCTGTTTCTTTATCGTATGGCTACAGCATAGTCATTGCAGGCAGAACAAGCACTAGAAATTACTTTATAAAAACGAGTGAATTAGAACCAAGTTGCTTAGAGTATGTGAAAGATTTACCGAGAATTGATTGGCAATATTAAGATATAGCAGACTGGCTGCTATATCTTGTAATGATACATAAAGTCGATTGCGACTAACTTAGTCGGCTTTATGCTCACGCGCTAAATAATCATGAGACTGCATTTCTAGCATACGTGATGTCGTACGCTGGAATGCAAATTCTAAACTGCCACCCGAATAGATTTCATGAATCGGCACTTCTGCCGACATAATGACTTTTACGCCACGGTCATAAAACTCATCAATCAAGTTAATATAGCGACGGGCTAAATCATCATTCTTAACCCCCATCACCGGCACGTTAGAAATTAAGATAGCGTGATACAACTTACCGATCTCAATGTAGTCATTTTGCGAACGCGGGCCATCACACAAACCAACGAAATCAAACCAAGCAACATCATCGCAAATAGCCTTAGCCGGAATTTGTCGTCCTAAAATGTCAATACTGGTATTTTCTTCAACATGCTTAGCATCTGGAATAAGATTATCGAAGCTCTTCTGCAGGCTAGACTCAGCTGTTCCATCTAATGGGCAATGATAAAGTTCAGCTTGTTCTAAAGTACGTAAGCGATAATCAACACCGCTATCGACGTTTACCACGTCAGTGTATGTATTTAGTAATTTAATCGCGGGCATAAAGCGATCACGCTGAAGGCCATCTTTATAGAGGCCATCAGGAACAATATTTGAGGTTGAAACTAACGTTACGCCACGCGCAAACAGCTCTTCCATTAATCCACCCAGAATCATGGCATCACCAATGTCGGATACGAAGAACTCATCGAAACAAATAACAACTGCTTCTTTGGAGATTTGCTCGGCAATAGCCGTTAATGGATTTTTGATGCCTTCAAGCTTAGTTAGATCGTTATGAACACGCTGCATAAAGCGGTGAAAGTGAGTGCGCATTTTACGTTCAAACGGTAATGCATCGTAAAAAGTATCTACTAGGTAAGTTTTACCGCGCCCCACACCGCCCCAAAAGTATAACCCTTGAATCGGAGTTGTCTGTTTTTTGCTAAAGACTTTACGAATGCCACGATTTTTTTTCGATTTCTCGTAACTCGCAACCAGATCTTCATATAAACGTTGAAGGTGCTTTACGGCTTTTTCTTGATCGGCATCATAAGAAAAATCGTCACGTTCTAAATCTTTTTGGTAGAGTTCTAATGGCGTCGACACGGGCATTCCTCTGTAGGACATTCTGAAGCAACTGCTGATTTAATAGATGCGTTACTTAATATAAGGCGCGCAATTTAGCGTAAAATCACTCATTTTAATAGTATTCTTGGCATTCACGGGATGAATGCCCACTAGACAAATATAAAGTTCACAGAATAATATTCGCTACATCTTCTAGAAATGCTTTTTTCAAGTCGATTAATCGACCATGGAAGAAGTGACCCGCCTCTTCGAATATGTGCCAATGAGGTTGCGGCGTTAATAAATCGACCCAATGCTCGACCTCATCAAAAGGAACTACTTCATCGGCATCACCCATATAAACATGGCTTTCAAACTCAAACGGTAAAGTAGAAGGTGCATCAAAATGGTGAACCGCAGGCGCCACAAGAAACAAGCCGGCGATCTTTTCTGGATTCGCGCAGGCATACAAACACGCAACCCCCGAACCAAACGAAAAGCCTGCTAAATACACTTTCTGCCAGCCTAACTCAGTCATTGCGTACTGAACAACTGCGGCAAGATCATCTTGTTCGCCCTTACCGTGATCGTGCGTTCCTTCACTACTGCCAACCCCGCGAAAGTTAAAACGAATCGTATCCAAGGCTCGAACACTCTCAACATCCAAGCGAGATACCCCACGCACCAGAGTTGTCACGACTTTATTATCCATTGTTCCAGAATATAAAGGGTGCGGATGACACATAATAAATCCGCACTTTGGGGCTTTTTTATTCTCTAGCTCATTTTCTGAATACTGATGTTCACCAAGTCTTAAATCCAATACTCCAACAGGCCCAGAAAGGCTTACTGTTTTTTCTGACCAAGTCTTAACTGACATTTATACAACCTTCTTATTTAATGCTAACTAATGAGCGTTCTTACGCTGTAAATGGTAGAGCTTATTGATCAATCTTTCTACATAGCCTTATATCTAAACGTTATTAGAATGATCTTTTTATATACCCCGGCTCTTGGTATAGTGTCTCTATCTTGGGAATGCCACTTAACGTTTCATTTTTAGCGGCAACCTATTATCACTTTTTTGTTCACCAACTCCGAAAGCGATTATGACTGAGTATAACCTGACTCACCTAAAACAATTGGAAGCTGAAAGCCTCCATATCATCCGCGAAGTAGCTGCCGAATTCGATAATCCGGTAATGATGTACTCCGTTGGTAAAGATTCTGCGGTAATGCTGCATTTAGCGCAAAAAGCGTTTTTTCCTGGCAAGCCTCCGTTCCCATTAATGCACGTCGATACCTTGTGGAAATTCAAGGAAATGATCGAGTTCCGTGACATGATGGCGAAAAAAGTTGGCATGGACTTAATCGTTCATACCAACCCTGAAGGTAAGGCTGAAGGAGTAGGACCTTTTACACACGGTTCTTCTAAGCATACTGACATCATGAAGACTCAAGCACTGAAGCAAGCACTCGACAAATACGGCTTTGATGCTGCATTCGGTGGCGCTCGTCGTGATGAAGAAAAATCTCGTGCGAAAGAACGCGTTTATTCTTTCCGTGACGAAAACCACCGTTGGGACCCTAAAAATCAGCGTCCTGAATTGTGGAACATTTATAACGGTAAAGTGAACAAGGGCGAAAGCATCCGTGTTTTCCCACTGTCTAACTGGACCGAGCTCGACATCTGGCAGTACATCTACTTGGAAGGCATCGAGATTCCAGGATTGTACCTAGCGGCAGAACGCCCAGTTGTTGAACGTGATGGCATGCTATTGATGGTAGATGATGAGCGTATGCCTATGAAAGAAGGCGAAACTCCAGAAATGAAGATGGTTCGCTTCCGTACTCTTGGCTGTTATCCATTAACCGGCGCCGTGGAATCTGAAGCAAATACATTGCCTGAAATTATTCAGGAAATGCTGCTAACCACTACGTCTGAGCGTCAGGGCCGTGCGATTGACCACGACTCTTCCGCGTCTATGGAAAAGAAAAAGCAAGAGGGTTACTTCTAATGTCACACCAGTCTAACTTGATTGCAGACGATATCCTTGGCTATCTGAAGCAGCACGAAAACAAACAAATGTTGCGCTTTTTAACCTGCGGCAACGTAGATGACGGTAAATCGACTTTGATCGGCCGTCTTCTTTATGATTCCAAAATGATCTTTGAAGATCAGTTAGCGTCTATTGAAAGCGACTCGGTTAAATCCGGTACTCAAGGCGACAAAATCGACCTTGCGTTATTGGTTGATGGTTTAGCCGCTGAACGTGAACAGGGCATCACCATTGATGTTGCTTACCGTTATTTCTCTACCGAGAAACGTAAGTTCATCATCGCTGATACACCAGGACACGAACAATATACTCGCAACATGGCAACCGGTGCTTCTACCTGTGACCTTGCGATTATCTTGATTGATGCGCGTTATGGCGTACAGACGCAAACGAAACGTCACTCTTACATTGCTTCTCTACAGGGCATTAAGCACGTTGTTGTTGCGATCAACAAAATGGACTTGATGGACTTTAGCGAAGAACGCTACAACGAAATCAAAGAAGACTATTTAGCATTCTCTAAGAACCTAAATATTCCTGACATTCAATGTGTTCCTCTGTCTGCATTAGACGGCGATAACATCGTGAACCGCTCTGAGCGCTCACCTTGGTATAAAGAAAAGACATTGATGGAAATTTTGAACACCGTTGAAGTTTCTGAAGATAAAAATCTTGAAAACTTCCGCTTCCCTGTTCAATACGTTAACCGTCCTAACCTCGACTTCCGTGGTTTCTGCGGAACAGTGGCATCAGGTAAAGTTCGCCCAGGCGATAGCGTTATGGCATTGCCATCGCGTAAAACCAGCACTGTCGATAAGATTGTGACCTTTGATGGCGACCTAGACGAAGCGTTCAACGGTCAAGCCGTTACGATCACTCTGAAAGACGAAATAGACGTTTCTCGTGGCGATATGTTGGTTCACATTGACGACCTTCCTACCGTTGCTAGCAAAGTAAACGCTGACATCGTATGGATGGCTGATGCTGAATTGGTTGCGGGTAAGCAGTACGAAATTAAGTTCTCGTCTTCTGTCACTCAAGGCGCTGTGAGTAAAATTCATCACCGTGTTGATGTAAATACTATGGAGCAACACCCTGCTTCTGGGGTTAAATTAAACGAAATTGCTTTGTGTGAAGTTACACTTAACAAGCCAATGTCGTTTGATTCTTATCAGCAGAACCGCGCTACCGGTGCTTTCATCATCATCGACCGCCTGACCAACGTAACCGTTGGTGCAGGTATGGTTGTTGGCGAAGCTCAAGATAGCGACGGCGATACAACTGAAGTAACTGCAGCAGATAAAGCCAAGCGCTTTGCACAGCTACCAGCGATTGTTGCGATCAATGGCAGTAACCCAGAAACAACGGCAAAAGCACTTGATCGCCGTTTATTCGAAATGGGTAAAGTAGCGGCTATTGCAAATAATGCTCAAGCTCACATCTTGAAAGATGCAGGCCTAATCGCATTGGTTGCAGGCGGAGCAGACGATGCTTGCATTAGCCTTGCTGCTGACGAAGATAGCCTAGACAGCATGATTGCTACGCTACAAGAGAAAGGCATCATCTAACTCTGATGCAACTCTGATCCTTTAGCGACAGCCTGCCTAGCAAGCACGAAAAAGCGCTCGAGCGACCGAATACCTTACTGAGGTAATTGATCGCAAGAGTGCTTTTTTTTGTCTGTTAATTGACAATCCTGACAGGCCAATCGCCTAAATAAGATCAAAAACCTAAGTCTTTGAAAAAGATACAAAATAATAGAAATAATGTTAGAAAAAGTCTTGACGAAAAATTAAATGGTGACATAATACGCGCCACTTAAGAGGCGAATGCCACTAAGTATAGCTATGTAGCTCAGTTGGTTAGAGCACAGCATTCATAATGCTGGGGTCGGCAGTTCAAGTCTGCCCATAGCTACCAAATTCTAAAGAACCCGCTAATGAGCAATCATTAGCGGGTTTTTTTATGCCTGCAAGACTGCTTTGATGTAACATCAGATGTAACACTGAAGCCCCCTTCTCATTTCACAAAGCCTGAAACACATGTCATTTAAAGAAAGAATCTTTCACGCGTTATTATTTGAAGTTATTGCTCTCATACTTCTTACCCTAATAGCGGTTGTTATTACGGATAACAATGCGGCTAAAATGTCTGGTCTTGCAATCATGCTGTCTCTGATTGCTATGCTGTGGAATTTTATTTTCAATATTCTGTTCGATAAGGTTTACGGCGAAGATCGCAACAGCAGGAAACTCTGGTTACGCATTCAACACGGATTCTGGTTTGAGCTGGGAATGTTAGTCTTTTCATTTCCTGTCATGATGTGGGTTTTGCAGTTAGATTTCGTGACAGTATTTCTACTAGATGTTGGCGCAATGGTTTTCTTTTTGCTCTATGCAATCGCTTTTAATTGGATTTATGACATCACACGCGTTCGCTTCTTAGCAAGAAATAAAACGTAAGAAGCAAACGGGTGATATAAGTCTAACGCATCATTACGATTCTAATGCCGGTAAAAAGTAATTTTCCCACAGCTTGCGATAACGCGCTTTATGCCAACCAATATGACCAATGCGTTTCTGGTCAACATCAGAGGGTTTAATTTTTACCATGGTTTTATCCGCTCCGGTAAAAAACGCGTGCAGCATTTCAACGTTTTTCATCGACATCATGTCGTCATCCGTAAACGCTATAGAAGTCATTGGCATTTTTGTATTCGCAAAATTTTGTCTTAACCAATCCCCTTCGTAGCCAATTGCGTAGTCTTTTTTCAAACACCAGCGACGCCACTGCATAATTACGCCTTTAGGCAGGTCACACATAATGCCGATTTTATTCCCTGGAAAATACCCTAAGAAAGGCACAGTGGCTGGGACTAAGAAATACCATAAAAACCAGGCAACACGTTTTGTTGGCGGTGCGTTATACCACCAAGTACCCGTGCCTGCACCCACGGTAATTGCTTTTGAAATATCACTGGTATCTTCCATAAATCCAAGTAAGTGAGCACCAACACTATGCCCAATCCAAGTGATTTTTTGTTCAGGAAATTCAGCTTTCACATAATCCAATACGGCTGAGCAGTCATATTTTCCCCAACTCAATTTATCACTTTTACTGTATTTAACATGACGGTCGATTGATAAACCAATACCGTCATAATCAAACGTCACAGCGGTATAGTTATGTTCGGTTAACCAGTTAGCAAAGTCTTCGTATAAGCGCTGCGCAACCCCCGTTGCGGTGGCGATGATACAAACGCCCTTACTCTGTGCCTCGTCTTTAGCTGAAAAGACCTGAGCCGTGATCGTATGACCTGCTGTGGTTAGTAATACTTGTGTTTTCATACTTCATTCCTACCTTTACGCCAGTGTTGGTTCATCACTCATCACTCAACTTTTGTATTAAAAATCTATTTGAGTGGTAAAAAACAGATGAACCGGATTAAAATCGTTTAATAATAAAATTTAAAAACTTAAATACTGTTTCCATTTCTTCGTCACTGAATTCATCAGTGAATACACCATTAAGCTGATCAATGAAGGGCATTAAATCGAGGGTCTTTTGTACGCCATTAGGGGTTGGGTATAATTTGATGGCTCTTGCGTCCTCTTCGCTCACTACTCGCTCTAGAAGAGTATTTTTTTCCATTCGAACAATCAGGCCTGTTACTGCTGATTTGTTCAGTGACAGTGCTTTTGCCACATCCTTTTGTAAACAGCCTGCATGCTTAACGATGTACAACAAAGCCGCTAGCTGAGTCACTGAAGTATCAAAAGTCTGCTCACAGGCTTTATCCACATGATTGAACAGCTTTCTTTGCGCCATGTTGAGTAAGAAAAATAGACGTTTATCCACAGCTAGGGCCTTCTTAATAAAATAGTATATATGCGAACTAAATATAGTTTACATGCGTACTATTAAGTTATGCAAGGTGTATTTATAACAAAAGAGGGGTTAAAAAGCGTGAAGAGGCAACAGACTGATGTTTATTTTAAGCGGCGATTCCAATTACCTGCATGTTCAAAATGACAAGCGTCTTCACTATCGAACTTGATGTGTTTGTGTTTTTTCGGTAGCTGAATACCCGCACCGTTTAATCGATCAATAATGTTATTTATTAAGTTTTCATGTTGCGGCGAATGTAATAGCGCCGTGATCTGATCTTGGGTTTCAAAAATACAGATTACCGTGAGAGAGCGTGGAAAGTCTTTGTAGTCCACTAAATGGGTTAGCCACTTAAAGCCTTCAATGGATTTTAGTGACTCTTCACATACCTGAGTCAGGACTTTTACAAGGGTATTTTCTAATGCTTTGTCTGTTTTTTTCATGGAAGTGTTTCTTTATCTATTGATAGGCACTTAGCAGTCTCTTTGTTACAGAGTTTAAAGCATCAAAGCACCCGATATAAATTTATGTTTTTAAGCATCAAGCCTGTCTAAAATGACTCAGTATTCTCAACACTCACATTATGATACCTTGGTATATCGATTTTTAAGCTCCGTCGCACAGGTTACTCATGAATATCGCCATCACACTCTTCGTACTAGCCAACATGGCCATCAGTGTCGCACTGCTATTGCTTTGGCAACGCAGTCGTCAACAAACCCAAAATTTGCTATTAGAAAGCGCCGCATTGGCCACCAGCAACTCGGTTATTCCTGCCAAACTAAGCAAGCTGCTAATGGAACAGAATAAACGAATCATTACGGTCGAGATACTAAACCCTACTGAACTTGCCATCGCCAAAACGGCATTAGCGAAACCTTTCGTGGGCCTAGCTCCCGACACTATTAATAAATTAGTGTACAAAGAAGCTCGTGACATTATTGCCGATCAGCTACCGTCTTTTGGTGTTAATGCGGAAGTAAAAATCCATGTTACTTAGTTCTGGTTTATTACTCATCCTTTCTATGGCTTCGCTTTTTATCAGCGCAGCTACCCTTGCAGTCGTTTGGCAAGAATATAGTTTAAGCCAACAGTGCAAAAGTGATTTATTGCATGTTCGTTGCGCGCAGCAAGAACGTGCGTTATTGATCAAACAACAGTGGCAGCTACTCGAAGCACAAGAAAAACTTGAAGATACCATCGACCTGACGACGTCTACCGTGCGAACCATTCACAAAGGTATTGCCGCTATTCCATTTGGTATTCTTGAAGCTATTCCGATTACCCGTCATACCACGTTAGTCGTTCGGGGGACCCACGATCTCATTTCTGATGTGGTTTATGGCAGTATCAACATCGTGACTAAAACTACGGGGAAGGTCATTCGAAAAGGAATTGGCACAAGCTCTCGTAACAAGCTTATCGATCAGTAGGTTTTAACTAGGGGGTAAAACAGTGGCGCATGCTTAACGCCACTGTTTTTAATTCAAAGGATAGGCGTTACTTACGATCCCAAGCATTCGTCTTTTGGCTGTTAGAGCGTTCGACTTTTTTAGCGTCTGCTTTTCTGCCTTTTTCGGCCTTGCCTGCTCCTTCCATTTTTTTCTTAGTGGTGCTTTTTCCAGCGCCCTTTCCATAGTATGGATTACTGTTATCAGACCCCGTGTGTCCCGCTCTTAGATGCTTAGGCACATAGTTTAGAATCGATACCGGTACTTCTTTACGCACAACAAAGCCTTCTATTTCTTTACGGCCAATCAGGTGCCCTAAACGACTTTCGATGGCGCAAAGGTTTTTAAAGTCTCCTGCAGCAACAAAAGAAATTGCTTCACCTGCTGCGCCTGCACGGCCTGTACGACCCACGCGGTGAATGTATTCTTCTGGTTTAAACGGCAAGTCGTAGTTCACTACGCGAGTTAAAGAACCAATATCGATACCACGTGCGGCAATACCGGTTGCGACTAAGTATTTTAGTTCGCCTGACTTGAACGCGGCCAAAGTTTTTTCACGCATTGCTTGGCTTCTATCACCATGAATACAATCGGCTTTAATGCCACGCTTTTCTAACTGACTAACCAATTTTGCGGCGCCGTGTTTTTTCTCGATGAAGATCAGTGCTTGATCCCATTTCTCTTCAACAATCAAATGGCTCAGCAAGGCTGACTTAGTATCTTTATCGATCGCTACCAACCACTGACTGATCGTATCGGCTGTTGTCGACGAAGGTGAAATAACAATGTCTTCTAAATCGTCATAAAATTCTTTGTTTCCAAGACCGTTGTTTTCAAAGCCAACACCTGCATAGCCATCGCCAGAGAAGCTATCGGCTAACTTACGAACATCTTCGTTGATGGTGGCTGAGAATAATAGGTTTTGACGATCAAACGGTAGACGTTCAATAATTTTACTGATGTCGTCAATAAAGCCCATATCTAACATGCGGTCAGCTTCATCTAAAACCAGCATTTCGATTTCATCAAAATACAACGCACGTTGATGCAATAGATCTAATAGACGACCTGGTGTTGCGACTAAAATATCAACACCGTCGATTAAGCGTTCTTTTTGCTCTTCCATATCCACGCCGCCATAAAGCGCCATAGAGGTTAGATCAAGATATTTGCTGTACTGCGCCACACTCTCTTCAATCTGCACCGCGAGTTCGCGTGTTGGCGTTAGAATCAAAGCACGGATACGCTTGCCGCGTACAGTCTGCGCCTTGCCTCTTTTGGTTACTTTAGACAGTTTTTCTAATAGCGGTAATACGAAGCTGGCCGTTTTACCCGTACCTGTTTGAGACGTTCCTAGGATGTTTTTACCCAGTAGAACTGCAGGAATTGCCTCTCTCTGAATAGGCGTTGGCTTGGTATAACCCAAGTCTTTGACCGCTTTAATAATAGGGTCGCTTAAGCCAAGCTTGGAAAATGACATAGAAAGAGTCTCGGTATAGGGGTAATAAGGGCTAAAAAAGGGGTTAGTACAGAAATAGTACAGAATTATGCCATCAGTATAACAGCAAGCGGATCTTAAGCAGAGTGCGGGTGTAAAAAAAGGCGCTGCCTTTCAGTAAAGAAAGGTAGCGCCTTATACTTATAGAATAGAAACTTCTTATTGTTAGCTCACGACACCTAATGCAACAGCTTCTAATGCAAGGCCTCAAGCGTAACAGGCACGCCATTCACCGCGGCATTGCCACATAATTTATCAATCAAGGTATCGTCGGTTAAATCGTTTACGCTGACTCCGGCATTGGCTTGTGCAATTTTCTGCTCAATCCCCTTGCGACCATGACCCCAACCATGCGGAATGCTCACTACACCAGGCATCAGTTCATCTGTGATCTCGGCTTCGATATTTACGTTGCCAACTCTTGATGTCACGTTCACTGACTGGCCATTCTCAATACCCTGCTGTTTGGCGGTTTCAGGGTGTAGCATTAAGGTGCAGCGAGATTTCCCCTTCACTAAACGCTGACTATTGTGCATCCATGAATTATTGCTACGTACATGACGACGACCAATTAATAGAATCTGGCTGTCGTTGTATTGCTGCATCATCTCTTTTACCCGTTCTAGATCAGCCTGATAAAAATCGACATTTAGATGAATTTTTTTATCTTTATGCTTTAAGCCTTGTGGCAGCATGTTTTGCAAAGGCCCAAGGTCGATCCCATGAGGGTTTTGCTTAAGCGTTTTTAAATTAACCTGTGGATAAGGTCCGCGTTTAAGCCCCTGCCCTAATAGGAATTTTGGCCCTAATACCTTCGTTAACCAACGCTCGATTTTGGTCGCCATGGGTGCATTTTTATTTAAACGCTTAGCCAGCTCTAGAGTGATTTCCCAATCGTGTTTTTCATTCGCTTTTTTGGCAAATAGTGCAGGTGAATATTTAGCGGTGTTATGAACCGCAAAACCGTTAAAGGTTAAATCGTAATGATCACGCTCTAGCGGTGATACCGGCGGTAAAATAATATTCGCGTGACGGCTGGTTTCATTGATCATCGGATCGACGGATACCATGAACTCTAATTGCTCTAACGCTTTATCTAATTTCTCACCATTTGGCGTGCTCAAAACTGGGTTGCCAGCGACATTGATAAAGCCTTTTAATTGGCCGTCTCCTGCAACCAACATTTCATCAGCCATAGCAGCGACGGGATAATCACCATTAAAATCGGGTAATTTACTAACACGTGTGAAACGCTTGCCTAAATAACCTGGGCCAGTATTGTTGACCAAATCGACCGCAGGATTCGGGAACATGAGCCCACCGACTTCATCCAAGCGACCCGTCACGATATTCATTACCATGATTAAGTATTGGCTTAATAAACCAAACTCTTGCACCGATACACCCATGCGTCCGTACATAACGGCGCTGTCTGCTTCGCAGTATTCTTTCACCAGACGTTTTATTTCAGCGGCGGAAATACCGGTAATACTGGCAACTGATTCTGCGCTGTAGTCTTGGGCGAAGGTTGCAATACGGTCGATTTCTGGAGCAAGTGCTGCGGCTCGATTAGAGGTACTTGTAGAGGTGCTTGTAGAGGTGCTTGATGGAGTATTGGCAAAGCCTTGTTGATAAATTTCATTCAGCATGGCGAGCAATAATAAAACGTCTGTCGCAGGGCGAATGAAATGATGTTCGCTCGACAGTTCAGCGGTTTCGGTGCGGCGAGGATCAATCACTACGACTTTACCGTTGCGGGCTTTAATGTCTTTAATTTTCTGGCGCATGTTCGGCGCGGTCATAATGCTGCCGTTAGACGCTAACGGATTACCACCAATAATTAGCATGTGCTGAGTGCGGTTCACATCTGGCACGGGAATACGCAGCATGTGACCAAATAGATGCATACAAACAACATGATGCGGCAGCTGATCAATGGAGGTCGCAGAAAAACGGCTACGAGATTTCAAACTGGTTAATAGGTGCTTGGTGGTTAACATGCTGCCCATGTTATGCACATTGGGGTTGCCTAAATAAATACCTAAAGAATTATTGCCGTATTTCTTTTGCAGCTTCTGAATACCCGCAGCGACTTTGTCGAAGGCTTCAGGCCAACTGATCTCTTTCCAGCCATCTACCGTTCTTTCAACCGGCTGGCGCAGGCGGTCTGGGTCTTCGTATAAGTCTTGCAGCGCGGTGGCTTTTGGGCAGATGTAGCCTTTGGAGAAAGGATCGTTTTTATCGCCTTTAATCGACAGTACTTTTTTACCGTCGTGCTTTACTTCTATGCCGCACATTGCTTCGCACAAGGTGCAGGTTCCGAAATGCAGTTTTTCATCAGCCATGGTTTTTCTCTCTGCTCTTTATTATTCGTTATTATTCGTTATTATTTTTTTGTATTTATTTATAATTTTTTTAATCTTGGTTAAAACTTTTATTTTTGCTTTTTACTATCCAGCGTTTGCTATCAAGCGCTTTTCTATCAAGCTAGGTGTTATTAAATAAGTTCATAAACAAGCCATTAAAGCTGTTGCATAACATAGAGATTGCTTGATCGTTTGAATAGCGCTGCTGATGACAACCTAAAATTAATTCATGCACTTGTGCCGTCGCCATATCAATGCACAAATTTAAATTGCTGAGTTCAAATGTGCGCCCAGATAGCTCCATGCCTTGTATAAAGATGTCACTCCACTCTTCTTGTATGTCGGTAATCAAGCTGCTCATGCCGTTAGCGGTTTGTTCGAACCCCACCAGAGAAATACGTGGGCGATCTTCCATCAAGTGTTGGAACAAGCCTATATTTTGAAAAGCCGAATCAAAGATCATGGTTAAGCATTGCTGGCAGCGCTGATTAAATTCTTGTTTATTTAAGCTGTCATAATCTTTCAGCATAGATACCCACGCCATACGCATGGGAGAGAAGTAATTTTCTTTCAGCTGCTGGCTCAATTCATTTTGCAATGCATCTAGGCTGGCGAAATGGTTGTAAAAACTGGGTTGAGCTATTCCTGCCCCTTTGGCAACTTTATTCATGCTCATACCCTGCACGCCTTCTGCGCTATACAAATGCAGTGCACTTTTTAATAAAGCACGTCGAGTTTTTGCTTTCGCCAACTCACGCTTAGATTCTGCGGGGGAACTCATTGCCATTGCTGCTTTAACTCTCGCTTTCTTATTTCTACTTAAACGATTAATTTAATCTCTTTCTTTCGACTATAAGGCTATAGTCATTTAAACTATAAGTCTATAGCTGAAGCTCTAACTGAACTCATTACGATTTTAAGGCGACCTCACATGTCATCATCGGTTTTTACCTCTTTCACATTGCCCTGTGGCGCAATACTTCCCAATCGATTAGCCAAAGCCGCAATGGAAGAAAACATGTCGGATGAAGGTCAGATACCAGGCCCAGACATGCTGCGCTTGTATCAACGCTGGGCAGAAGGTGGAACCGGCTTATTAATCACCGGCAACGTAATGGTTGATGGCCGCGCTATGACGGGGCCAGGTGGTATTGTGTTAGAGAAAGATTCAAAGCTAGCCCCTTTTGAAGCGTGGGCCAAAGCCGCTAAAAAGAACGATACTCAGGTATGGATGCAGATCAATCATCCTGGCCGCCAAGTCTATGCGGCAATGGGCGGCGATGTTTTATCGCCCTCTGATGTTGCTATCGATTTGGGCAAACATTCTCATTTGTTTGGCAAGCCTAAAGCCATGACTCATAAAGACATTCGGCAACTGATTCAACGCTTTGTCGATACTGCATTAAAAGCCGAGCAAGCAGGCTTTGATGGTATTCAAGTTCATGGGGCGCATGGTTATTTAATCTCTCAATTTTTATCGCCGCTAACGAATAAGCGTGATGATGAGTTTGGCGGTTCCATTGAAAACCGTATGCGTTTATTGATAGCAATTATTGAGGCTATTCGCGCTAAGGTTTCTGCTAAATTTGCGGTGGCAGTAAAAATAAACTCAGCCGATTTTCAGCGCGGTGGTTTTGATGCCGATGATGCTAAAACGGTGATTCTGGCATTGAATGCGCTAGAGGTTGATTTGGTAGAACTTTCCGGTGGCAGTTATGAAAGCCCTGCGATGCAAGGTAATGCGGCTGAAAAAACGGCAAAATATGGGCGCTCTTTGCAGCGTGAGGCGTACTTTTTAGAATTCGCTAAAGAGATTGCCCAAGTCGCTACTATGCCGATTATGACAACGGGCGGTGTAAGACGTTTAGCAATCGCCGAAGATGTACTAGCCAATGGTATTGATATTGTGGGCATGGGCACAGCGCTGGCAATGAACCCTTCACTGCCGAATGATTGGAAAGAAAATTCAAAGATAAACGCGCATGACCCTAGCGTGCGGTGGAAAGATAAAACTCTAAGCTCTATCGCCACGATGGCGGTAATTAAACGCCAGCTACAACGCATGGGAAAAGGTCGTGAGCCGAAGCTCAACTCTTCGCCGTTATTTTCGTTAATTCGTGATCGGCTACGTTTAAAGAAATTAACGAAGCGTTATCATCATTTTCTTAATTCTTAATAACTGCATCATGCGTATAAAAAAGCAGAAGCGTCGTTAACTTTTTACCTTCAATTCTGAGAAGGTAATAAGTAACAAGGCTTCTGCTTTTTGTACAGTTTCAGCAAGCGTATTCTTTTGCTTATTTTTTCTGTAAGTTCTTCCACAGAATTTTACTAACGCTTTCAATGAAAGCAGGATCTTCCTCTTTCATTGTTACTAGAATTTGCTTATTCATTTGAGTTTTATTTTGGCCATAAATCCAGCGGTTTTTATTAAACGTTTTGGCAAACTCAACAACACCTGCTTGCAGTTCTTCTTCATTAGCAAAGATGGCTTCTACCACTTGCTTATCCAATAACTCTTGCGCACCCACACGCTGACCCGTCATTGCCAAACGGTTAAAGAACGTTTGTGGAATGGCTTTGTTAATCAATGGGAACATTGACGGTACAAACGGCACTAATACGTCTACTTCAGGAAAGCAGAAAAAACCTTTGTCTGATTTCATAAAACGGAAATCACACGCACATGCTAATACCGAGCCGTTTCCATAAGTGTGGCCATTTAAGGCCGCAATGATTGGCATTGGAAAAGTGACTAAGCGCTTTAACAATCCAGCTAGGTCAGTCATAAAACCCGAGATAATCTCTGGGGTATTCGTTGGCTGAGACATCCACGCAAGGTCAATTCCTAAAGACCAGTTTTTCTCACTGACTGAGGTTAAGATAATCGATTTAATGCTTTGATCTGCTTCAATCTGATCTAGGTGTTGATTAAATTCAGACAGGAATTCTGGGTTGTGACGGTTCTCAGCTGTATTCATGGTTAATACAGCAATACTACCTTGTGTCGTAATATCTATTAAACGTGTCATCAGACACCTCATTTAACGCGATTGGATGGCTCATACTGCAATGTTTACAGTGGAAATATAAGTGTATAAAAATAACCACAACTTTTCATGACATTTTTATGACTATATATAACATTTAACACAACAAGCACTTAGCTTTCAGCATATAACCAACGCTCTATAAAGGCTATAATCACCCCTAATTAAATGCCTAGATAAATGAAGGTCAGCTCATGGTCATGAATACTAAGATTTATAAGAAAGTACATACATTGGCAGGAAGCTTGATGAAAGCTGTTGATCGCGAAGATCAAGAAAGCTTTGATAATGATTATGCGCAATTGCAGAGTATTTGCGAAGAGCATGAAGGGACTGAAAAAGATCACCCTGTTCAGTGGGAAACATTAGCAGACTTTACCGGCGAGCTTGAGCTAGCGGTGACCTTGTATGAAAAGGCATTATTAAAAGCAGAAGCGATTAGCTCGATTGATTTTTGCTCGTCTATTGGTTTTTCAATGGCGACGATAAAGCTAGAGCTTGGAGATAAAGCCGGTGCAATTGCGAGCTTAGAGAAAGCAAAAGCCGCTTGTCTTGAAATTGAAGATAAAGAACTAAAAGCTGAAATTCATGATTTGTTAACCGAACTAAATAGCGAAGGCTAAGCCACTGCTAATAAGCGACTGTTATCGCTATTGATTAAGCACTATACCGTCAGCTTGGCCGTATCGGCATTTAACAATTGGGTCAGGTTTGCGGGGTTTAGCTCAATTTCTAAACCTCGCTTTCCTGCGCTAATAAAAATGGTTTCAAAGTCTTCAGCACTGCTATCAATAAATGTTCTTAAGCGCTTTTTTTGCCCTAACGGACTCACTCCGCCTAATACATAACCTGTCGAACGCTCTACTGAGTGCTTCTCAGCCATCTGCGCTTTTTTAGCCTTTGCAGCCTTGGCGATATGTTTCATGCTGAGCATGCTTGCCACCGGAATCACCGCGACCACCAGCTCTTTATTATCCAGTATTACGACAAGGGTTTTAAAAACTTGTTCTGCGTTTATGCCTAATTTACTGGCCGCCTCTTGACCATAGGATTCTCCGTTACTCAATCTATCAGGTTCATGCTGATACTGATGAAGGGTATGAATAATCTTTTTCTTTTTGACTAGGTCAATTGCGGGGGTCATATCGTCTCGATTATTTTTACGGTTACGATGAGATGGTTGCACTGATAATTATGAGCAGCGTAATTATATTATTGTTCATGTACTCTATTCCAAAGCTTTTTTACTGAAAGAGTTTATATTTTGGTGCGATGAATGCTCATGAAATGGCTGCTTTAATTGTCTCTTTGTCAGTTTCTTTAACTATAACTCTGGTTGTTATTCTATTTAACGTAATTGAGTTGATTTAAAATCGTTAGAGCAGTAGCCTCAAGTGACTATCGAAACCTCTGCCCACTAATTTACAGAACTTATTTTATGTCGTTAAAACATGAAGATCCTAGGGTTATTCGTACAAAATCGTTAATTATTAAATCTCTAGTGGACCTTACTGGTGAGACTCCTTACAAAAAAATTAAAATTCAGGATATTACTCAAACAGCCCAAATTGCACGTCAAACATTTTACCTCCATTACAAATCAAAAGATGAAGTATTAGTTGATTATATTGATAATGTTTTTGATCGTTTTTATGAGGAAATAGAAGGCTATATTATTGCTTCACCTGACCCAGGTGACATCATTGCTTGGCATTTATTTAATCAGTGGCAGCAGCACTCTGACTTTTCTAAATTAATTATTGCGGCCGATGTTGAACATTTGGTGATCAAAAGTTTTCGTAATTATATTACCCGAGTCATGGGGCTTTACATGCGTAATCACGCTATGCCAATCAACGACCCTGAAGCATTAGGCTTTACCGTAGATTATTTAGCCGGAGCTTCGTGGATGGTCTTACAACGTTGGATTCACAGTGACTTCCGCTACCCACTCGATAAGTTAGCCAAGCTGTATTCACAAATCAGTCGTCCAGGGCTGTTAAGTGTGATTAACAGCGGTGGGGATATGGAATAAAACATTGGTTTTTTCTAATGCAATACCCTCCACGCCACAGCGTTCTTCTGCTGACGCAAAATCAAATAGAGGTTCGCCAGCTTAACTTCATACATAAATTGAGATTAACGATGGTCCTGATAAAGCTGGCGAATTCTTGCCAGCTTCACTTCGTTTTTATCCACAAAAACTTGCAAGGCCTCAGGTATTTTTTCAGGCCAATCTAAACCATAGCCTGTGGGCATAATTAACGGCGCCAATAAAGAAGCAGCGGTTAAATCTGCACGGCTAAATTCATTACCCACTAAAAACTCGCTCTTTTGATAAGCCTCATACAGTTTATCAATCGCTTGCTGGATATGTCCTTCCGACTTGTTAGCGCCTTCCTCATTAATCGCCATGGTTTTACGCATAATAGGTTCAACCTTAGAGAAGGATAACTTCAAGAAAAGTCCTCCCCACCATGGCCCACCATGCGCTAATAAAGGAATTACGACTTTAGGTTCGGATAATAAGTAGTGATAGCAGTAACGACGTACATGCACGCCAATTTCGACATCACAATATTTTTCCCACGCCAATGCCTGCTCTAACAACTCAGCGTCTTTTGGGGTTAATGATTTTTCTGGATAGGTTTCATCCAAATAATTAAGAATGATGTGCGAGTTTTGTATTTGCTCAGGTAGCCCCTGTTTATTAGTATCGACTAAAATGGGTACTGAGCTTTTCTTAGCCATTTTTCGGGTTGTTTTAAGATGCAGTCCTGGTAATAAGTTTTTAAGCTTATATTCAAGGCCTTTATGATCCATCGCCCAACGAACTTTTTCACAGTAATGTGAGATTGGAAATTGATACAGTATGCGACTCATGTGTGTTTCCTTAATTATTGTTATTCCTTAGAGCCGCTATACATACTTCAACGGTTAGAATGTCGGCGATTAAGAATTCAACCGCTGTTTATTCCATTCGGCTAGTTGCTCATTAGCTAAAAAGCTCCATGCAATCAAGCGGCTCACTTTCTGCCCTTGGCTCATGTTAATCACCTTAACTTGCTTTGCACCTATTTGGCTAAGCAATTTTTTAAGTGGCTTTATATTATCGCTTTTAGATACTAGGCTGGTAAACCACAAAACCTGCCCTGAAAAGTTTTTACTTTCGCTGATCATGCGCTTTAAAAAGGCTATCTCGCCACCCTCACACCAAAGCTCCGATTTTTGGCCGCCAAAATTGCGGCCTTTAGCTTGATCCAGCTTCAGGGCTTGATCATTATTTTTCGCTTTGTGCTTCTCTTGATGTTTACTTAGGTTTTTCTGCTTACGCTCTGTCCCGGCGTTTGCTTCCGCTAAAGAGGCATGAAATGGAGGGTTACAAAGTGTTAAATCAAATAGATCATGCGGCCCAATCACTCCTGAAAAAATCGACTGCTTATCTTTTTGCTGAACCAATTTGATCTTATTTTTTAACGTCGCGTTAGAGTCTACGATTAGCTTTGCCGTTGCTACCGATACCGGATCAATATCAGTACCCACAAACTTCCAGCCGTAGCTTCGGCTACCAATAATCGGGTAAATACAGTTAGCGCCCGTACCTATATCGAGCACCTTTGCATTATTCTTCTTTCCTTGTAACAGGTCAGCAGCGTGATGAATGTAGTCGGCGCGCCCAGGGATAGGGGGGCAAAGGTAACCTTCTGGAATATTCCAATGCGCAACTTGGTAGTGATGAGCGAGTAACGCTTGATTTAATAATCGTACGGCGTTTTCATTAGCAAAATCGACCGTTTGCTCACCTTTTGGATTTAATTTAAGGTGTGATTTTAATTCAGGACAAACCTCAACAAGGGCATTCAAATCGTAACGACCTTGATGTGGGTTTCTTGGGTGTAGCGAGGAAGCAGGTTTATTCACTGAGGATCACTTGGTAAATCGAAGTAGGCGAGCATTTTAACCCGTGATGAGGCGTTCTGCATCTTGATTATTTGCAGAGCATACAACCACCCGATTACGCCCTGCGGCTTTGGCCTGATAGAGACCATGATCGGCTCGTTCTAGTATTTTAAGCCAGCCATCCCTCTGTAAATTGCATTCTGTTGCGCCAAAACTTGCGGTTATTTGAATACCGTCTTCTGGATTGAAATTAAAATCACTTTCAGCAATTTTTATACGTAAATTTTCTGCGATGACCTGAGCCTTATCAAGCGCTGTATCAGGTAGCAGAATGATAAATTCTTCGCCACCAAAGCGAGCGATGCTGTCATATTTTCGGGTATTTTGGGTCAATACACTGGCGACTTCAACCAGTACTTCATCACCTCGACCATGTCCAAATACATCGTTAATACGTTTAAAGTGATCGATATCGAGCATGATTACCGACATTGGCACATTGCTTCGCAAAGAACGCGAATGCTCAACATTAATAATATTTTCTAACGCCCTACGGTTCAAAACCTTAGTAAGCGGATCGTGGGAGGCTTGCTCTATTAATACCCGCTGAACCTTATAACTCACAATCCAAACCACACCAAAACTGGTCACCGCAACGAGTAACTCATACACAATAATCGATATAGCGTGCATCAAGCCCGAAGTCATAAAATCATCAATACTGTCTTGAGTGAAGGTTAAAACCCCTCGCATGATAAAGAAGGTTGCAAAAGCCAAATAGGAAATGGCAATCGTAAAGTTCGCTTTGTTATGAGCCGTTAATAACGTGCGCATAATGTATAAACATTGAAAGCCAATAATAAAGCTAATGGCGATGATTCGTGCATTCACACTTTCATTCACATAGGTAAAATATGCGGCTGAGCTAGCCATCGCTAGCAGCATCACACCATGAAACGGTCTCATTAAACGTGTGTCGAGCTGGTAGAAATAGATAAAGCCAAGATGAATCGTAGCCATGCTAAAAGTCAGTAAGGTATTGGGCAGTACGATAGATAAAAAGTCGGGAATATAATTGCGCAATCCAATTAGTAGAAAGGCAATACCGCTCATAAAAAAGGCATAGGCAGTCTGCCGTATTCCTCTAAATTGAGAGTTATACATTGAATAAATCAGTAAGCAGGCACCAAATGATGCATTCATAACGATATTATTAATGGATAAAGATCTTAAATCTAAGAATTCTTGCACGTTATTACTCAAGCGAACGTAAAATAGACTGATTAATCATTGCACAATGGCCTTGGTGATTAAAGAGTAAACAATACGCTTACTATAAAGAGAAATACCTGCTAAATACTAGAAACCTGACACAGTTGTCAGTTTAGTCATGTTGTTAGATGATTAATGAGACAAATACCTCTCTATTGCGCTAATTAACTAATGCCTATACGAATACCTGCCATGGCTGCTGGATATACTCCAAGCAAAAAAAAGCCGTTCAGTGTCATCAACCTGACGATACTGAGCGGCTTCTTCATTGCGTTAAACTGTCTAGCTTAAGGCACTTTATTACTAAGAAATAATAACAGCGACCTAGTGCTGGTGACCGCCTTCGCCATGTACGTGGCCATGAGCCATTTCTTCATCAGTTGCATCACGGACTGCTTCAACCGTTACGTCAAACGTTAATGCTTTACCCGCTAGAGGGTGGTTGCCATCAACTGTAACCATGTTGTCTTCAACCGCGGTCACGATCAAGTTCATTGGACCTTGTTCAGTTTCAGCAGTGAATGCCATACCTGGTTCAACAGTCTCTACGCCTTCGAAAGCTTCCATTGGCACTTCTTGAACGCCTTCTGGGTTGTATTCGCCGTAAGCTTTAGCTGGCTCAACAGTGGTTTTAACCTGATCGCCAACGGCTTTACCGATTAATGCTTCTTCAAGACCTTGGATAACGTTTTGTGCGCCTACCAAAAATACTAATGGCTCGCCGCCTTCAGAACTATCGATGATTTGGCCTTCTTCATCCAATACGGTGTATTGAATACTTGCTACTTTGTTTGCTGCGATAGTCATATGACGAATCTCTGGTATGTGTGAATTATCTAGCCTGTTATTGTAAGAGAACTCACCTTGGATTAAAAGAGTCGATTAGAAGGGAGGAATTAACAGAGTAAATTCATAATGGCCTAGCTAATAGCGATGGCTTGAGAATGAGCCTTTACTCAGCCAAGTTTGAAAGTTGCGACTAGCGGCATCAATACCGCCAGGATAATTGGCACCGAATAGCTGATCAATACTGGCTTTACGGCAAGGGTTTTGTCCATAAAAAGCAAAACTTCGTTTAAGCCATTGTCGCCCAGCCTGATGATCCAGTAGAAAATACAGACTGGCAGTGGCCTGCAAATAATTCAATCGCTGATTACGGCCATTAAAATCTTGATGCTCGGTATTAACTAAGCGCTCCATGTTTACATTCTTTAATTGACTGTACTCAGTCACCCTTGGCTGTACTTTTGCAACATTCATTTGCCAGCTGAAACTTTCCATATATCCGGCTAACCCTTCATTCATCCACACAGGAATAGGCCCTAGCATTCCCGCTAGCATGGCGTGGGTCATTTCATGTCGGGCAACCAACATGGTTTGCTCAATATTAGGATAGCGCGGTAAATAGATGCTATTACTCACTGAGCTGTAACAGGCTCCCCACTGTGCGTTCTCTTTTTGCTGGTCACGATAATCTTCAAAATCCGTAACCGTTTTGAATAAAATAATTTTTAAATTAATCTGACGTTGATTCGCTTTAGGTACATATCGACTTAATACTTTATGCACCATTTTAGCTTGTTTCTTTATCTCGCTTTCGATAAAGCGATCCCCTGCCCAATTTGGGTACTCGATAGACAGTTTCACTTCTTGCTGAAGAGCGGCGTATTGCTTGGTCAGGTCTTCGACGTTAAGTGTTTCGGCATCAGAGCCTGCGCCTGACGTTAGTTTTTCGCCAAAATGCGTACGCCCTTCTGCATCAACCCATTTATAAATTTTTTGTGCGGTGACATTATCGAGCTGTTGAGTTTTAGGTTTATGACACAGCATTTTTGCCACGTAGCGACTGCCAGCAGCTTGCCAATTGAGCTCGGCTGAATCATTCTGGCCGGGAGCCCGCATTTCAGAATCTTTGCTCTGAGGCTCAGTAAGTGAACTATCATGCTTAGGGTCTAATGAATACTCTTGCTGAAGGTCGTTTAATACACGCTGATGATCTTCTACTCTCAACTGATATAGCTGTGAAAGTAATGGGTAATAAGGATCTAATTGAATGTCACGTGCTAGATCATCACGGCCCAGTGTTTCTAATAATTGCTGGCGCTGATAAGGCCCACAGCCAAACCAAATCATTTCTACACCGAGTAAAAATGCGAGCAGCATAAAGAGAATGCGTGAGAGGCTTTTCATATGTCGATCCCTTTTATTACTCAGTAATTACCTAGTCTTCTGATAGCCAAGGCCCCGCGATTTTTTTATCCAGCTTACGTTCTTTTTTATCGGCGCTGAAGTAGATCGTCACGTATTGCTTTTCATCTCGTATAACTCGGCCTTTGCCAAGTTTGCCATGAACCAGCCATTGTCCTTTTTGGTACTCGGCATCGTCATCTTCTAATTCGTATTTATTCCCAGGCGATATTCCTGAGCCAGTACTTTTAAAGCCTTTCGTTGAATCTGGTTTTTCTCGTTTTAAGATGAGCTTTACAGGTACTTCGAATTGAATCTTTTCACTGTAACGGGCCAGTAAATTTTGGCTTTTTTTAACTTGAATCGCAGCGAGTTCTTTGGGCTCTGAAAGCACTTCACCCACCTCGATTAATTCACCCACTTGCTGGCATAATTCAAAATCGGCTTCGCGCAAAAACTTACTTGGCCAGTCTTTGGTTTGCTGTTGCTCGGCCTGTGTTTTTTTATTTTTGTCTGCACTATTCCACGTCGGTGGTGCAATTAAATACAGATCTTCTTTGGCGCGAGTCATGGCGACATAAAATAAACGGCGTTCGCTTTCTTCACTGCTCTTGGTGGTAAAAGTACCTTCTGCTTCGTAGGGATAATAGCGTGCAGACAGTGCAGGAATTATAACCACAGGCCACTCTAAACCTTTTGCTTTGTGAATCGAGGTGATGCGAACGCCAGAACTTTGTTTGTTCTTGTGGCGTTCTTTTAATTCGTTTAAATAGGCATAAATCTGATTAGCAGGTCTATTGGTGGTTTTTAAGAATCGCACAAACGCTTTAATGGTTTCGCTGCGATCTTCGATTTGCTGTGCCGAAAATGCCGAATCTTTTATGCCTTCGTAAAAGTCGGTAGCATTAATATATTGCTGGGCCAATTGCCAAGCTTTTAGTTCTCGCTCACCGAAACCACTTTTGCTTTTTGCTACATGAGCAGCTGTATTTTTACCAATAGAGGCCATTTCAGCCGCTTCGATGACCTGCCCACGATCTTCTAGCTGCTGGCGCTGCCACTTGGAAATATCTTTTGGAATAGAATCCCACAACGCTTGGCTCAAATCGCCATCGTGCTGACTGATACTTTCGGCCATGTCTTCTAATAAGGCACGTTTCACTTTCGGGAACGGTTGGGTTAATAACGTAAGCCAGGCGGCTTTTCGTTCACGGCGGTTACGCAGTTTGAAGTTGTCACTGGCTATTTCAAATAGGATCCAAAAGACCTGCAATTCAAAACGATCAAGCACGGTTTGCGAATGATCTAATTGGTACGGCATGTCTTCTTGCAATAACGCTAATTCGATTGGCGCACTGATCCCCCACAATCTGTTTAAAATCGCGACGTCTTCTAATGGGCGCTTTTCAGCCAGCTCTTTTAATAAGGTTAATACTTGCTGGCTGTAATCGCCATGATGCTGCAAGTGAATGCGAGTATTGGGCGTGGTTGGATGCGATAAACACAGTACATCTTCGCGATCTTGGTTTTCTCCAATGACCTGATTGGCTAATAAAGAAAGTTTATGACCATAGCGAAACGTATGCGGCAGTTGATAACTAGTATGCGCGGTGGTTATTACTTCGCCGTGTACATCTTGAGTATTAAACGCTTTTTCAAATTCTTTGGTTATGTATTCGGGTTTTGATCCGCGAAACTCATAAATGGTTTGGTCAGCATCGCCAATCACCATGACTTGGCCATGACCCTGATAACCACCCGCACCGTGTAAAATCTGTAATAAGAATTGCTGAATGCCGTTTACGTCTTGATATTCATCGACCAAGATCCATTCCATGTGACCGGAGAACTGCTCTGCTATATCAGGGCGTTGTTTGAATAACATGCATGGGTCGTACAGCATGTCGGAAAAGGTTATGCGGTTATGTTCTTTGCGCCATTGTTCAAAACGCTCAAAGGTTTCGATAAAAATTTGGCATTGCTGCGGCAGTTCCGATTCTTCGAACATATCCCCTGCGCTCAGTAAATCGGATTTAACCAAGTCGATAAAAGCGACGGCGGGCTCTACCCATTTTTTACGCTGGGAAAGTATGTCTTGGCGAGTATCTTCTAACCCTTGGCTGGCGGCAACTTGTTGTAATAATCGCCACACAATACCGTCCATTTCACCGGCATTAATAAGATCTTGCTGAATACCAGGCAGATGGCCTTGGCTGATTAAGCGGTGGTAAATTTTGAACCCCAGCGCGTGAAAAGTTCTTACATCGGGGAGTTGGGTTCTAAATTCTGATTGGCTGACTACTTGCTGTAGTTTAATTTGAAAATCAGTTTGCGCGGCTTTGTTATACATCAAAACCAACATGCGCTTAGGATTACTGCCGGCTAATAAGCGCTGCTGTATAAAGTGCACCAGAGTGGTTGTTTTTCCTGCCCCTGCCACGGCAATAACACGCGCATGACCTTGTTGATGGTGGACAATGGATAACTGTTCTGGGGTTAGTGCACTCATGGAACTTTGTTCTGCCTGCGTTGAATAAATTACTTTTCGCGAAGCGCTTAGCTTATCACAGACACAAAAAAGCCCGCATCTCTTTCAAGATGCGGGCTTTCTTTTCATCGTCAGCTAATCCAATTAAAGATTAACTGTCGCCATGGTTCTTAATTAATATTAAGAATCACGACGTGGACGACGATCACCACCACCGCTGCGGCCGCCTGGACGACGATCGCCGTTACCTGGGCGACGGTTACCGCCAGCAGGACGACCTGATGGTGGCTTGCGATTTACTGGTTTAGCGCCATCTGCAACTTGAAGGTGCAAAGGCTGACCACAAATGCGAGTCGCTTTAAGCTTAGACATAACCGTTTCTGGCATGCCGTCTGGTAAATCAACCATAGAGAAATCGTCAAAGATTTCGATGTGGCCAATGAACTTGCTTTCAAGATCGGCTTCGTTTGCGATTGCGCCAACGATGTTGCCTGGCTTAACGCCATCTTGGTAACCGACTTCCATACGGAAGCGAACCATATCAACATCTGGGCTATCTTTAAGTGGCATCGCTTTAGTGCTTACGTCACCTGGGCTCTTACGAGGAGCACGTTCACGCTGTGGACGATCTCCGCGATCTTCACGCTCAGTACGTTCACGCTGTGGCTGGCGAGCACGTTCATTTTCGTTTAAGAATAATGGAATGCCGTTTTGTGCCAAGTGAGCCAATGCAGAAGCAATTTCTACAACGTCTAATTCTTTATCTGTAACAAGCTCGTTGATCATTTCTTTAAACATGACCGCTTGAGGATTACCGATAGTACCTTCAACGGTTGCCTTAAAACGTTCGCGACGAACCGCGTTTACGTCTTTAGCTGTTGGTAAAGGCATTTCTTCGATACGCTGACGAGTAGTACGCTCAATCGTGCTAAGCATACGGCGCTCGCGACCACGTACGAACATGATGGCTTTACCAGAACGTCCGGCACGACCAGTACGGCCAATACGGTGAACGTAAGATTCAGCATCAAAAGGAATATCATAGTTAATTACGTGAGAGATACGCTCAACATCAAGACCACGTGCTGCAACGTCTGTTGCAACGATCATGTCTAGCGTGCCTTTCTTAAGCTTGTCGACAACACGCTCGCGTTGGGCTTGTGGAATGTCGCCGTTTAGAGCTTCACATTTCACGCCATTCGCTTTCATGAAATCAGCAACTTCTTCTGTTGCTTGCTTAGTACGAACGAAAACCATCGTCGCGTCGCAATCTTCAACTTCAGTAATACGTAGCAATGCATCATTTTTATGTGCACCACCAACGAACCAGTAACGCTGTTCAATAGTAGAAGCAGTTGCTGTTTTTGATTCGATTTTAATTTCGATTGGGTTGTTCAGGTGCGTAGAAGCAATGTGCTTGATTTGCTTAGGCATAGTTGCAGAGAACAAAGCAACCTGACGTTCTTTAGGTGCGTGACCCAAGATCCAATCTACGTCGTCGATGAAGCCCATACGTAGCATTTCATCAGCTTCGTCTAGAATAACTGCTTTAATATCAGTTAAAGACAAAGAGCCTTTCTTCAAGTGATCCATGATACGACCAGGCGTACCAACGATCCATTGAGCGCCACCACGGATTGCGCGAATCTGTGTACCGTAGTCTTGACCACCGTATACAGCGGCAACTTTCATGCCTGGAGTATATTTAGCATAATCTTCACACGCTTTAGCAACCTGCATCGCAAGTTCACGAGTCGGTGCAAGAACCAATACTTGAGGAGTACGGCTAGCAGCATCTGTACGTGCCAAGATAGGTAGTGCGAAAGCAGCTGTTTTACCAGTACCTGTTTGTGCTAGACCTAATACATCCTTACCTTCTAATAGAGGTGGGATTGCTTGTGCTTGAATTGGAGATGGCTTTTTATAGCCCATGTCGTCCAATACACGCAATAAGTTTTCGGGTAAGCCAAGATCGCTAAACATTGGACCTTGTTCTTCAGCTACTTCTGTAGCGGTTTCTGTTGTTTTTGGAGTGTCAGACATCACGTCATCCTGTAATAATACGTAGGGCAGGAATTAGGGCTGAGCAATACGCGAACAACAACAGATCACACTACACGATCAGTTCGTAACTTATAAATTTTGAAATATATAGCTAACGGAATGTTGAATTTTGCCTAGCCCAAAAAAACCAGCAGATTTGAGAGAGGCGAATTATACGCACTTTTAAAATAAAATCGTCTCTTTTCTACAATTTGTTACCATTTAGTCAGTTTTCGATATAATTTCCACAAACTTTGCTCTTTAATAAGAAACTTTTGAGCTGTAGCCCCTTTGTTTAAAGGCTTCTTCTTGATGTACATAATTTGTAGAATTTTGTCAGATTATGCGCTTAGTTAGACTGTGATATACTTCGCGCCCAATTTTTAACCGCTTTCTTAATAAGCAATTGCTTTATAAGGGGCATAATTCTGTAACAAGTAAGGAATGTTTATGTTTGATGTAAATGAGTATTTTGATGGCAACGTAAAATCTATCGCATTTAAAGGCGAACAACTTCCATCAACTGTAGGTGTTATGGCGGCTGGTGAATACGAATTCGGAACGAGTCAGAAAGAAGTAATGACCGTGATTGCTGGCGCTTTAATTATTAAGTTGCCGGGAAGTGATGAATGGAAAACATTCTCTGCTGGTGAAAGCTTCAACGTTGACGCTAACGTGAGCTTTGGCGTTCAAGTTAAAACAGATACTGCTTATTTGTGTACTTACGAATAATACCGAGAATACGCTGCTCTTTTAGAGGCTCTATTTATTAGAGACGCTTACTAAAAGCTCCAACCTCTAAAAGCATGAAGCCCAGTCTAAAATAATCTTACTTTAGACTGGGCTTTTTTGTGTGTCACTTTTACGTGTCTATTTTACATGCCAGCTTTACGTGAAGCCTTCAACACGACTGACAAGGTTTCTGTCCACGCACAAGTGCTTCAAAGTCTTTTACTGGCACAGGTTTAGAAAAATAAAACCCTTGATATACCTCACAGCCTTTAGCTTTCAAAATTGCCAATTGCTCATTATTTTCAACCCCTTCCGCTAGAATTTTCAGTTTCAAACTTTTAGCCATTAAGATAATTGCATTGGTGATTGCCTCACCTTGAGTATCGGTTAAAACGTCTTTAACAAAGCTTCGATCAATTTTTAACTTATCGACATTAAAGCGCTGCAAATACGCTAAAGATGAATACCCCGTTCCAAAGTCATCAATCGCTAAAGTAAATCCCTTCCGCTTTAATTCTGCGATGGTTTGAATAACCAGTGGACTGGGTTCTATTAAGGCCCCTTCTGTTATTTCTAACTCGATCGTTCTTGGATCCACACCCGTTCTTTCAATAATTTCATTCAGCCGAGATAAGAAACTCACATCCATAAAACTGTATTTAGTAATATTTATCGCGAGAATAAAGGGGGATAAATCACTTGCTCGCCAATTCGCTTGCTGCAGACAAGCCGTTTCTAGTACCCAATAATCGATCGAGGCCATCAGCCCACTTCGCTCTGCAACAGGTAAGAACAGCATGGGCGAAATAATTCCATCAACAGGATGATGCCAGCGTAATAATGCTTCAGCGCCCACAATACGACCATCAGTCATATCGACTTGTGGCTGATAATAAAGCTGTAATTCACTTTTATTCACGAGCGCCCGACGCAACTCACTTTCGAGCTTCATTTTTGCTTGAGCAACTTCAGTTAGCTCCAAAGTATAAAAATGAACGCCATTACGGCCATTATCTTTAACTTGAGTAACTGCAGCATCGGCATGGCTAATCAGCTCCGTAGCCGAGACTCCATCTGTGGGATAAAAACTAACGCCAATACTTACGCCCAAGAAAATGGTTTTACCATCGACAAATTCAAAAGGCTCTGCCATAAGCTCTAATATGGATTGTGCGACTGAGGCAACATGCCCTATTTCGTCAACTTGCTCTAATAACAATACAAATTCATCACCGCCAATGCGGGCCAATGTATCTGACTCACGAATCCGTTTGCGTAAGCGTTCGGCAACCATGAGTAAGACATCATCACCAATAGAATGACCAAGGCTATCATTAACATTTTTAAAGTGGTCTAGATCTATGTACATGACCGCTAATCGGTATTTATTGCGTTTCGCTATTTCTATTGAGTGCGTTAAACGAGAATGGAATAATAATCGATTCGGCAATCCAGTGAGCTGATCGGTATGGGAGAGCTGTTCAATTTGTTTTTCTGTATTTTTAAGATGACTAATATCTGAAAAAACTGCAATTCTATTGATGATTTCATCGTTTTCATCAAATACATTTTTAATCGATAACCATTCGGGATAAATATCGCCATTTTTACGTTTATTGCAAATCTCGCCTTCCCAGCTTCCCGTTTTGTCTAAACTATTTTTCATCCGCGCGTAAAATTCTTTTGACTGCAGCCCTGAACTTAATAATGTGGGCCTGTTGCCCAGAGCATCTTTTTCGCTATAGCCAGTAATGGCACTAAAGGCCTTATTCACCCCAATAATATTGGTGTCTTTATCTGTGATTAAAGACCCTTCTTGGGTCGACTCGAACATGATCGCAGCCAGTCTATTTCTTTCCTCGGCTTGCTTGTGTTCTGTTACATCAAGCACAGAGCCAATTCGTCTGAGTAACTTGCCGTTATGATCGAGCACTGCTTTCCCTCGGCCTTGGACATACTTCAACGCTCCCGAGGTCGAGTATATTCGATAAACAAAGCTATAAGGGACTTGCTCTTCTATCGATTGCCCGATGACTTCCGCGGCATTCTGCCGGTCATCAGGGTGGACGAAGGTGAGAAATAACTCAAAATTAATATCCTCAGATTCTTCTAATTCAAAAATTTTAAATACTTCAGGACTGCATTTTAAAAACTCACTACTGTTAGCTAAAGACCAACTGCCAATTTTAGCGACCGCTTGGCTCTCTAATAGCTGTTCTTGTCTTGCTTGTAATTCAGCATTTACACTTTTTCGATCAAGGGTAGCAAAAAAGATATCAGCCATACTGCGAATCAAACTTGTATCGTCTTGTCGCCAGTTCTCTATACTGTTTTTAAAGCCTAACAATAAACACCCCCACCCTAAACGCTCACCCTGTAATGGCAGCACTATTGCATAAGGTGCATTCATTGCAGCCAGCAATTGCTGCTGTAAAGGGGCATTCGATAGTGCGTCACTGGGTAAGAACAGAGCTGATTCTGTCGAAAATAGATTATTTAAATGACCAAAATCGAGACTATTTAACGCTTCCTTCGAATGCCCTTTTAAGTCCTCATTTTCGCCAGATCCATAGATATTTAAAGGCGTACTAGTATTTTGATTCCCGCAATACATTAGACAACTAAAATTTGCCCCCAGCTTTTCTTTTAGCTGTTTGAGACTCGTATTAAGTACTTCATCAATTTGAGAGTGTTTTACAGTGAGAAATTTTTGCGATAGCGTCATTACAAGGCGTTCTAGCCGTAAAAATAGATTGAAACTGTGATCAGGCTGCTTATCTTCCTCTAAAAAAATCACGACACCTTGTATTTTTTTACTGCCTTTATGGGTTAATGCTCCATGGCATATGATACTGAGGTACTGCTGACTTTCGCTTTGAACTCTAAACGTCAGGCTTTGTGGGCGCGCTGGTTGTTGAAGATATTTTTGTGTAAGCGCAGAAACTTGAGCAAGGTCTTGTGGATGTATTCTTTTCAGTAGCCAATCAATAGAAAACGTCTTTTCGCTTAATAAACCACCAGCCCGATCCATAAGATTTGAGGAACAGTGTATTAAGCCGGCATTCAAATCTACTTCCCAGTCTACGAGCGGGTCACTTATTTGAGTCAAACTTGTAGATTGTGGTGAATTTAGCTTTTTTTGCATGCCCATCCTACAACGTTTTTCGGCTTAAACTGCATCTTAAGCGTGTTTCAATAAATAACTGCTTAACGCAATTCGGTGGCAATCTTTGATTTCTAGAAATTGGGCACCTAATGAATATCCTACTGCTGTTTCTGTACGCGATCGAATCATTGCCGTTAAATCGATTATCTGAACAATACCAAAGACCCTGATCTCTAAGGTCATCGTGATATTATCGCCAACCTTCAGGTCATTTGCAGTGGTATCGATGCGGCAACCACAAATACTAGCATCAACCATTTTCGCCTTAATTGTATTTAATCCAGGACTGATTGAGCTGTTATCTCGGCCATCTGAGTAGTTTAGTACACAGGCTAAGCGGACGTTTGCTCGGTTATTTCGGCGCATTTCTCCCGAAACAATGCTGCTTGGCATTGCGATATGCAGATAAGGAGAGGGTTGTGGGCAAACATTAGATACCGTAGTCCGAAAGGCACAGGCACTATCCAGTTGTTCTATGAATAATCGAGCTTTTACAGACAAGTCTATGAGCGCATCACTAAGCTCCAGCTGTGGCGCCGAAACCATGATTGATTGATTGGGGCAAATTCCCCACAAATGATAACCGCCACTGAGTGCTGGCAAGCCTTCAAACTCTAGGTGAAGACTCTGACCTAAGCGCAGTGAATCTTCTAAAGAGTGAATCGGTAACGCGGTATGGGTCTGCAGAGCTTGATCCATAATATCCCTAAATACTATTTTATTAGTTTTAGTATAGACCAGCTCTGCTAATTACCAATTTTCTTATTAAATGAACTAGTGCTGATGACCGCCAATGCCGTGAGCATGGCCGTGCTGTATTTCTTCTGCGGTTGCTGGACGCATTTCTTCGACTTTTACTTCAAATGTTAACTCTTTACCCGCAAATGGGTGGTTGGCATCAACATCAACCATAAACTTACCGACTTTAAGTACCGTTACCTGGCGTGGCCCTTGATCAGTCTCTACATGAGCAACCATGCCTTTCTTCCATTTTTTAGCGCCCTGTAGGTGCTTCGCTGGAATACGCTGAATGGCAGTTTCATCACGCTGGCCGTATGCATTTTCTGGTGCAACGGTAGCCGTGAACTCATCCCCCGCTTCTTTGCCGATCATCGCGTCTTCCAACCCAGGTATGATATTGCCATGTCCGTGAAGATAGGCCATTGGTTCATTACCATGAGAGGCTTCAATTACAGTACCGTCGGCATCTTTTAATGTGTAATGAAATTGAACAACTGTGTCTTTTGCAATGGCCATGATGGGCTCCTTCATAAAAAGGCGCTAGTATCGGTAAAGCACAAGATTTTCGCAAGTGATACTATGGGAAAGTCAGCTATCAAAAGATGTTTATCACGATGTTTGAAAAAGAAGATTTATTAGCACTGGCCAACCAGCATATGCCGTTTGGCAAATATCAAGGTCGAGTGATTATTGATGTACCTGAAGAATACCTGCTCTGGTTTGCTAAAAAAGGCTTTCCTGAAGGTCGCTTAGGCATGCTGCTTGCTTTGGCTTTAGAGGTAAAGATTAACGGCCTAGAGCACATTATTGAACCATTGAAGAAAAAAGATGCGAGTCAATTTATTGCTAATGATTCACAAACACGTCATTAGCCGCATTTTTCTTTTAATGGAATTATTAAGAAAAATCAGTATGAACCTTAATTAGAGCTGATTAGATGCAAGAAGGAATTTAGATATGCGCATTGGATTATTAGAAACAGATGTTTTGTACGACGACCTAATTAAACAATATGGTTCATACGGTTTGATGTTTGAACAATATTTTACTCAGTTAGAGTGCACAGGCCTCAAACTTGAATTTATCTATTATCAAGTTCAGCAAGGCGAACTGCCTTTATTTTTAGATGAGTGTGATGCCTATGTTATTACGGGATCAAAGGCGGGAGCGTATGAAGACCATGCTTGGATAGAGCCGCTTTCGAAGTGGATTGTCGAGGCTGACAAAGCACAAGCCAAAGTTTTAGGGGTGTGTTTTGGGCATCAAATCATTGCACAGGCACTCGGTGGCAAAGTAGAACAAAGTGATAAAGGTTGGGGGCTTGGTGTACGTTCACTATTGACGGTTTCCGATTCTCCGTTTGCACAGCCTTTGCCTAAATACTTAGATTTAATATACAGCCATAAAGATCAAGTCGTTAAGCTGCCAGCGACAGCACATAATTTTATAAGTGATGATTTTTGCCCTCACGCAGGCTTTACTATTGGCCAGCATATTGTCACTTTTCAAGGTCATCCAGAATTTACTCCGCAATACAGTGAGCGCTTATTTACCCGCCGCGCCAAAGATATCGGTGAACCAACCTTTAGCAACGCCATTAAGTCGCTTCGCCAAAGTACAGATGAAAACTTCATCGGTCGCTTAATTTTGGAATTTTTACGCCCTGACGAGCATGTTCTAGAACAGATAGCTCTGGAACAAGAAGCTCTAGAAAAAGCGCTTTTAGAAAATAAAAAGCTAGAAAAGAGCAAAAAAAAGAATGAGCAGGATCTGGAAGATCCAATTAATAGCTCTCAAATCGATAACTCTCAACTGCATACCAGCTAGCGTTTTAAAATGGCATAGAGTCCAGTAAACTTAACCGAAGGTTTTGTTTCTGGGTCTATCTTCATCACACATGCATCATTATAAATGGCCGCTTCGAGAGTGATTTTAGCTCGGCCTTTCAGATCAAAGTTTTCAAAAAACTCAGCTAATCCTCCTTCGCTAGGGGCATGGCATATAGCACGGATACGGCCACTAACAGGCGCTATATATTTCATACTGCCTTCTGCCACAACTTGGTTGCAGTCTATATTTTTTTCTTGGGTCTTTAGATAAACCATTCCCCAGCAGGCCATCACTGCTGCATTATACAAACTGCCACCAAAAGCGGTTTGCTTATCATTAATATTAGGTTCAAGCGGCGCGGTTAAAATAAGAGTATCGCCATCATACGATTCTACTTCCAATCCCATAAACTGCGTAATAGGAAGGTGGTCGAGGAAAAACTGTTTGAGCTTTTCGCTAATCTGCTGCTGATTTAGAGAGGTATTCATAATACGGCTACTTATAGTAAATCAATAATTTGTTGAGCGGCATTATAAGGGGTGGTTTTATTATTGAGAACCTCATCTTGAAGTTTTGGTAATGCACTTTTAACTTCTGGGTTTTGTTTTAGCTTAAGTTCTAGCATTTCATGGATCAGCTTTTTTAACCATTCGCTGTTCTGACGTGCGCGCTTTTCAATAAACGAACTAATACCTGCATTAATATTTTCGTTAGCGGATTTTTGATAAGCCGTGATCATTTTCCAGATATCTTCAATACGCTCGTTATTGATTGCCGAACAGGTTTCAACTTGCGGCGTCCAAAAACTATTCTGTTTCATCAGTTTAAAAGCATTTTTATAATGCCCTTGGGTTTGCTGAGCCAATCTTAAACTTTCGCCATCGGCTTTGTTAATAACCAAAGCATCAGCCAGTTCCATAATGCCCCGCTTAATGCCTTGCAGCTCATCGCCAGCATTCGGCAACATTAAGACAAGAAAAAAATCGACCATGGCCGCGACTTCATATTCTGATTGCCCAACACCCACCGTTTCGACCAAGATCACGTCATAGCCAGCTGCTTCGCATAACAACATGGTTTCACGGGTTTTTTGTGCAACACCCCCGAGTGCCCCTTCGCTAGGTGAAGGACGAATAAAGGCATTCTCTTCGCGAGATAGCATTTCCATGCGGGTTTTATCCCCAAGAATACTACCGCCACGCAACGGTGAACTAGGATCTACGGCCAGTACGGCAACTTTTTTACCAAGGCTGATTAAGTACTGACCAAACGCTTCGATAAACGTCGATTTACCCACCCCAGGAATTCCCGAGATACCAATACGAATGCTGCTGCCTGTTTCCGGCAAGAGTTGATTGAGAACGTCTTGAGCTTCTACTCTGTGTTTATCGAGTTTACTTTCTACCAAGGTAATCGCTTTTGCCAAGGCTCGGCGATTACCGCTTTTTAGTTTTTCTAAATCAATCATTGATTGGCCTGATATAGAATTATTAAGACTGAGCTTCTCGAATCGAATCTAGCACAGCGCGAGCACTCAATGGAATTTTAGTACCTGGGCCAAAAATGCCTTTCACACCCGCATCCCATAAATAATCGTAATCTTGCTTTGGAATCACGCCACCGGCAACAACGATAATATCGTCAGCACCTTGTGCTTTTAACGCAGTGATCAAAGAAGGGATCAATGTTTTATGACCTGCGGCTAATGACGATACACCTATTACGTGAACATCATTTTCAACCGCCTGCTTAGCGACTTCTTCAGGCGTGGAGAACATCGGTGATAAGTCGATATCAAAACCGACATCGGCAAACGCCGTGGCAATGACTTTCGCACCACGATCGTGTCCGTCTTGACCCATCTTGCATACCAACATGCGCGGGCGTCGGCCTTGTTCGCTCTCAAAGCGTTCGATATCCGCTTTGATGGCTTGCCAGTCTTCATCGTTATCATACGAAGCGCCGTATACCCCAGAGATAGTACGAGCTTCTGCTTTATAGCGTCCGAATTCTTCTTCCATAGCGTCTGAAATCTCACCTACGGTGGCGCGCAAACGTGCGGCTTTCACGCTTAAGTCTAGCAGGTTACCTTCCCCTGTTTTTGCAGACAGAGTAATGGCTTCTAATGCCGATTTAACAGCTGCGCTATCACGGCTTGCTTTAATCTTCGTTAAGCGTTCAATTTGTGAATCACGAACCGCAACGTTGTCCACTTCTAAAATATCTAAATCAGCTTCTTCATTGAGTTGATGCTTATTCACACCCACAATCACATCTTCGCCACGGTCGATTCGTGCTTGCTTTCGTGCTGCTGATTCTTCAATACGAAGTTTTGGTAAGCCTTCTTCAATGGCTTTTGCCATACCGCCTTTTTCTTCAATTTCTTCAATCAACGCCCAGGCTTTATCCGCCATTTGCTGAGTAAGGCTTTCCATCATGTAAGAACCGCCCCAAGGATCAACCACTTGAGTAATGCCCGTTTCTTCTTGAATAATGATTTGTGTATTACGCGCAATACGCGCCGAAAATTCGGTGGGCAAAGCAACGGCTTCATCCAATGCATTGGTATGCAAAGATTGTGTGCCACCAAATACCGCGGCCATGGCTTCAATCGTTGTTCGCACAACATTGTTGTAAGGGTCTTGCTCGGTTAGAGACCAACCTGAGGTTTGCGAGTGCGTGCGTAGCATAGACGACTTAGGATTTGTTGGATTAAATTCCGCCATGATGCGGTTCCACAATAAACGTCCTGCGCGAAGCTTAGCGATCTCCATATAGAAGTTCATGCTAATGCCCCAAAAGAACGATAAACGCGGTGCAAACGCATCAACATCTAATCCTGCTGCTAATGCAGTACGTACATACTCACGACCATCACTTAAGGTATAAGCCAATTCTAATGCTGCATCAGCCCCGGCTTCTTGAATGTGATAACCGGAAATAGAAATACTGTTATATTTCGGCATATTGCCCGACGTATAAGCAATGATATCGCCAATGATTTTCATGGAAGATGACGGTGGATAAATATAAGTATTACGTACCATGAATTCTTTTAGAATATCATTCTGGATCGTACCTGATAATTTTTCCTGGCTCACACCCTGCTCTTCTGCCGCAACGATGTAACTCGCCAAAATAGGAAGAACGGCACCGTTCATGGTCATTGATACAGAGACTTTATCCAATGGAATACCATCGAATAATATTTTCATATCTTCTACAGAATCAATCGCCACACCCGCTTTACCTACGTCACCGGTCACACGAGGATGATCAGAGTCATAGCCACGGTGAGTCGCTAAATCAAATGCAACTGATACACCTTGTGCTCCTGCGGCTAAATTTTTACGATAAAAGGCATTAGATTCTTCAGCCGTCGAGAAACCCGCATACTGGCGAATCGTCCAAGGTCGACCTGCATACATAGTCGCTTGCGGACCACGCACATAAGGTGCAAGACCCGGCATAGTATTGGCAAATTTAAGATCTTTAACATCTTCTTGCGTATACAGAACTTTAATCGGTACACCTTCTGGGGTATGCCATTCCATTTCTTCAGGAGTTAAGCCTTTCATTTGCTTAGTTGCTAGGGCTTGCCACTCTTCTAAGGTGTACTTTTTTTCTGATTCGTTGGTATCAGACACTTTTTTATCAGTCATTAGTGCTCACCCGCGTCGTCTTGAGGTTGGTTGAGTTCAATTAGAACGCCATCACAACTTTTAGGATGAATAAATATCACCTTACAATTATGTGCACCCAACGTCGGAGCCTCAGATAAAAACTGATAACCCTTCTCAGTTAAACGGGCAACATCCGCTTCGATATCGTCACTGCGGAAACATAGATGATGCAAACCGCCACCTTTTTTATCTAAGTAACCTTGAATTGGGCCTTCACCGTTTAACGGATGAACCAATTCAATGCTGGTTTCAGATAACGGGAAAAAAGCCGTGCTGGTTTTCGCCGCAGGAACATCGTCTTGGCCGTTAAATGTCAGGCCAAAATCTTTCATAAAACGCTTAATCGATTTTTCTAAATCAGGAACCGCAATGGCTATATGATCCAATCCAACTATCATGATATCAATTTCCTATTTAACGACTAATTCGTAATTAGTCGTTATTAATGTGGTCAGAGTCGCTATTTATAAATTAATCGAGTTTAAAAACTCTGACGTCTGCGCTTCTATTCGCGCAGTAATCACTTCTGGTGCTTCAACAACGGCTTTTTCATCTGGCGTGATCTTAAACAATACCTGACCCTTGCTAATAATAGCGCCATCATCTTCAACCAATACCTTATCCACAGTGCCAGAGAAAGGTGCGTTGACTTTGTTGAACATTTTCATCACTTCAATAATGTATAACGGCTGACCCGCTACAAAATGACTGCCCTCTTCAATGAGCGGAGGCATTCCTGGTGCTTCGCAAGAGTAAAACATACCTCCTGTAGGCGCTAAAATCTCATCACTCTTAGCTGTTGGTGGTGGTACCAGCACTTTAGCCATTTTCACTTGCAGCACTTCGTCAAATAACGATTCTGGAATATGAACACTTAAGTCTTCATTCACTTTTAAATCAAAGAACTGAGTCTGTATACCAATGAAAGGTAATAACGATAAAATTTCGTTGCCCGCTTGATAACCCAAATGTGCAGACTGAATCGCAAGCCATTGCTGTGCATTTAAAGTATCAACAGGCGATTTTTTCTTAGCCAGTATCTTGCAAAGTTCAGCATAATTATCAGTCGCTAATAATTTCTCCAACTCTGTATAAAAGCCTAATGCTTGAGTGAGAACGTCGTGATCATGATCCCAGATCATACTGGAAGCTGGGCTATCTTCATTGAAGTTCATATTCAAAAAGTGATAAGCCTCAGAAAGTACTTTCACAGGGTTTTCAAGCCAGATAATTTCATTTTTAGCATTCACTTCAAAATGCTTTTGGTTCAAGCTCAACCAACCCGCTAATACATGCGGTTCTGCCATTAAGCTTTCTAGCGGACGCGTTAATAGCAAATGCTTACGGGTTAATACTTCAAGTAGTGCTGATTTTTCATCATCACTTTTAACGGCCGCCATGGCTTTATTACAAACCTGCTGATAAGCAAAATTTAAATCTAGGTTGTTCGCTTTTTGCTTAAGTAAACCAACCGCCGTTAAATAAGGAACAATAAATCGTGTGGTTGGGCGAGCGTTAATATTATTGCCCAAGAACCAATTCACCAAACCATAATGGAATTCTAGATTTGTGGATAAATCTTTACCCGTCAATTTAGTTGTGCGTAATACTTCGGACAGCCTTTGATAACTATCAAGACGATCTGTACCCACGGTTAATAGCAAAGCGATATTACTGTCGTAAGCACCGGCTAGATGATATTTCATGAACACGTCAGTATCTGGATTGTGCAAGCTAATGCCTTGATCGTCTCTAATCTCGCCTTCACGAGCATCTGACCAATTCTCAATAATACCGCCAGCATGTGGAGCTAGTGCTTGGTTAGTCGCATTTAGGCGAGCTTCTACAGAAGCGTTATTACGCTTGATACGTTCTGGCTTAGGCAGACGTGAACCGTGCGCTGCTAATAGCACCATTGCTTCAACAAGGGATTCTATAATGAAGAAGTCATTCTCATTTTCTGGATTAACAAACTTCAACGCATAGCATAATTCGGTAACGCGATGCTCTACTTGAATGCGGGTATTCATTTCCATAAAGAAGTGTTTATCACGATCAACAATACACTCAAAAGTCGAGACGCTATCAAGACCTACCGCCTCACCGAAGACTTCAGATTCTTTTTCCATCGCATGAAGCGTTTTTAGATCTTGTGTTAATACTTTAGCTTCAACATCACGACCGTCTTTTACCGCTTCGGTTAATGCGCTCTCAAGCTCTTCCGTAGTCACTGAAACTTCTAATAGCTTTTGTTCGTGCATTTGCAATGAGCAATCACGTCCACCAAGAGCCAAACTCCATTGACCATTACCAATCACCTGAATTTCTTGGTGACGAGTGGTTTCAATGTTCAGTTCGATCAATACGTTTTTATTGTCGCCTTGGCCTGTCGCTTTTACCTCGTTAAGGATTTCTAAAACCAATGAAGGTGCTAGCTCAGCAACTTTAGCAAGTTGCTCCTCTGCTTCACCTTCAAAAGACGTTGGATTAGGAAGAATTCGTTGACCTTTACCACCACCGCCGCCGATGCATTTTAGGCGAATACGGTTTTCAGGATAGCCACGACTCATAACAATGACTTGTTCACGAATCGTTTCTTGTAGTTCTTCCGTGGTGTAAAGATCAATACCTTTTTTGTAACCAGCAGCCAATACAAAATCGGCTTTTTCTACAGCGGTTTCTGCACTGTCAAAAAGTTCTTTATTAAAAGCACCGTCAACAGTATCCAAGCCTTCTTTTTTGACTAAGGCTAATAGTGCTTTTTCGTCAGGGTATTTCTTTACTAACGTAATCGCAGTGGCGTTATCGATGCCTGGAGTCACACTGACGCCGACTTTTAACGCGGTACGTTTAGCTTCATCTTTAAGACCTGCATCGTGAACAGTTTTAGAACACGGGCCAATGAAATTAAGACCTGCTTCTTCCATTGCTGCAACCATAGTTTCATCTTCGGCCATGAAGCCATAACCGGTAAAAATAGAGTTATAGTTATTTTCACGGGCGATACTAATGATTTGCTGAATACGAACGTTACGTTCTTCTTTATCGACACCGGTATAATCTGGTACGCGGTGAACACGTTTAGGATCGGTTAGCTGGCGTAATTCTGGGGCCAGTGCATTTTGATAAACAATTGAATCTTTTTCAGATAATAGAATACCGTAATGTTTGATACCCATTTCTTCAAAAACATCCATCGCTTCTTTACGAATTGGGCCACGGCAAATAATTAATGGGCGCATGTTGTTGCACTCAAAACTTTGCGCCCATTCGTTTGCTGCATTTACTAAACGACGATCTTTGTGTACTAGCGGATTATTTAAATAATGTTCGTTGCTCATGTTCTATTCCTACTAAGCCGTTGGCTTTAAATTCTTTTTATTTGATTGCTTTAGCGCTAATTAAGTTATCGAATTCCAAACTCTATTAATGGAACTCACGCTGAACAGCATTCAATGGCTCTGGAGTGTAATGACGCAAATGGAAGTTCATATTTTCACATAAGACTTTGCGTAAATCGCTGGGCATCACAATTTGAGAAATAGAACCTAAGCTTAGGGCTTCATTAGGATTCATTAATTCTTCTTCATAGCGTTTGGCTAATAAGGCTTCTTGTTCTTTCGCCCAGGCGGGTGTTTGCTCTTTATTTTTTACTGCACTGCGAATCGCACGCAATTCATTTTTATAAACAAACTCAACGCCCGCCGGACCCATTACCGCTGCGCGGGTAGAAGGCAACGCAATAACAAAGTCAGCACCTGTCGGATAGTTATTGTAAGACGCATAAGCGCCACCAAAGGCATTTCGGATAATCAATAAGAAACGCGGCGTGCGTAAATCAATAATCGCATCCAACATAGCACGGCCCGCTTGCACGATACCTTGTGCTTCTTGATCTTTGCCTGGCAGGAAGCCAGTGGTATCTTCCATAAAGATCACTGGAATATTGTATAGGTTACAGAAGCGGATAAAGCGTGCGTTTTTATAGGCTGCAGCAATGTCGATCTGGCCAGAAGATACCGCTGAATTATTCGCAACAAAACCAATCACGTTTCCGCCCATGCGACCTAAGGCTGTAATAGTATTTCTGGCACGGTCTGGCTGAATTTCCATGAAGTCACCGTGATCACAAAGCTGCTGGATCATGATAGAAACGTCGAGTGGAGTATTGAAACCACTTGGGCTGTTGAAAGCTTTCTTTAATAGAATATCGATATCCCAAGTTCTACGATCAACAGGATCAGAGGTTTCTTGGTAAGGTGCAAATTCACTATTATTATTAGGAATATAGTTAAGCAAACGTTTAACTTTTTTCAGCGCGCTAACTTCGTCTTTAACAACAAAATCGGTCACACCGCTTTGACTATGAACACTTGGTCCGCCTAGTTCATCAGGGGTTACATCTTCACCCAATACCGACTTAACAACACCTGGGCCTGTTAGACCAAAGAAAGTATCGTTTGGCTGAATCATAAAACTACCCTGACGCGGCAAGTAAGAACCACCACCAGCGTTAAAGCCAAACATACACATAATAGAAGGCACAACACCGCTGATTTTGCGCAAAGCAGTAAACGCTTCAGCATAACCATCAAGACCACCCACACCCGCAGGTACATAAGCACCGGCACTGTCGTTCAATCCAACTAATGGAATCTTACGTTTGCCTGCAAGTTCAAACAGACGCGCTAACTTTTTACCGTTCGTCGCATCCATAGAACCCGCACGCACGGTAAAATCATGGCCATACAAAGCAACATCACGGCCGTTAATTTTAACCACGGCCGTAACCAATGAAGCGCCGTCTAAGTTCTTTCCCCAATTTTGAAATAACACCGTTGGGCTTTCATCGGTTAGTACAGAGATACGCTCCCAAATAGTCATTCGCTTTTTAGCGTGCTGACGAGTGATTGCATTCACTCCTGCAGCTTTCTTAGGACGCTGTATCAGTTTATAGCCTTGTTTAAGACTTTCCTCATAAAGTCCTGGCTCGTAAGAAGCCTGACCTGGAATACTGAATTCAACTTCTTTCTCAGTATCGAAAGGATTGGTTAATGACGCCACTGGACTGAATGCTGTGTTTGCTTTTGTCATGCTCTAGTATTCCACCGAGATCTTAAAGATCCCTTTTATTATTAGCCTTTCGTACATAATCAGCTCTCTGCTGAAAATCGTACCTGATAAATTTTCATATTAACTTGAGCATAGATAATAATGAAGAATGTCTATATTTGGAATAGCCTGGTTTTTTACGATGAAGTTAGTAATTACAGCCTGAGCTACTATAAACGTTGAGTTATCTCATGCTTTTCTATTAATTAATTGACATAATTTATTTCACACAATACACATATCCGCTCACGACACTCACATTTTTTGGATTAAAAGGACACATAAGCGCTTAGGTTTGTTTTTATGGTAATGATTATTATAGGGTGGGGTTAGGTGGGATGGCTTGTTACTCACTTTTGCTTTTTTAGAATCAACCGATGGTGTCTGGGCACAGCATCAGTGCGTTCATCTAAAGCCCTTCTGCAGCAGGGAGCTGCAGTAGAGCCCCCATGGATGGGTTTACGGCGTGGCTTTGGATGAATGTGTGGGTGCTGGGTTTGGGTAGTTTTTTTAGTCTGTGATAAAAAGATAAGAGATGGGATATGAGTAG